>Ga0247809_1001216_pt1 | contig 11569 bp, 9 predicted proteins | sample UWRJL104311B1_FD_180951 | JGI IMG/M metagenome (GOLD analysis project Ga0247809, IMG submission 180951) | Plant litter microbial communities from Arlington Agricultural Research Station in Wisconsin, United States - UWRJ-L104-311B-1 | ecosystem: Environmental > Terrestrial > Plant litter >...
CCGGCTTTGTTGGTTCTGCGGTGGTAAAAGAATTAATTAACGCAGGCCATAAGGTTTTAGGCCTGGCAAGGAATGAGGCGGCTGAAAAAGCACTTTTACTTTCCGGAGTTGAGGTTCATAGGGGTGATCTGGAAGACCTGGAAAGTTTAAAGGCAGGCGCAAATCTCGCTGATGGCATTATACATATGGGATTTATTCACGACTTTACGCGTTTTGCAAAGGTTTGCGAAATTGACCGCGTGGCGATAGAAACGATAGGTAATGCAATTCTTGGAACCACTAAACCTTTCCTAGTAACGTCAGGAACACTGGTCGTTAATCCAGGTAGTTTGGCCACAGAAGATATGTTGCCAAATTATAATGGCCATAATCCGAGACTAGCCTCAGAGAAAGCGGTTGATGTACTTGCTGCTCAAAATGTCCGTATATCGGTGGTTCGTTTGTCGCCATCGGTTCATGGTGAAGGAGATATTCACGGCTTTGTACCGATGCTGATTGATATCGCCAAAAAAGCAGGTTCTTCAGCTTATATTGGTAATGGTGAAAACCGGTGGACAGGTATTAATCGCCAGGATGCCGCCAGGCTCTACACGCTGGCCTTGGAAAAAGCAGAGCCAGGTGCACGTTTTCATGGGGTAGCTGAAGAATCAATAACCCTTAAATCAATAGCAGAATCCATCGGCGAACAACTTGACTTACCTGTTGTTTCAATACCAATGGATGAAGCAGCCGCACATTTCGGCTGGTTTGAACATTTCGTAAATATAGATGGACCGGCTAGTGGGCAATTAACCAGGGACCGTTTAGATTGGGAACCCAGATATTCCAGTTTAATTGAAGATTTAGAGCAGGGCGTTTATTTTAAGTAAATTGCATCATGGAATCTTCCAACCGCTATCATTTTAAAACAATATCAGAATATCATAAACTTGCAGGACTGCCAAAACCGGGACATCCATTGGTTAGCGTGGTGAATATGGAGGATGTTCGAATGCCTGTTAACGGACAGGCAAAAACGATAATTTTCGACTTTTATTCCATTGCGCTCAAACGTGTTCCGGATGCGAAAATTAAATATGGGCAACAAATGAGCGATTTCGATGATGGTGTGCTGTTTTTTATGGCACCAGGACAGGTTTTTACTGTTGAAGTTAATGCTGGTAAAAGCCATCGCCCTACTGGATGGATGATTCTTTTTCATCCAGAATTACTTTGGCACACCAATCTGGCTAAAACCATAAAAGATTATGATTTTTTCGATTATTCACTATTTGAAGCACTACATGTTTCTGAAAATGAAGAGAAAATTCTGAATGCAATTGCTCAGCTTGTAAAAAATGAATCCAGTATTAATATTGATTATTTTACGCAAAACGTTATTATAGCCCAGATAGAACTACTTCTCAACTATGCACAACGTTTTTACAGTCGCCAGTTCATTACACGTAAAGTTATCAATCACGAGATATTAGACCGATTGGAACACATAGTCAATGGGTATTTTGATGATGACAATCTTAATGTAAAGGGATTACCGACTGTACACTATATTGCCGAACGTCTCAATATTTCAGCAGGTTATCTTTCAGCCTTGTTAAAATCGCTGATTGGTCAGAATACACAACAATACCTGCATCAGAAATTGGTCGATGTAGCAAAAGAAAAGCTCTCAACTACAGATTTATCTGTTAGCGAAATTGCCTATTCGCTTGGTTTCGAACATTTGCAGTCGTTCACCAAATTATTTAAATCAAAAACAAATTCAACACCCTCTGCATTCAGGCAATCTTTTAATTGAGGTGGAATTATAAAATGACCGTAAAAAAAGCGAGCCATCCGTAAATAGATGGCTCGCTAAAAAAATTAATGTTATTTAAAGCTTGGTGCTACAGCAATACCCAAATTCATTACGTAATTGCCAGATTGCTGCATTAAATCGCCCATTACATGCAACGATTCATCTTCAATAAAGTCAAAAGCGTCTTGCTTGGTTACTTTATCTCCTTTTTTGATAGGCGGCAAGCCTCTTGCTGACCTTAATTCATTCGCTCTTGCCAAAGTTTTAACTTCCTGAGCTTCACGTTCTGCTTTCAACTTTTCTTCATTAAGGGTTACTGATGTCTCGGTATCGCGTTTTTTAAGTTCCGCAATATCTTGTTTCAGGTATTTAAAATCTAAGGAGTTCGCAATGCGTTGCTCACTATTTTTAATTAAATTAGGCTTAACAGCAGTTAAGTTTGCTACAGCTTTAAAATTAGAACTCGGAATCACATCCCAGGGTAAGGCAGAAGGTTCGGTATCTTCCCCTATCTTATCCATTGGATATAAAGAAGGAAAAACAACATCAGGTGTAACGCCTTTATGTTGCGTACTGCTTCCGGCCACGCGATAAAATTTCGCCATTGTGAGGTTAATCTGACCTAGGTTTATATCTGCTGCTGTTGTAGATGATGGTGCAGTTCCAGTTGTTTTATTTTTGGTAATTAAGCCGGCAACTCTTTGCAACATACTTGGATTCACTAATTTATTTAAATCGATGGATGACTGTACGGTTCCTTTACCATAGGTTTGGCTACCCATTATAATACCACGTCCATAATCCTGGATAGCACCTGCAAAAATTTCAGAAGCAGATGCACTCAAACGGTCAACCATAACACCGAAAGGACCATCCCAGGCCACACCACTATTCTCATCCTCATCAACTTCTATCTTACCACGCAAATCTTTAACCTGAACCACAGGACCTCTATCAATAAATAAGCCTGTTAACGAAATGGCTTCTACCAGAGAACCTCCGCCATTTCCACGTAAATCCATTACAATTGCATCGACCTTATCAAAAGTTTTTAAAGAATCAATAAGTTTTCTCACATCACGTGTGGTACTTTTATAGTTTTTATCACCAGCATTAGCCGCTTTAAAATCAGCGTAAAAGGCAGGCAAAGTAATAATGCCCATTTTATATGTTTTACCGTTTTGGGTAATTGTTTTAACCTTTTTCTTAGCAGAAGTTTCTTCAAGGATGACTTTGTCACGCATTAAAGAAATGATAACCGGCTTTGATGACATTTCCTTGCCTACAGGGATCACTTTCAGGCGAACTTTAGTGCCTTTAGCACCTTTTATTTTAGATACTGTTGCATCCAGTCTCCAGCCCACAACGTCAACAAATTCGCCATCACCTTGTGCAACAGCAATAATTCTATCTCCAGGGCTTAACTGCTTATCTTTAAATGCTGGTCCACCGGCAATAATTTCCGAGATTTTAACAACCTCGTTTTCCAATTGCAAACGGGCACCAATCCCCTCAAATGAACGAGACATATCTTCATTAAAAGCAACCGCGTTAACCGGATTGAAATAGTTGGTGTGCGGATCAACAGTTTCAGTAAAAGCATCCATCAAAATCTGGAACACATCCTGATTATTCATTTTTGATGTTTGCGACTGTAGATTTTGATAACGTTTGGTTAAGGTTTCTACATTTTTTACCTGAGTTGTTCCTGCTAAATTTAAATTAATCAGGTCATATTTAATGCGTTTTTTCCAGGTATCACTCAATGCGGTAATGGAACTAGCCCATGGCATTTTTTCCCTGTCATACACAAATGTATCGTTCTGATTGAAGTCATATTTGTTTTTAATCTGCGCTAGCGAGTAGCTAAAATATTCATTCAGGCGTTTTGCATAAACATTATAGATGTAGAAAGGACCGCTTAAATCTCCATTTTTGAAATCATCATCAAGCGTATATCTGTATTTCTCAAATTCTTTTATGTCTGAAGCCAAAAAGTAGTTTTTACCCTGATCCAAAGATTTGATGTATTTATCTAAAATAAGAGAAGAAATTGAGTCATTAATTTCAAGTTTTTTGTAATTATAGCTTTCAATCAGGTTCACTACTTCCTTAATAACCAGTTGTTGTTGCTCATCTGGCTTCACATTAGTTATACCCTCCACAACCGGCTGGGTTTTCGGGGCTGCATTGCAAGCGAGCACTGCAGCGGTAAAAAGCACAAAAAATATTCTCTTCAACATCTCTTTAAATAATTTAAAATCCATTTCTATAATCTATATAGCCAATATGATACCATTTTATCAAATAAACAAACAAGAGACAGCATTATTACCGTCTCTTGTTAATTCTATCAAATCTAGCTAAAAGAATTTTATCAGGCAATCGTGTTAGAATAACGCGCTACTACATTTTTTGTTTTAAAATCAGTGCTTTACAACAACGCAATTTTAACAAAAATTAACAATTAAATCTGTTAAGAATAAGAATGGTCCATCCAGGATAAGACGTGATAAATTTGTAATTCGGCTTATTCAGTGAAATAGCATTTAGAAAATCTGCGAATAAAAGATATTTTATCTGCGCTATTTCTTTTGGGTTGTTTTACCGGCAATGATTTCGCGGGATTCTTTAATTTGTGTTTTGTACTGATTGCTCTTAATGGATTTCGCTAAAAGTTCCGCACGGTTTAAATCTCTAGATGCCAGTGCAAAATCTTTCTTTTTGATTTTCACCTGTGCAATACCCAATACAGATTCAATGTAAGCAATATTGCTGCCCGTTTGTTTAGCCAGAATGCCCTGCTGTGTGTAAAACCACATCGATTGGGTATATTTATTATCGGCCAGGTAAACTCTACCCAAAATATTATAGGTATTCATCTGGCCAATGCGGCTGCCCATTTTTGAATAGTTTTTTAATACTACATTCAAAAGGATTTGCTCGGCATCAGTAAAACGTCCCAACTGGTAATGCATGTTGCTCATTTTAATAAGCGCCTGGCAATACAATCCGAAATTTCTTACCGCATTAAATTCGAAAGCAGCCTTGCCAAACAGGGTTAGCGCTTCGTTAAAATCACCTTTTTTCTCCAGACTTTCTGCATCTTCAAAATAATTGGTTCCTTCCGCGAGATCGTATTTTGAAACCGCAATATTTATTGCGCTGCCACCGATACCAGGCTCCTGGTCAGGCTTATCAATATTTTGTGCGGAAAGTTGTAGGGAGGCAAAAAGGCCAAAAAAAGCCATAACCAATTTAGTCATGCAACAAAAATAATACTTTAAATCAATTTTCAGCTAAATACCTGTAAATTAACATCAAAAGATGCCCATACCATGTAAGGATGAGAATCGCAATGGTAAATTTCGCCATTGGCGGATATACCAACTATGCCCGCAAAGCCATCAAATGCCTTAAGCTCGGCAAAAGATTTGTCTGAAGCATCCTTTAAAGAGAAACCGTCGGTAACCCGGGTTACAATTTTTGCCGCCAATGCACCACTAACTATGTCTTCACCAACACCTGTGCAAGATATGCCTGCAAATTGGTTTGCATAATTACCTGCAACTGTAGCCGAATCACTTACCCGGCAGGGGATTTCAAAACCTTTGCCACCGGTTGATGTTGCAGCAGCTAAGTTTCCTGATGCATCTAAAGCAACACAGCCAACCGTACCTTTATTATTCTGTTGATTTAATTTTGCTTCGTATTCATATTGGCGTTGTTCGGTTATCGGATTGAAATATTCGAAGCCATTATTTCTGGCGAAATTTTGAGCGCCAGCTCCACTCAAAACCCTATCATCATAAGTTAGAAGTTTTTGAGCAATTTCGATTGGATTTTTAACGTCTTCAACATTAATCACACCACTGAACTTTTCCGTTTTTCCATCCATCAGTGCCGCGCTTAACCTCACTTTCCCATCGCTTTGAATCTGAGAACCAATACCTGCATTAAACAAGTCATTATCTTCCAGCAGCCCAACCGTGTAAACTACAGTTTCTAAAGCGGTATGATTTTTTAAATATTCGTGGCCAAGGGTAACAATATTTGCTAAGGCATCTTGTTTGGCTTTTTTTGTTTCCTGATTGGTAGATGATTCGCTAAAAAAACCGCCGTGTATAATTAGTTTCATTTGTATTGAGATGTAGTATCAAGTAGTAAGTATCGAGTATCAAGAAAAAGTTAACAAGAAAGCGAACTAAAAAAGAACTAGTCTACTGGAATAACTTTTGGATGATGGATAACCAGACTATGATCCTTTAAATCATAAACGTCGCCATCGCACATAACGTGTACGACCATGTTTTTTATTGAAACAGGTTGACCCATCTCCACATCGGTGAGGTTTGTATCGGCCATTTGGCGGCCATCAACTAAAATAACCATTCCTGAGCCTATAGCTTCCATAATGTGGCCATCAGAGATAAATAAGCCCGTATCTTCACCTAAACCGATGCCCAGGATACCAGGGTTACTTGCCGCGGCATATAATAAACGTCCAATTCTTCCGCGTTGTACAAAATGGGTATCAACAATTACGTCATCAATGAAACCGAGACCACCGGTAATTTTAACCTCACCTTTCAATAAAGCATCTTTACTGCTACCCTGGTATATCATATTTTTGGAACTCGCTGCGGCACCCGCAGAGGTTCCGGCAATAACAACAGGCTCATTTTTATATTTTTCCAAAAGCACCTGGTGAATTTTTGTTCCTCCGAATATAGACGATAAACGTAGCTGATCGCCTCCTGTAAAAATAATAACTTCAGCCGCTTTTATACGCTCATAGTTTTCTTCTGCGTTTGCTTCTTCCCGGTTGGTTATATTTAAAACGCCAACATTGTGAACATCCAGCTGCGCATAAGCCTTAATGTATTCTTCACCTACTTTTTCGGGCATCAGGGATGCTGTGGTAACAATTTCAAAGCGTGATTCCGTATTTTTTACAGATTCGGTGGTGATTCTTTTTAGAATTCCGCGCTCAAAAAAATTCATGTTATCCGGCAATCCAAATTGCGTTTCTGCAAAACTGCCGGTGTTTATTGCGCCACCTATAATGATGAGTTTACCTTTCGGAACCATTCTTTGCGTATTATTATTGTATCAAAAAACCCAAATATATCAGGATAAGATAAAAAACACGACTTTTTTTGTCAATATTCTTCACATTATTAACAAAAGTTGAAATATTTATGTTAAAATATTTCCTGCTTTGTGCTGAAAACAAAACAATTGCAGATAAAATTTGATTTAGGTTAATGCAGTATCTATTTTCAAAATAAATGCATAATTTACGATCATCAATTATTCTAAAATTAGAATAAGAACTTATCCTAAACCCGGATAAAAAAAAGACAATATATTACATGAAAATATTAAATATACAAGTGCTAAGGGGACCAAATATATGGTCGATAAACCGCAAAAAACTTATTCAGATGCGCCTCGATTTAGAGGAATTAGAGGAACGCCCTACAAATACAATCGACGGATTCAGCGAAAGGATAGAAAAACTTTTGCCGAGCATGTTCAGTCACCGTTGTTCCAAAAGTGTGGAAGGTGGCTTTTTCAGCCGTGTAAAAGAAGGTACCTGGATGGGCCATGTTATTGAACACATTGCTTTGGAAATTCAAACCATCGCCGGGATGGAAACTGGTTTTGGAAGAACCCGCCAAACCAAAACAGAAGGTATATATAATGTTGTATTTAGTTACCTTGAAGAAAAAGTTGGGGTTTATGCGGCAGAAGCGGCAGTAAATATTGCCCAAGCTTTAATTGATAATGTGGAATATGATTTGGAGCATGATATCCGGCGGATGAAAGAGATCCGAGAACTGGAAGCATTGGGTCCGAGTACAGGTTCTATCGTTCAGGAGGCGGTTAGCAGGAGCATTCCATGGATCAGGTTAAATAAAAGTTCTTTGGTACAATTGGGTTACGGTAAAAATCAGGTACGCTTCCGTGCCACTATGACCGAAAAAACCAGCAGTATTGCCGTTGATATCGCCAGTAATAAGGAAGAAACAAAAAGGCTTTTAACAGAAGCTGCCATTCCTGTTGCATCTGGTGTGACCATTTCAAATCCTGAGGATTTAGAAACATCTGTTAAAAAAGTAGGCTTCCCTCTAGTTTTTAAGCCTTTAGATGGAAATCATGGTAAGGGGGCAACGATAAATGTTAAAACATTAGAAGCAGCCAAAGCGGCTTTTGAATATGCCAAAACCTATTCGCGCAAGGTTATAATCGAGAAATTTATTACAGGCTACGACTTCCGCGTTCTGGTAATCGATCACAAGGTTGTTGCAGCAGCACAACGCGATCCTGCGCATGTTAGAGGTAATGGTATTCATACGATACAGGAATTAATTGACAAGGAAAACGAAGATCCCCGCCGTGGTTACGGACATGAAAATGTATTAACAGAAATTGCTGTGGATAGGGATACGCTGGATTTACTTGCAAAAAAGGAATACACTTTAGAAACCATTCCAGAGAAAGGGGAAATTGTTTACCTAAAATCTACAGCAAACCTGAGTACTGGTGGTACTTCAATTGACGTGACCGATATCGTTCATCCGCAGAATATTTTTATCTGCGAAAGGATTTCTAGGGTAATCGGATTAGACATTTGCGGCATCGACATTATGGCACAAAACTTAACGCAACCGCTAACCGAAAATGGTGGTGTTGTTTTAGAGGTAAATGCTGCCCCTGGATTTAGGATGCACCTCGCACCAAGCGAAGGCTTACCTAGAAATGTTGCGGCATCAGTAATTGATATGCTTTATCCGCAAGGAAAATTGTCGCAAATTCCAATTATTGCAGTTACAGGCACGAATGGAAAAACGACTACGACCCGCCTCATTGCCCACATCATTCGCAGTAATGGAAAACGTGTTGGCTTTACAACCAGCGATGGCGTTTACGTTCACAATACCATGCTGATGAAAGGTGATACCACCGGGCCGGTTAGTGCAGAATTTATATTAAAAGACCCAACAGTCGAATTTGCTGTATTGGAGACTGCACGTGGTGGTATTCTCAGAGCTGGATTAGGTTTTAATCAGTGTGATATCGGGGTAGTTACCAACATCCAGGAAGATCACCTTGGTCTTTCGGATATCCATAACCTGGATGATCTTACCCGTGTAAAAGCGGTAGTAATTGGGGCTGTTCGCCGTAAAGGCTGGGCAGTTTTAAATGCCGACAATGGCTATTGTGTGAAAATCGCCAGGGATGCCCGTTGTAACGTTGCATACTTCAGCATGGATGAAAACAATCCGGTTATTAAAGACCATTGCCGGAAAGGCGGAATAGCAGCCATTTATGAAAATGGATACATCACGATTAAAACCGGCGACTGGAAATTAAGGGTTGATAAAGCGACGCACATTCCGTTAACTTTTGGAGGTTCTGTGAACTTCATGATTCAGAATGTGCTGGCAGCAACGCTTGCAGCCTACTTATGGGGCTATAAACCAGAAGACATACGTTTATCATTGGAAACTTTTATCCCTTCCGCCGCACATACGCCTGGAAGAATGAATGTTTTCAGATTTAAGGATTTTAAAGTATTAGTCGATTTTGCCCATAATCCTGACGGTTTTAACGGCGTTAAAGCCTATCTGCAAAGCGTAGAATCCACTGAGCATGTTGGAATCATCTCCGGAACCGGCGACAGGCGGGATGAAGATATTGTAGAAACTGCCAGGATTGCTGCACAAATGTTCGATAAAATTTACATCTGCCAGGAAAAATACCTGCGCGGACGGACACAAGATGAATTAGTTGATTTATTGGTAAAAGGCATCAAAGAAGTTGATCCTAACAAAGAAATCATTATCAACAATAAAAGCACGGAATGTTTACAAATTGCGATTGACAGCGCAAAAAAAGGTTCTTATTTAACTATCCTGAGTAACACGATTGATAATACAATTCAGCGGGTTACTGAGCATTTAGACAGAGAATTGGAAGCGTAACCGATTTCTATACAGCATAAAAAAGCCCTTTCGGTTTATATCGAAAGGGCTTCATTATTTATTCTAAAGCTAAATTTACGCTTGAGAATCACGTAATCTTTTAATTTCATCGTGCGATTGTCTTAAAGCTGCTTTCTGGTCAGAGATTAATGATCTGATGTTTGAAGGCAAATCCTCTTCTTCCAATGCCATTTTGTAAGCGTTCTGAGCAGCATCTTCACCAAATTCACAATTGTTTAAAACAGTTTGACGGTCGTGTCCAGTAAATAAAGCTTTAACATCCATCCAGCCTCTGTAAATTTTACCTGACGTTGTTGTGCCTGTTTCTATATCTTCGCCTAAAGCAGAAACTTCAGTAGCCAATGCTAATTTGTATTTCTGGCTTTCTTCAATCATATTTAAAAATAAAGACTTTAAATCTTCGTCGCCGTCTTTTAATTCTTTACGTGCTTTTTCATATCCCTCGATACGGTCATTGTTAATTTGAACAAGATCATTTAAAACTTCTGTTGTTAATGTTGTCGTTTTCATGTTTTTATAGATTTAATGTAGTATTTCAACAGGAGCCGAGCGGAAAGGTTTGTCATTTTTATAAAAAAACTTATTCTTACATGCTATACAACTAATTATTGGATCAAAATAATTATGTGCACATGCAATAATTCCGGTTCCAGAACCAGACATCGAGGTCAGTTATGGTATCTCTTTTAACTGTTTTTTGAGTGATAAATGATATTTTGCAATTCCACCATGTGTAATAGTTCAAAGCAAACATTAAATTTCTTAAAACGTTATAAATAATAAATAGAATAAATAGCACGAATATGTTCATCCAGAACCCACCTGATGGCGGTACAGCTTATACGGAAACCAACCTTAATCAATTATTCCCCGAACCATTAAATACGATTACAAGCTGCTTTTTTCTGGCTATTGCGGTTTACTGGACTTTTAAACTTTGGGGCAACTTTGAACAACACACTTTCTTATCCATTGCATTAGTTTTGTTGTATATAGGCGGCATTGGCGGAACAACCTATCATGGTTTAAGGCGCTGGCCTGTTTTTATCATGATGGATTGGGTGCCGATAATGTTGCTTTGCCTGGCCGCCGGCACCTATTTCCTCGCTAAAATTACGAAGTGGTATTTCGCGATTTCTATTGTAGTTATTTATGCTTTTTTTCAGACCTTTTTAAGAAAGCAGTTTACCGGTACTGATTTTCAAATATTTATAAATATCAATTATGCGTTTATGGCAGCCATTGTTTTGCTCCCTGTATTTGGTTACCTGATTAAAACCGCATGGAAAAATGGCAAATGGGTAGGCTTCGCTCTGCTTGCCTTTACATTTGCATTAACTTTTCGTATAACAGATAAATGGGAAATATTAAGTGTTGGCACACACTTTTTATGGCATACATTTGGTGCCATCGCATCATTTTGTATGCTGAAATACATCTACCTGGTTAATGAAAAAGATAATTAACCAGGTAAATTTAAAGTCTATTCTTGTGGGTTTTTGACTAACGGAGCTTTTTCTTCCCGCCAATTGCATATTCTATTCCACCATATAAATGTTTTAAAAACATATCATCTACCCAGCTTTCGTCGGTATGGCCCATTGCGGTATAAAATGATCTGCCGCCATCAAAACTATGGTACCAGCTAAAAGGGTGAAAATTACCATTCTTGCCGCCTTTGTAGGATGATTCATCAATGGTAATGAGCACTTTAATGTCTGGATTAATATCTTTGAAATTGTATAATTCATCCCTATGC
>Ga0247809_1001217_pt1 | contig 11568 bp, 9 predicted proteins | sample UWRJL104311B1_FD_180951 | JGI IMG/M metagenome (GOLD analysis project Ga0247809, IMG submission 180951) | Plant litter microbial communities from Arlington Agricultural Research Station in Wisconsin, United States - UWRJ-L104-311B-1 | ecosystem: Environmental > Terrestrial > Plant litter >...
GTTGGAAGACAATTTGAAAGCTGCCAATGTCACACTATCGGAACAGGATATTGATAAGTTGAATGAAGCAAGCGAGCTTACACCGGAATACCCGGGCTGGATGATGGGTAGCAGCGCTCCTCGCGAGCGTTTGTTATCTACGGGCGAATTGACCAAACAATACTAAACTGTAAACAGAACGGGACGAACAATACAGTCCCGTTCTTTTCTTAGCCACCCAATGAAGTTAACATACGACCGCTTATCTCAAATTTGCAGCAAAGCGACAACCAGATTATACAGTACCAGCTTCTCACTCGGAATCCTATTTTAAGTAAAGAGGTACGGCAGCCAATATATAGCATATATGGCTTTGCTAGGCTGGCAGACGAGATCGTAGACAGCTTTCATGATTATGACAATAAAGAACTGTTAGCTGAATTTCGATTAGATTGTTTCACCGGAATATATAGGTAGATAGCGGGACATCAAACAGTACTTTAACAATTCTATTTCAGCAAGAAGCACTTATACTACTGGCATGCTATTTCAAGGATATTTTATCTTTCGATAAACTGCCTGAAATTACCTTAGATTGTGCTGTTTATAATATTATATATTTGTCTTTATGAGTAGACCTATCCCCAGAAAGATTTTGATGCTTTTTCATGGGTTGCTGTCATTGGTAATCAGTGCATTTGTTTTTATACTTCATTTAGCGGATGGTACATTGACGGAAGCATTCCTGTTTGCGGGTATGGGCGCTGTCATGGTTTTTGCGATTGGCATATTCAATACCCTTCTCTTGGTTTTTTCCAATTTTGACAACCAGAGTAATCGAAAAAGTTATTATCTCATCTCATACTCCGGGAGTTTAGCAATATATCTGACCTTGCGTTATCTCTTTTCCTACATTACCAATTTGCCAAGCCAATTGGATTTCGCGGTTCAACTTATCCTTAATGTTTTGGCAGCATCCTCTACAAATACTATAATCGTTGGTTTACAAAACTTTTTGTTGTTACAAATCTTTAAGGTAAACGCTGAGCGTGAGATTTTACAGCTTAGGGCAGCAAATGCCGAAGCAGCTATACTTGTGCTAAAGCAGCAAATCCACCCTCATTTTTTATTCAACTCACTGAATACCCTAAAACTCCTTTATAAGAAGAACACAGAGAAGGGGGATGAATACCTGGTTCATCTGGCGGACTTTTTAAGGGCATCGATCAATAATCAGCAAAACGAGATTTCCAGCTTAAAAGATGAGTTGGTATTGCTTTATGATTATCTCGAGATGCAAAAGATCCGATTCGGAAATGCGTTAACTTTTATTATTAATATCCCTGAGGATCAGCTATTATCTAAGTTTATACCTTCATTTTCTCTGCAACCCCTGTTGGAAAATGCAATTAAACACAATGAAGTAACTGAAGAAGTTCCACTCCATGTCATTGTAGATTTGCACGATGATCGATTAGTTGTAACTAATAATATTCAAAGAAAATTGTATCAGGAAACCTCTACCGGCTTCGGGCTCGCAAATCTGGCTGAGCGATTTAAATTGCTCGCAGATGATGACATATTAATCAATGATGATGGCCTTAAATTCTCTGTAAGCGTTAAACTAATAGTCCATGCGAATAGTAATCATTGAGGATGAAAAGTTGATGGCCGAGTACATGGACGAGACCATTCAAAGCGCCGTACCTGAAGCTGTTATAATTGCAAAGCTCAGGTCTGTCAAGGAATCTGTTGCCTATTTCCAGAGTAATGATGCTCCGGATTTGATCTTTAGCGACATACAGCTTGGAGACGGTCTAAGCTTCGAAATTTTCTCAAAAGTTATAATTACCGCGCCTATTATTTTCTGTACGGCTTTTGACAGCTATGCCATGGATGCTTTTAAAACCAATGGCATAGACTATATTATGAAGCCCTTTACTGATAACAAGTTAAAGCAGTCATTGCAGAAATATAAATTGTTGAAAACCACTTTAGCGTCGCAACTTTCGGTGCAATATGAAGCAATCTTGGCACTTTTTAAGGAACGTCAAACCCCTAGAGCTGAAACTCTTTTAGTTTACCATTTGAATAGGATCCTACCATTAAAACTTGACAACATTGCAGTATTTTATATTGTAGATGAAATTGTCAACGTACTGATGATTTCAGGTGCTGTATATTATCCTAACAAAACGTTGGAAGAACTCGAAAAACTCTGTGGCTCCAATTTCTTTAGAGCAAACCGACAGATTTTAGTAAACCGACAGGTTGTCGTAAGTGCATCCCGTTATTTTTCACGTAAGATGACGCTTAACTTATCTGTGCCATTTAAGGATATCATCACAGTTAGCAAGGAACGGACAAGCGCATTGGTTAAGTGGCTTGATAAAAGATAAAAGTTTTTTGAATCGGTTTAACCAGTAATTGGTGTCCGTTTCAGGTTCTACTTGGTCTGGCTCACCCCGAAATTCCATCGTTTCAGCTAGATTCCTAGGCATCTTTGAATGCGAACAAAATCAGCCCTTTCAAACCCACTGATTTTTTCGTTGTTCGATGATGAAAAAATTAAAATTATTACTCTTATTAATCTCAACATCTTCTACGCTGTCTGCACAGCATCTCTGGAGCTTGAAAGACTGTATCACCTACGGTTTAAAGCATCATAAAAATAACTTGATTGCCGATAATAACCTGAGGTTAGCTGAGGCTATCTCGAAGGAGTCTCGTGCTGCATACCTTCCCTCGATAGCTTTAAATGGCAGCCTCGATAATAATCTTAAAGTGCAGGAGTCTATTATCCCCGCTGGTTTGATTGGTCCCGATGAAATGAAGGTCTCCTTTACAAAGAAGTTTAGTTCCACAGCTACCATCCAGTTAGACCAGGTCATATATGACCGATCGCTAATTATAGGACTAAGGGCAAATAGCATCAACAAACAATCGGCGGAGATAAGTATGCAGCAGAACGAAGAATTATTGATATACAATATTAGCATGGCCTATTACCTGGTCATAGTCTATCACCAGCAATGCGCACAATTGAAGTCTACTCAGGAGACCTATAACGAGCAGATAAAAATACTGCAGGTACAGGTACAAAAAGGAGTGACCATCCAGGCAGATGTGGATAAAGTGAAGGTAAGTTTGAACAACACACTTTCGCAAACCAGCATTGCCGAAAGCAATTTATTTGTTTCTGAAAATCAACTTAAAAATGCAATGGGCCTATCTCTTAACACCTCTTTAAATGTTGATGAGCTAAAATATGAGACTGAGAAAGAAGCAATAAATTCTTCAATTAACAACTCACGTTTCGAAGCAAATAACCGAACCGAATACCAACTTTCGCAGTTGAACTATAGACTACTGGAAATCGACGAAAAGAAGATTAATGCCAGCGTGTTACCAAGACTTAAGGCTTATGCACAATATGGATATAATGGATTTGGCGATCAATTATCTCCAGCGCTGACAGACCTTAATTCTTTTTCGACAGTCGGACTGAAGATCAGCGTGCCGGTGTTTGATTTCTTCAAAAGGAACGCACTACAGGGGCAGGCAAAATATAGGCGTCTGAATGCTGCTGAGAATATAGAATTGGATCAGGCTCTCTACTTGATGGAGTTTAATAATGCAAAAACAAAATTCGACAAGGCAAAGAACAATCTCTGCAACGATAAGAGCAATGTTGCCCTGGCCAAGTCGGTATTTTCGGTCACGGACCTGCAATTTAAAAAAGGCGTAACAGGACTTATCGACTGGCTTAACGCTCAAAATTCTTTAAAAGAAGCTCAAAATAATTATCTCATCTCACTTTACAACTCCTGTATGGCTAAAATAGAGTTAGAGAAATCCAATGGTTCCCTAAAAACATTTCACAACTCTCTATAACATATCACCATGAAACGCAACTATATGATAATTTTTATCGTGATCATCCTAATTATTTTTATGATCATACAACTGACCTTTAACAAGAGGAAAATTGATGCTGCTAAACGACCTGACCATGTCAGCATGCCACGTATACCTGTCAAGGCAGCGCGTGCGGAACTCCAAGACTTGGAAGTTAGTCTGATCAAAACCGGTAATCTGACCCCTTTTAAAGAAGCAAGGATATTATCCGCAGTTAGCGGAACCATTAAGGATTTAAGCTTTAAACTGGGGGATCATGTTTCCATCGGACAGGTACTTGCCATATTAGACACCCGCAAACAGCAAATTGAATTGCAGAAGTCCGAGTATAACGTAACTAAACTAAAGAGCGATTTGAACATCTACGCTGAATTGTTAACTGCAAAAGCTGCGACACAAGAAAAAGTTGATGACATCAACCAGCGTTACCAGGATGCACTGAACCAGTCCCGGCAACTGCGCAGGCAGATTGCCGAGGCGGAAATCAGATCCCCTATCAATGGAATGGTATCGGCAAAGGCGACAGAACAGGGCGTATTTATAGATGCTGGTGGCGAAGTTGCCACCATTGTCAGCCTGTCAAAAGAAAAGGTGCAGCTTAGCCTTACCGAGCAGGAGGTTTATCAGGTTAAAATGGCCCAGCCCGTTAACATTACGACAGATGTATTTCCGGGAATGATTGCAAAGGGTAGGATTTCCTTTATCAGTCCGCAGGCAGATGAAGCGCACAGTTATGCTGTAGAAATCCTTATAGATAATGCACATGGAAAAATGCTACTTGCTGGGACCTTTGTTTACATTGAGTTTCTGAAATCAATAAGTCAGAAGAAGCTGGTCATACCTAGAGGGGCTATTATTGGAAGTATTCAGGAACCCTCGGTATTTGTCCTGACTAATGGCATCGCACACATCCGGACGATTAAAACGGGAAGAGAAAATGGCGAAAACATAGAAGTAAAAAGTGGATTAACCTTAAATAGTCAAGTCGTTATTTCAGGCCATATCAATTTGAAAGAAGGTTCCAAAGTTAATCTGGTTAACTAAAAAAAAGTATCATGTCAATCACCGAAATAGCCATTAAGAGGCCCCTTTTAATTATCGTAATTTTCTTTGTTCTTGTTCTTTTTGGCATTCAGAGCTACTATCAGCTTAACTATAACCTACTTCCTAAGATCAATGTCAAATCCATTACCATCAGCACCATTTATCCAGGTGCTTCGGCTGCAGAAGTAGAAAGTTCGGTTACAAAGAAGCTGGAAGATGCTTTCGCTTCCGTGGAAGGGTTGGATAAGATCACTTCTACTTCAAGAGCTGGAATATCACAAATAGTAATTAGGTTGATTAGTACGGCAGATGTTATGGAGGCTGAAAGAAATATTCAGCGAAAAGCGGATCAGTTGAAAAACGAGCTCCCTACTACAACGCATGAACCTTTGGTAAAAAGAATTAACCTTGAAGAAGTTCCTGTGATTAGTGCAGCACTTACTGCAAATCTTGCACCGAAGGCGCTTTACGACCAAGTTGATAAACAGTTGCGTCCCATCCTTCAAAATGTAGTAGGTGTTGGACAAGTGAATGTGTTTGGTGGAGAAAAAAGGGAAATTCAGGTGAACATCGATCTAAAGAAAATGGTCGCTTACCAGATCGGGGTTGATGAGATTACCGATGCCATTACCAATGCAAATCAATCCTTTCCCGCAGGCAGTATTGAAACTCAAAATAACGAGCTGTCTATTCGCTATGATGCCAATGTAACGAGCCTCCAACAGATGAAAACCATTATCATTAAGCAAAATAAGATCAGCCCTATATATTTAAAAGATGTGGCAGAAGTAATTGATGCTAGCGCTAAGATCAAAACAATTAATCATATGAACGGGGTTCCCTCTATCGGTATCCAGATCATCAAGCAGTCAGACGCAAACGCTGTTGAAGTCAGTCGCCTGGTCACAGAAGCGTTTGAGAAACTAAAAAAGCAATATACAAAGGATAATTTACAGTTTTCTATTTCTAGTGATCAGAGTGTTTTTACGATGAAAACAGCTGATGCTGTAAAAGAGGATCTGCTAATTGCGGTGTTTATTGTTGGGCTTGTGATGCTAGCTTTTTTACACAGCCTGCGCAGTTCATTGTTTGTGCTAGTCGCCCTGCCATGCTCGATTATCCCAACCTTTATTGCTGTCTACTTCTTCGGTTTTTCCCTTAACCTGATGACTTTAATGGCGATGTCACTAGTTATTGGCATTCTAGTAGACGATTCTATTGTGGTCTTAGAGAACATTTATCGTCACCTGGAGATGGGTACTGACCGTAAAAAAGCAGCGCTGGATGGACGTAACGAAATTGGTTTTACCGCGTTAGCCATCACCCTTGTAGACATCGTTGTATTTTTGCCACTGGCCTTGACTGGTGGGACAATAGGTTCCATTCTTAAGGAATTCTCAATGATGGTTGTAATTTCCACGCTGATGAGCCTGTTGGTTTCTTTTACCATAACGCCTATGCTGGCCAGCCGCTTTGGTAGAATTGAGCACCTTAGCAAAGATACCTGGTGGGGTAGGTTAAATCTTGCCATTGAAAGTTATATTGAGACACTTAAACAAGAATATAGCCGTCTACTTGAAGTTGCCCTGCAAAAGAAGCGTTACTTATTTGCAGGAGTTCTCCTACTTATTACCTCTGTATTTCTTCTGCTGTCTAATGGTTTTATTGGCGCAAACTTTATTCCTTCCGGTGATAGAGGTGAGCTGGTTATCAATCTTGAGACAGATCCTTCAGCAACTATTTATCAAACTAATATGATAACGCAACAGGTAGAAGCAATTATTATGGCTCGTCCGGAGGTCGTCAATGTGTTTTCGGGCGTAGGGGTCGCTACTGGAAGTGCACAAGGAGCAGGGAACAGCAACCTTGCAGAATTAACGGTCTCCCTGAAAGATAAAAAAGACAGAAATCTTTCCACTGAAGAATTTGGAACGCTGATTCAGCAAGAGATTAGCATGACGATTCCCAGCCTTAAGACAACCGCTACGCCCACACAGATAGCCGGAAATGGGAATGATGTTCCCATACAAATCGCTATCAAAGGTATAGATCTGGCCACCGTACGTAAAATTGCAGAGAGCTATCAGCAGCTCATAGCAACTGTGCCTGGAACCCAATTCGTTCAATTATCAGTTAAAGATCGCTACCAGGAAGTGGAGGTAAGCTTAAACAGGGAAAAAATGTCTGTTATGGGACTCAATGCCAGGATCGTAGGAAGTGTATTGCAGAATGCATTTAATGGTAATGATAAAAACATATTCAAAGAGCTAGGCAACGAATACGACATCAAGATTGGTATGGACAATCATAATCGTACCACCATAAACGACGTAAAAAATCTTACTTTCAAAAACGAGAGCGGTAAAACATTTTCATTAGCTCAATTTGCTGATGTGCATTATGGTTTGGCTGAAAGCATGTTGCAGCGAACGGATCGCCTAGCTTCTATTACAGTGAATTCTAATGTTACTGGAAGACCGACAGGATCGGTAGCCGATGACATAAAGGCTAAATTAACGCAGGTAAAGATTCCAGATGGGATTACAATTGAATACCTGGGTGACGTAAAGAAACAGGGAGACGCTTTCACTAGTCTTGGGATAGCCCTTGCAACTGGAATTCTTCTGATTTATTTGATCATGGTGGCACTTTATGAAAGCTTGCTTTATCCTTTTGTCGTGCTTTTTTCTATTCCCGTAGCTTTAATTGGCGCATTACTTGCCCTTGCATTGACAATGGAAACCCTTAATATATTTTCCATTGTTGGGATGATCATGCTCTTAGGGCTGGTCTCAAAAAATGCGATCCTAATTGTTGACTTCAGCAATCAGCTGATTGCTGAAGGGAAATCCACCAAACAAGCCTTATTAGAAGCAGGAAAGGAACGGTTAAGGCCAATCTTAATGACAACAATCGCGATGATCCTAGGCATGCTTCCTATAGCCCTTGGCAGCGGCGCCGGCTCAGAAATAAAGAATGGCATGGCATGGGTAATCATTGGCGGCCTTACTTCCTCAATGATCCTGACCCTTTTTGTTGTGCCAGCCATTTACCTTATCGTCCATAACCTAAAATCTAAGCTTGGAAATAAAGGAGGAACTGATCGTTCCACGGTCCAGGTTCAGTTAAATCCTGAATAATCTGATAACACCTCTACACAAAATTAAAATATGAACATGAGAAATTCGATTATTACTATTTTTGCGCTGTGCCTTACCGCCAGTCAGTGTTATGGCCAAACGACCAAAAACAGAGACTCTGTCCAGTTTGCTCGACTAACCGAGGCAGCGATCCAGAATTCGATTTTAAGACAAGGTGCTTTCTCCACGGAAATAGTAGGTAGCACAACATTAGACGCAAAGTTTAATGATAATACACTATTTAAAGGAAAAATTTCAATGACCCGCTATCGGGCAAACTTTAACTTACCAGTGTTTCAATTTGGTAAGAACACAGTTGCCCTTTCATTCGCCTACTTGCAACAGCAAATCAAGATTAATGAAGTTGAAAGTTTTAATCCTCAGCTTCCGATGGGCGATATGACCATAAACAGAAAGACAGTTACCGGAACACTGAGTCTGGTCAGGATTGACTCGCTGTTTAATAAACCAGTCATTTTTACGGCAAATATTTCCGGATTAAGCAGTAAAAGATCCATTCAGCAAGTCAATTTGCTTGGCTCTATTACCTTTGTAATGAAGCGCACGCCTACAACTTCGCTTTCACTTGGGGCCCTCATCATTCTTGACCCTACCTCACCGTTGCCTATAGTTCCGCAGATCTATTATTCTCATCAATTTAAAACAGGAGGCTTACAATTAATAGTAGACCTTCCCAGACGTGGATTAGTACGTAAAGCGCTTTCATCGAAGTCATTTGCATCCTTCGGAACAGAGCTAAGCAGGACAAATGCTTTTTTGGATATCGACAATCAATTTATGCCAAAAGTAGCTAATTATAGCACGCTGGAATTAAGAACAGGGCCGACTTATGAATACAGAATCAGTAAGAAAATTATGCTTACTGTAAATGGAGGTTTGTTTACGCCGCTCACTTCAGAGCTCAAAGATAAAGGTTCCAGTAAGTCATTCCTTTCAAATAAAAATGGGATGTCACCATATGTCGATTTTAGCATTTCAATTTTACCGTTCTTAAAATCTATAATTAAGTAGTGAAGAATGTCTTTGCATTAAAAAATGCAAAGACATTTTCAACCAATTTCTGTGGCGGAACACGCAACACACTTACTAAATATCAAAGATCCCATATTTATGACCAATTATATAGTAATTATGTCTTCGGTGATTCGTGGTTCGAGAGATCTTAATACGATTTCACTAACTCTAGATTTTTTTGCAAACATTGTTGAATGGTCTATAGATTTGGATGATTGTGACAATATACTGCGCATTTGTTGCAGTGAAGATGTGAGTATATCCTTAAAGGTGTATTTAGAAATGTCCAGAATTGAGTGTTCTATACTGGCAGTATTTAAATCACCAGAAGCATTTTGATTATAGAGAAGTCTATTGGGTAGATTCGAATAAATTTGGTGTGCCCACCTTTAATCTAAACAATAGAACATTTTTCATTGCAGCGATCACACCAAAATAAAAAAGATAAGTCACCTTAACGGTGAGTAATATTCGCCAAGAACGGATAGGATGGACAGCAGGATTTACTGTATTGTAACCTCGCAAATTCCCCGGCAGTCAATCATTATAATCCTGGTCGTTTGCGGGGCTTGCCAACAACCAGGATAATTATGAGTTACAAACAATCTGCTTTGTATTCAGAGGTGATCTCATCAATAACCAATTTAGGATTATCCAGAAAAACATAATGAGTGGTGTTTGCAGCAAGCACAAACTTTCTATTGGGGCGTTGCGCTGCAAAAGCTTTTTGTCCTGCTTTCCACGCAAGGTTTTCATCCCCTGCGAATGGACTTTGATCGGCACCGATGATCCTTAATGGGATTGTTAAAGTTTTCGCTGAAAGACGCATCTGCTCGATAGAAGATTTATAATGTATCCATTGGTAATATTGTCCGGGATTCGATATCATAGTCCCTGGAAGCACTGGTTCAAAAGATGCCACTAAAGCACTGGTTAATTCTTCTGTCATAAAGTTTGGTGTTGTAATATCTATCATTACTCCGCCTTTTACTTTACCCTGATTTTTATCAGCAAATGTTATAGAATATGCACCACCAAATGAGTGACCAACCAGGAAATAATTTGAGCCATATCCTAACTTGTGCAGTGCAATGTTCAGACTAATGATTTCATTGTTAATGTTTAATCCAGCTGTATCTAACGGACTTTTACCAAATCCAACCCTATCATAAGTGATCATGGGCGCGCCGGTAGAGGCATGCAATGGAGCAATTAGGGGATTCCATACCGAACCATCATCGCCCGCTCCAGCTTCGAACACAATCGGAACACCTTTTCCTTTAGTGATTCGAAAGTGTAGCGTAAAGGTTCCGGTATTAATCAAGGTATCTATTGTCTGGACAGATGCAGAAGAATCCGGGATTATTGCACTGATGCCCGTATTGTCTTTTTTGCAGCTGTAAATGAATAGAACGCTCATGAAAAGAGCAACTATTGAGATAGCTCCGCGTTTGTGGCGCATTCTGGTGTAATTTTTGTTTTTGGAGGAGTCAACGTTTGGTTGACGATTGAAATCTGTTTTCATAAAATTCTATTTTGCATATATAACACCTAAGGAAGATTTTACCCCTATGTCACTAAAGAATAAATATTCTGCGGCTAACAAAATGAATCATATCAAGGCAAAAATTGAATACTTTAAAACAGTATTTGATCAGGTAAATAGAATTGGAAAAGTTATATTCAATCTACGTAGGTCATTTACTATTTTTTTCCTGACCAAATGCTGAACTTAAGGGCAGCATGTGGTCAGGAAAAAAGATGATTGATAGGTTGTTATTGGATGCTCATACCGCCATCAATTATCTGTTCTGTCCCAGTAAGGAATGAGGACTCAACGGAAGCTAAGAATACTATCCTGGGGGATTCTAAGGGAAACTGCGATTCTAATAATCTTATAAAGGAACAGGCAATAACCTCGGTGGTATTATTTGTTTTTACGAAGGAGCTAACCGGAGCGAGCTTTTGTGCATTAAAAATAATTTCAAGTAGATAAGTACGCAGCAGATTATTAAACATAAGTAAAAGTTAATCTCTTACAAAAGCGATAATTCTATTTGGGATATTCCCCTGGCTAGTTTAAGCACAATATCCGTTGCCACATTGTATGCTGAAAGGGTCAGGGGTATATGAAATCACTTATACACCTGTTGTTAAACTCTCTTTCGTATCCTGCTCAAGTGTTCCGGTGTTAAACCGAGATAAGATGCGATATAGTATTGGGGTACCTGCTGGACTACATTCGGGTAAATGGCTGCAAAGTTCCGGTATTGCTCTTCACGGGTCGTTGCAATGATTTTTTTCCGCTTGGCTTCTACCCCACAGAACACGTGCTCTATAATCAGCCGTCCAAAGCGCTCCCAGATTTTGTATTTGTCATACAGCCTGTTGATACTATCTTTTTTGAAGACCAGCAAATCAACATCTGTTAAGGCCTCCAGATATTGCTTAG
>Ga0247809_1001222_pt1 | contig 11560 bp, 20 predicted proteins | sample UWRJL104311B1_FD_180951 | JGI IMG/M metagenome (GOLD analysis project Ga0247809, IMG submission 180951) | Plant litter microbial communities from Arlington Agricultural Research Station in Wisconsin, United States - UWRJ-L104-311B-1 | ecosystem: Environmental > Terrestrial > Plant litter >...
ACCAAATGTGTGAGAGCTTGTGGAGGACTAAATCGTAGTTTGTGAAACAACGGCAAAAGCGTGCGAATTCCAATAATTCGGTATTGCGAAAAATCCATATGCAAATAGGAGCAAACTAAAGAACATCTTACAAATTTCTCATGATGTGAAGAATTTCTTGCTCATTAAAAGTGAAGTTTCGCGTTTGCATAACGAATCTTTGTTGACATTCGGTGGGGCGTTCTCTGGGCATTCCGTCGTAAGCGAAGAGGGAGGCAATGGTACTCAGATTCACACGGGGTGTTTGCGTCAACGAACCATGGGACTTGATGCAGATGCTGCTTTGCTTTTGGATTGTCATTCAGTGTATCTACAGCACTATTGCAATGGAAGACTCTCGAGCACGACTCCATGAGCCTCCACCCCAGCTGTAGCGCCATCACGAACGAGAAAGGAAGTGAATAGACTTTGGCACAAGCGATGACACTTCTGAATCTGGGTGTTTATTGTATTTCTACATAATACTTCTTTGCTTTGTGGATATATGTCGACAGCAACAATACAGGAGCTTGCCATCTGTCTAGAATGGCTTCAATGAACTGGCTAGTGGCTGTCACTGATCCTCTAAATTTGAGCTCAACCTCCAACGCCTGTGTCTTATCCTGGTCCGCTCGCGGAGACAAGTCTTTGGGAAGTGAAATGTGCTTCATAGAATGCATGATATACTATCCATAGGAGATGCCAGGATTACGTAGTATGCCGCACAGCTAGTCTCGATCTCCAATAGCACAACATACCTCAGGATGGTCCGATCGATTCTGCTTGATTCTGTATGTTTGGGGCTCACTGAAGCTTGTTCGTTCCCGGAGCTGGCAGTTGCTCTGGTCCAAACGATAATGGCAACAGCTGCACGCAGTCAGAATCTTGACCTCACCGTAGCCCTACGCGACTCACCTCTCCCAGCTTCAAGACCACGAACGCTCCGTCCTTGTCAAACATGAATATAGGCGTGTCCAGCTCGCAGAATTCTCGTATACTGTTCAACACGATCAGCTATGGCGCCGCACTTACGCTCTTGCTCGGTCTGAGTCCTTATGCCACATCATCCCTTCACCGAACATTCTCCACCCACAACCATAAAAGCACTCACAATTGTCTACACATCCCACAAGGACTGGCTGGCGGACTAATATCAGTCGCAACCGCCAACGCCACCACCTTCCCACCAGTCCCCTTCATCCTCTCCCCATCTTTACTCCCATCATAACTTCTATCGACGGCAATCTTTCCATCCACAACCGCCTTCCCGAATGCCACTCTTTCCGCACACGTTCCTACTGGATATGAAGCATTCTCGACGTTCGCGCCAGAGATGTATTCTCCTTCGGAGGTAAGGATCGTGGCACCAACGCGGAAATGTGAGTAAAGGCAGTAGGCAGTGGCTTTTGCAGCGACGGAGTCGGTGTGCAGGGTATTGAACTGGGTTGGGGTGAGTTTGTAGGGTTTTATGGCGGCGGAGACGTCGTCGCTGGAGGAAGACTGGAGAAGGGGTGGGTAGGAGGACATGATCGCCGACTCTTGAAGGATCACGCGTATCTATGGGATCCGGTGGTAAGTCTAAGGTGATAAGATGGTTGGAGGTAGAGTGATTAATGTTGAGAGAGCTTTGTGGTTGAAGCTTTATCTATTATGTTCGGCGCGTTCCGAATTTCGTAGCAAGTGGATTCTACGTATTTGCACCTGCCATATCAAGCCTAGAATATCATCTCTTTGCAAGCAGTTTTCAGGATGATCGAAATTCGCTTGAGAGCTCAAAGCTGTATAACAGTACCAAACACAAATCGAAAGTAAAGAGGTATTGCCAACCTGACCTTCGGTGATGGCGGGGAGATCTGAAAGCCCCGCCAATCTAATAATCTTGGCATTGGTTGAGATACAATACCTACCTAGGTAGGAGTGTACCAACTTAGGTAGAAAGATACATTGACAAAATGACGGTGTCGTGCATGAAGCTACATGTTCTGAGATTAGCAAGCAAATTCAACACAGAGATATGGATTGGGCACGAATTCATTAGGTATCTCGAAGGTCAATTCTGTTGTCGCCGCACAGCAGGAGTCATCAAGTATCTGACAAGATCTCCCCCAAGTCCTCTCACTACATCCCACATGTTGTTGATTCACAGTTGCACGATATCCTCTTGAAGCATTCAAGGCTCTCCCAAAGGCTCCTGTATACGTCCATAAGCTTGAGCTCCAACATTCTCCTCACCAAAAGCCTCATCAACCTCATCGACCTGGACACTAGTCTCACACGGCTCAAGCTCCTCCCATTTCTCCGCATGGATTATAGGCTCTACAGGCAAAGGAGCATATCTCATGAGATCAAACCAACACATACATTGTATCATCAGACTTGGTGAGTATCAGCAAAGGAAATTCTTGACCTCACTCGACGTCTTGCGGCGATAACTCAGCTGTTATCGGTACCGGACACCACGTACATTTAGGCAAGCGTCCTTCAAGCCTTCCTTCAGGATCTCTTCTTGTATACAAATAAGTATAATATCCTGACCGACCAAGCTTCGCTGTCTTTGTTTTTGTAGTCCGTCGCTTGATTGTGTTGAGATGGACTCTGATCTCGCTTGTACTCCTTGCTAGATGGAGCAGGAGTAGAGGTGATTGAGGAGATTGGGGTATGATCGTAGTCATCTTCGTCATCTTGACTATAATCGGAGTTCGAATCCCAACCGTCAGAAGCTACCTCACCAACTTGCACCTCTTCAAGGAGATCATCAGGATCCACAGTTTCTGCTGGAACTGGTACGTTTGACGAGATGCTTTTGAGTGTTTGTATAACATGTCCCTGTTTGTTGCGGGCTCCTTACTATCCTTGTTCTCATCGCCGGTGTCGTCATTCTCTTCGTCATCGACTGAGTGAATTGCAAGGCAAGGTTTCGATCGTGTAGGTCGATGCACGAGTTCTTCTCCTTCCACATCGTCGAGACTGGCATTCTCAAGTTCCTCGATACTCTCCCCATCTGATCTTGATCGTATGCATGGATGTGAAAGTCGTAGACTCTCTACACCTATTTCCACGGCAGTTTCACTACTTGGAGCGTGTGTCTTAATACCAAACGTATCCTTCGAGACCTCATTTACTTCGAGCAGTCCTTCAAGTATACTCTCTTCTTCGTCGTCGATCTTTGTGCCAAAGGTAACATCTTGTTCATTTTCCACCTTCATGGAGATCATAGTGACTGTACCACTAGAGCTCTGACCTTGACTAGACATAGACGACCGAAGCGCATCGACAATATGCCTTGCCTCGTCTTCCATAGAAGTGCCTAGTCAGCAAGCCGTCTTATCGTGGTTTAGAGTATCAATTTCTTCTTCTCCCTACCCACTTGACGTACCTTCCACACCACAGGATCCTGGAGATAGGCTCGTTTCGACGCTTCTCTCCTGATATTGCCAACCTTGCGAAGTTGTCCTATCCGAGAGTTCAGACCTGTGGCGTAGTTTTGCATTCCAGCCAGTCTAAGCCTCATGTCTCTTGTCTCTTCAGGATTCTGTCTTTTGTTCTGAGGAGGATCCTGACCGAGATGTGCAGCACGATATTCCTTTAATTTCTCCCCCTCATCCTCTTGTCGATCGAGTTTGGTTTCCTCTTTTGCAGATCGCAAAACCCACGTTGAAGCGTAATGCTCTAGGTAATGTGAGAGGTGCTCAGCAAAGTGACTCTGAGCTGGCATGAATTGTACGCGTGAACGGGAATGACTGCTGAGTGGAAGCAGGTTGGACGTGCGATATCATCAGACCACAAGATAGAGGAAAAGACGATTGTAGATGTTTGAAAGTGAACTGTGGTGGGAAGATCTCAAGGTCGACTCAGATTTCCACACATGTTGACCATCTGGGAACTCTCACGGTACTTACCGCGAGATTGGGTTCGAGACTCGAGTCGCATTAAAGACTTCTGGCTTGTGGCATCTCAGAGCTGTTCGCTAAAATTAAGCACTTCTAGGCAGCAAATGAGCAGAGGCATGTGAAAACAGGAGAATGAAAATACAAAGATGGATAGATACGGGAGAGAGATGCTGTGAGACAACTGTCGCTTTAAGTTTTCATCCTTTTGCTGTACATTTCGCTGTTCTATGAAGTCTTTGTTGTTCAGCTTGTGCTGAGGCACCCTGTCCTTTATATTGCCCTTCTAGCCACCTGAGGTATCGCTCAAACCTTGCGCTATGCTTTTCCCAACACATACTATGCGTGCTTTGCGCTAAACTTCTTTTGATGTTATTACATGGCGGAGACTTTGTCCCTGATATGTTGGCGTGAACTGATGGAATATGCCGGAAAATCCACTTTCTTCTCCTTCCAATCATTCACGCACCCTGGAGGCATCTGACACATGCGTTAGATAAGAAGGTAAGTAAGACACATAACACTCACCCTAGATAATCTTCCTTGATGCTGGCAATCGCAAACATGTGTCCGACCTCAGCCCTCGTGCCTACAATCTTAAGGCGTATATGTGTTCCAACCTGGATCACAGACTCCTCGTTATCAGTGAATTGTGGTGGAGTGGAGTTTGGATCCCATTTGATGTCAGAAGGAATCATCTAATTCAGGTCAACGATTGTCTTGCTTTGCGACAGATGACATGCTCACATGCGATGACACAAATGCTTGGAGAGGTCCAGCATCCGCGAAGAAGCCAATACTGTTGACTGACGTGACGATCGCATCGACCTAATCTTTGTGAGCAACACATACGCCGAGATCTGCCGCATGAACTTGCTTACAGTCTCGCCCTTGAATGGCCTCCAAACCACTGCTCTATATCCAACCGTGAACTCAGCGAGGCCGCTACCAGGTAGGATTCGACCCTCTGAGATATCAAATGTGTCCATGATGGTAATGATGTAGTATTGCCCAGTACATGTACCCTCGACATCCTTTAGCAACTTGCTTGTTACCAGCTCATGCATGTCTCGACCAAAGTATGACGGATGCAGGGTTACCTGCCTGGTGAGGTTATAGAGGAAGAACATATTGAGTATCGAATGTTGAGAATACTGTACGATGTACGTAGGAATATCTCGAGAGACGAAAGAATGATTTCGACGTTGTAAAGAAAGGAGTGCTCGAGGAAGTGAACGATCGATGGTCGTGATGATATGTTCGAGAACCACAGATGCGCCTTGTTCCCTATCTACCAGCCCAACTCCATATACCTGCACCTACCAATTCGAGAAGGTCGAGATATGCGTATAGATGCGATGCTACCGCCCTCTAAACTATGCTAGGTCCATCAGCTCAATAAGGTGCAATGCGCCTGTAGAGCAAGCATAGACAAACATACACCACACAAATGAATGTTTCCAGACGTGTCAACCACCTCAAACGAGGTCTAGTTACGGTCGCGCAGATCCTACAAGATGCTTGACGCGTAGAGTATGATATATGGAGGTCGTTAAGGACCTTGTCGTGTGAGAGTCGAGGGGAGATGTTGGCTTCTGATAATTATTGCCAAGTGACAAAGGATATAACGTTGTTAGTGACAGAAAGTACCTGTACCTCGCGTAAAAGTGAGAATGGCTTGGAAACCTCCCTTGCTCTTTCCTCCTTTGCAACTCAACGGCTACAGGGAAATTTTGCTTGGCGTAAACACTTGCAATTGGTGGTGGACAAGAGGGAAGGAGGGAAGCACATGCCAGATTCCCTGTTGAAGTCTTGGGAGCTCCGACGATAAAGCATCACACACATATCATCCGACACCTGCTCACCCCAATTCAAGCCCCCCCTCGAGATACCGCTCAACGACCACCTACCACCCCCCATCGATACAGTATATCGATCTTGAATACTTGTAATGCTTTTCGAGTAATTACACATAACGTAGCATACTCAAACTTCCTGCGTACACTTCAACACACGGCGCAATAACCACCATCCATTTCTGTATCACACACTCTGCCGAAATCATGTCGTTGGATCTGGAAAAGCAATTGACCTTTGTACGTAGAGCCCTATCGAGGAAAGCGCAAATTATATATTCGGACTAACAACTGTCTCAAGTATGGTGCTTACCATCATAATCCCACCAACATCTATATTCATATGACATGCGTGCCTCTCCTGTTGGCCGCTGGCTTACTGCTTGTATGCGACACATCCCACCTCTTGCTGATACTCAGCTAACGCGACATCTCAGGCAACCAACACACCTACCCTCATTCCCCTCCCATCATGGCTCACCATCCCAAACTTGGAGCTCAACCTAGGCACGATTGCTGCTATACTCTATAGCGGTTTCTATATGCTACTCGAACCAGTAGCTGGGACAGCATTGTTCCCAATGATTATCGGCTGGACAGCCTACGCCAACCATCTTACAAAGGTGAGCCCAAGGAGCTGTAATCAAGCCGCTATTGCGGTGGAGATTGTGGCTTGGATTGCACAATTCGTTGGACACGGTGTTTACGAGAAGAGAGCGCCAGCGTTGTTGGACAACTTGCTGCAAGCTTTCGTGCTTGCTCCATTCTTTGTTTTCATCGAAGGACTATTCATGCTGGGATACAGACCCGAGCTACAAAGGAGAGTCAACCAGAAGGTGATACAGGAAGTCAAAAAGTACAAGGCTTCAAAAGAGGCCACTAACGGCAGTGCGAAGAATGGAAAGGCACAATAAGGTCAAACGAAACTGGGGGATGAGAACGACATTGAGGACTGATAGGGTTGGGGCAAGAAGCATGATGAGAGGTGGCGGAAATATTGACAGGTTGTCGGGGTAAGGAGCATGTGATGGTTGCACGTTTTAAGTCTTGTGCTGTAGAACAGTAGACGGCCGACAGAGACGCTGTGTGCACGACATTGATTGACCTTGATCATGGATAAGTGCATGATGCATTTGAAGGCGCAGGATGGTCAGGAGCGTTGTTGTTCGATTCCCTTCTTGCGAGTTTACGCGTTATTTGTAAATTTGATTTTCTGAGGGTGAGATACTGGAACATAAATCAAATATTCCTTCCAATGGTGCCTACTGCCTATTATCATCGATGAGCATGCATGCGTATCTTCATCGGCCAAGTTCATGGGCAATCGATGTGTGTCGAGGTAACATCGATACTGTCATTGGCGTGAAGCATTCTGTAAATGGCTCTTCTGGCTCCAATTTAGTGGAGTCCCCTTTGCTTACGGAGTAGACTTTGTTCATATTAATGGGGAGTATGGTGAACATGTTTCGCGACTCTTAAAGTTCGGCAAAGCATGCCATGTTTGCTTACTTAAGATGATGGTGGGCAAACTGCTGGCACGTTGTGTGCTCCGAGCAGGCTTCAAGAACATCAAACAGCTTCATATACAGTGACAATTTGATAAGCAATTGTCATCGTTCATAACGGAAATGGAACGCCGTACTGTAAAGCATGGTTCTCGTCTATGCGACATGTGACATATGTTAAGTCACAGTCGCCCATTCTCCCTCCTACTACCTACAAGCTTCGACTTTGAAAATATCTTTCCAATTTAGATCCCTAGAGACGCAATGTCATCTCTTGGTTGGACTGCTTATACAGTATTCTTCTATGGTTCTCGTGCTTTAGCTTTCACAACACATGATCCGCGTTGCGCGCTGCCATAAAAGAACGTTGCTTGGGTTGGCAAGTTGCATAGTTTCCGCTAGCGGAGGAACTTGCTTCTTCTTCTTCTCAGACACACTGAGCTCTATACTATGATAAGTGGCATTCGATCTCTTCGGACTAACAAAGGTTTCAGCAGCACCTATGGTTCGAAGCACGCTCGGCATCCTATGGAACTGCCTGTTTACCATGATAATCTGCACGTGGAACATTCACAATCTCAACATGGTTTATCAACGAGAAAGTGATATGATGGCAGGCTTGGAACTATCAGTTGGGACCTCAAGCAAGCCTGGCGACAGGCGAAATGGATTATCATCATCATGCTGGCTCCAGACTTCACCGTTGCCGTTGCCATTGATCGCAATGATCGAGCCGCCGAACAAACTTCACCAGTTGAAGCTACGTGCTAAGCAACAGCCAGTTTCTTGGACCAAAGCTCACACGAAACTCACCAACATGGGAGGCTACGTCGTGTGGCAAAGATCACAGCGTGGAGCCATAGCAGGAAGAGATACAGCCCTCGAAAACAAATGTCTTGCACGCCAACTTTCACATCTCCATCTGCGACAACACAACGACGCAGTTGAGCAGATTTCATCTGAGTAAAATGGTACTTGTAAAGTGCAAGAAAACATAAATGAATCGGCCTTTCCACGTCACCGCCAGATATATCATAGAGCTGTGTGAGCACAAAGCTCTGGGTCAACCTTCCATGCACGAGCACGTCGTCAAGGACCTCGCACATCAAGCCATCACGGCCCTCCAAATGCTGTGAGTATCCCCCAACATCGCATCCCGCATCAAGTACAAAGTCCCTATACTCAAGTAGAATTGTTGGTTGTCCAATTCGCCTTTACGTCACTCGCAACATCTCTTGCTCAGCGTGGATATCCCAAACACGTGCGACACGCAAACACATTCTACAAGATACAAAGCACCCCAAAGACGCAATGCGATTGTATGCACTGCTGAGATATCGAGAACGACGCAGCCGCTGGGAACCTCCGACATTCCATAGTCGACACGAAAGCAGGAACCTACGATATATCACTCATCATGAAAGGAGCAAGCTCAGCGATCTTCTCCTTCGCATGAATTCTTCCGTCTCCTACCTTATCAGGGGCAAACGTCTTGTTCGGCGCTACACTTCCACGTACTGCGTTCTTTGCGGACTCTCATTCGCCATTATCAGATGGCAATATCTCTGCTTCCAACTGAAGAAAACAGCAAGGTCGCAAGCAGAAGAGACCGCGTCGCCAACACTAGATGGCAAAGAGTGCAATGAGTCAGTATACTCACCATATTTTATGGCGGAGTCCTGATTCCTATGGCGGTCTCGTGCGCGTTCGCAAGGATGTTCCTCATCGTCGAAAGCTTTCGACTGCTTTTCTTTGCGGACAAGAATGCCTCCGTGGCGACATGGGCATCCAACATTCCAAATCTCTCGTGGCACGGCTTGTTAACCATTGAGAAGGCCATAAATGTTTGTATGCTTCGTCCACTTCGGTCGACCTCGGCGGGCGCCAGACGATTGCTGCAAGATTTGGCGGGTACGACTGTTGTTTCGTGAACAATTGTTCTTTTTTGGTCGTTATCTGGCTGTCAATACGGGTCTTGATTGTGTAATCCGCTGGTTCTGTTTCTTCTACAACCCTCAACAATGCCTGACAAAGAGCTTTCTCCTTTGGCGACTTGCCTAGAACAGATAATTTCTTATCAAGCATGTATGTGCGTACCATTTTCCGCGAACCATGCTCTTGTCGCTCAAGTCATCTTCCCCATGCCAGAATCCGTACACCCATTGAAAACAGTGTCGGTGTCGCAGCATTCCTCCAAACGAGCGCGTTGCCATGCTGCAACATCCCATGATCTTCATGATAGTAGACTCTATGCAGTATCACAGAATCAGACAATATACAAATGTACAAAGAAAACTTCCAATTCATTCCACTACTTCATCTATTTTACACACCCCTATCCACCGCTTTATCAACTACTGACAATCCACAACCAACTGCTCATTACTACAGACCAGTCAAGACACGGAACATCAACTCCCACAATCACACCCTTCACACGCGAAACAGGTGGCGAGCAAAATACAAAAGAGATGTAAAGGGTGTGAAAAGCAGGAGCAGTTTCGTCGACTTTGCTTTTACTGAATACCAGCAGCGATCTCATTCCCCATGACCTCTCCAATGCGCGTCATCGATTTTAATGCTTAGCTGAAGCTCTTGGTGAAGCTGACGACGACCTCCTTCAATCTGCCCTCGAGGTCCTTGCTCAAGGCACCCTCCTTATCAATAGTGGCCAAGAGATCGCTCTCGTTGGTCTTCAGGTGTGCAAGGAAGTCGGCCTCCCATTGAAGAATCTTGGCGACTGGGACGCTATCGAGGTGACCGTTGACACCAGCGTAGATAAGTGGAACCATCTCGTTAACAGCCATTGGGGAGTACTGCTTCTGCTTGAGGAGCTCGGTCAACTGTAAAATACAGATTAGTTTCACTCAGAAGTTATGATACGCGTCTACTTACACGTTCACCACGGGACAGAGTCTGCTTGGTAGCAGCATCCAAATCAGAACCGAATTGTGCGAAAGCAGCGACCTCACGGTATTGAGCCAAGAAAAGCTTCAAGGAACCAGCGACTTGCTTCATGGCCTTAAGCTGAGCAGCGGAACCGACACGGGAGACGGAAAGACCGACGTTAATAGCTGGTCGGATACCCTTGTAGAAAAGTTCGGCCTCCAAGAAAATCTGTCCATCAGTGATGGAAATGACGTTGGTTGGAATGTAGGCGGACACATCACCACCCTGGGTCTCAATGATTGGGAGGGCAGTGAGGGATCCTCCTCCGTGCTTGTCGCTCATCTTGGCTGCACGCTCGAGAAGACGTGAGTGGAGGTAGAAGACATCTCCAGGGTAAGCCTCACGTCCGGGTGGACGACGGAGAAGAAGGGACATTTGACGGTAAGCGACGGCCTGCTTGGAAAGATCGTCGTAGATGATAAGAGAGTGCTTTCCATTGTCACGGAACCACTCCCCAATGGAAGTTCTAGGCAATAGATGTCAGCATAAAGATCTGTAGGCTTAATAGATTACATCAAAAGCAAAGAGATTTTGGTGGAGTAGCGTCCCACATCCAACAGTGATCACCAGGTGACATCGATACCTGTGCGTATCCCATAACATGCCCAACAATTAAATGAACAGGATGACTTACCCAGTGAAAGGAGCGATATATTGGAGAGGAGCAGCCTCGGAAGCGGTAGCGGCAACAATGACGGTGTACTTCATGGCATCGTTCTCCTCAAGGGTCTTGACAAATTGGGCGATGGTGGATCGCTTTTGACCGACTGCAACGTAGATACAGTAAAGCTTCTTGGTCTCGTCGTTTGAGTCGTTCCATCGCTTTTGGTTAAGAATGGCGTCGAGAGCGACAGCAGTCTTTCCGGTTTGACGATCACCAATGATCAACTCACGCTGACCACGTCCGATTGGTACCATTGCGTCGACAGACTTGAGACCAGTCTGGACTGGCTGGTTGACGGATCGTCGTGGAAGAATACCTGGAGCCTTCAACTGAGCACGACTCTTCTCGGTAGTCTTGATTGGTCCCTTTCCATCGATTGGGTTTCCGAGAGCGTCGACGACACGACCAAGCATCTCTGGTCCGACTGGTACATCGACCTGATGGGTTGTTAGGACTTGTTGCTGCACATACGAGGGAGGGAACACCTACAATCTCTCCGGTACGCTTGACGGTCTCTCCCTCCTTGACGAGACGATCGGAACCGAAAAGCACGACACCGACTTGTCCAGCCTCCAAGTTCATGCACATACCCTTGACACCAGATGCGAACCTTTGCAGTGGTGAGCACTATTTTTTGAACGTTCACGGAGCTGGAAAACTTACTCGACAAGTTCCTCGGCT
>Ga0247809_1001223_pt1 | contig 11558 bp, 10 predicted proteins | sample UWRJL104311B1_FD_180951 | JGI IMG/M metagenome (GOLD analysis project Ga0247809, IMG submission 180951) | Plant litter microbial communities from Arlington Agricultural Research Station in Wisconsin, United States - UWRJ-L104-311B-1 | ecosystem: Environmental > Terrestrial > Plant litter >...
AGGGTTTTGGATAGCAAGCAAGTAGACCTTCTCACATGCATGCTCCATGGGAAAAGGTCAGCGCGTCTTTCAACTTCTTTGAGCATCAACACCTAGTAACGCACATACGACGCAGGTTTCCACATACCACTTCCAATAATTCCTGTCACTATTCACCGCCACCAGTTCTCAACAACGATAGATTCTCCTCCAATTCTTCTCCAGTAGCTGTCCAGCTGTCTCCCAAGAAATCATAGCAACGAGATTTGTGTAGCTCGCCTCATTGTACGAAGGCTAAAAGAATAATCTAAGGAAGGTTTCAGAATATTTCTGCAATTACAAAGCTACAATCAACAAGTCATAACTTTGGGAGGCTCCATAGAAGACCCTGATGTTGGAGAGTGGTCGCCGGACATCGTAGCAAGCCCCTGTGTGTAACACATCTTGTTCTACTGGATTCTCTGCATCTTGGGTTAGATGTGAGGGATATCCTCATTCCATATGGGGAAAAGCTGATTCTGGACGGAAGCAATGCCTTCGTGGTCCCAACCTCTAGCCTGTCATATTCTTTACATGTTGGTCATCCTCGTTAGCTTTGCAATGTCGAAATCTGTAGCGTTATGCCCCACACCGGTCATCATACCCTGCGTACATGGGCAAGTTGACATTGAGCCGTTCGCTGATACATGAGCTGAACTTGGCATCTCAGCTATTGCTAGGAGCTCTACGACTACGCATCATCCTGCGCTGAGAGACGAGTGGCTCTAATTGGGGTTGACAAGCACCCAGAGATTGGCTCCAATCCTACCCATCACGGGCGAACGTTTGCTACGTTGCTACATCGTGGGCAGGTTTACCAACAGTTTCGTCTGCTATATGGGGCTGTCGTTCCTTGAAGTTTCTTTTTCGACGGACGCCTGCCTTCGCCATGATCGCTGTAGTATGGCGATTTTTTGTGGTTGTCCTTGAGGGAAGCACTAGTATTAATTATTACTTTCTTTCTTTTTAGTCAACACTATTTGGAGAGGATGATCTGAAGGCTGGCTGTCATAGTGTCACAAGTCTACAAGTTTCATGGCCTTCTGGTCTCGTAACCCTAAAGACGCCCTACTAATACGTCGATTTCCTGGGACATCTCGTCATCAGGGGGCTGCCGGGCTGTTACACGTGGCATGGCTACGCGGGTGTTTGCTTCATGATCCACAAGTATGCACGTCTTTATACCAACACCATTCATCGTGCTACCCATTTGATATGTGACTTATCTTCTCCATACACACGGTATCCAATCAAACAATGCTCCGCCGGCTATTTTATCAAAAGTGCAGATGCAGGTGCAAATCTTTGAGAGAGTGCACAGCCGATCTGATGGTTAATCCCTGAGGAGGAGATTATCCGAAACCACGGCTTTATTGGCAACCTGTTTGATCTGCACAGGAGTTCGTTGGCTTTGGTTTGCTTCCCGTAGGTTTGTCGTATTTTATATTGAGATGTGGAGGTGGTTGCTTGAGGATGGTAAATCTAGTGTCCGAATGTCCCGATCAGAAGACATGGTTATTGGTCGGTTGAAATCATCAACTGTCTACCGGTTGACGAAAGTGCTTGCACTATTGTGACTTCTGTTGTCATCTGCTCTTTCTTATCTTGATTGGTTCTGTAACTTCGAACGAAACCATTTGCACCACTTGCGTATAACGGATTTCATGATGTATACAGCTCTTTCAATACTTCTATATAGAGTTGAGTTCTTTCTTAAACATAACTCAATACTATCATTCATTAACATCAGCTATACTGAGGGTGGGATTATAGACACGAGAGAGATGTTGACCGCATAACTGTCGCTGCTATGCTGCTTGATGTCTTGGCCTTTTGTCAACACTGATGAAATGATTTTAATATCAACCACAACGACACTGCCGCATACATACTCAGCGTAGCACGATTCACATTACTCAACCAAGTGGATGAGAACGTATATCACATCAATATCTCAAACTTGCGCCGCTTTGATCTTTGCGTTCGTCTATGGTCTATTCAAGCCACTTTCAAATTGTGAATCATCGACCCCAAGTGACCACATCCTGCAGCCTGTATTCATCTGACTTTTCGTTGCACAATATGCCTCTCTCGCAACGTATATATATATTTGTGGGTAACAAGCTTCGTAAGTTATTAATTCGTCAGCAATTACAATGTCTGAACAAGTCAATTTTTGCCCTCAAACAGAGCATGCAAGTTACGTTTACTTCTTCGACAGCACTTTTTATGAAAACTGAAAGACTCTCACAATCGCTCAGCGATACAAAGAATTATCTCGAAACAATAAGTACCCTGAAGAGCATCAATAGTACTCCCCCGCAGCCCAACGACTTCGTCATTTCTTCCACCGATTCGGATGCACGCACATGGGCAATGACTCAAGAGATGCCACAACAAGACTTGTCACCAGCAAATAGCCCAGCCTTCTTGAGATCAAAGCAGCATCTAACTACACGCCGTCTCTTTCTTGCCATCCCACCGAACTTCGTCTTCAAATCTGTTATCACACCCGCCCAGCATCGCGCACAATCGAACTCCGTCGCAAGAAAGACTCTATCACATCAAATGGCCTGATTCCAATATCTCTTTCTACAGGTCACGAGTCCCGCATCCTCGCTCAATCACACTACACTCTTTCATTCTCTCCCTTCCCACTGAGCGTCCCAGCAAAAGTCTACTTCCGTACTTCTCGCGACATCATCCTCTACATCGCACGCTACGACTGTGCATTTTGCCCTTCAGATGGCATCAATAATGATTGAATCTCTTACTGTAAGACTGAAAGAAACCAAAGAAAGGTGGCATTCTGTTCGGAGGATCTGTGTGTTGATGAACGAATAGGTGCATGATAATTTGAAGGCCCGGATGGGGGAGGGAGATCTGAAAGTGGAGTATTGGCCAGTGTATTCCCAGATGATGATGGGGAATGTGCTGATAACATTGGAGAGGAGGGGTACTGGAATGTGGAAGGATATCGAGGGTGATTGGTAATGGCAATTGTAAGCATTGGAGAGAAGAATTGGGATGAAGATTGAGCTTGGGAGAGACTGGATTGAGTCTGATGTCAAGTCTGGGCTTTAGTGGCGAATGTGCGGTACTTTTTCGAGACGCCGTTGAACGCGATGAAGTTTGATATCCTTCGTGGCTAGTTGAGGCCTGTTATGTAATAGAGCCTTATTTAGGATAAAGATACCACGCCCGAGCAGTAGTGAAGGATATCTTTTCTAGGTTAAATCGCGTACATGATCGTCTAATGATGGGCATATCACCATACATTCCTACTTCTACGCAATGGAACTCTTGCGTTGCAGAAGTGACAGGAATTTCGAAATACATTAAAATAATCGGCTGGCCTCCACGCTTGCTAGCTAGAATGGCGGGATTTGATGGTAGCCCGATCGTTCTGCCATCATGCATCCTCACATAAGTTTTGCAACATGTATAATATCCAAGGTCCAGATTGGGGACAGAACATAACTTCTCGACATTCAATACAGCCCGAGAAGATCATCCCATAGCACGAAAACTTGGAGGAGTTCATCACAAAATCTCTGCTCCCTTACTTGATACTTGTGCGATGTGATATAGTAACAAAGAATCGATCGTTGGAGGGCATTCCTTGGCAATCCAAATCCACAACAACATGCAACAGACGTATCCCGGGGTTTTTGAGCCGGTGAATAAGTTGCTTTGCGATTTGGTGAATAATCCCTTGCTTGTAAGTTCATGTGCTTGATTTCTTACTGGCTACTTGATGTTGTATCCTCCTCTTGACGTAGTTGCCTCTCAATGAGGTTGAATGACTTTCACTTGTAGGAAGGAAAAGATCAATATAATTTCTCCTTGAGGCAACAAGCGAGCATTTCCCCTTCACTGGTTCTTCTTCCCTTGCTTCATCAAGTGGAAGTCACTTGAAAGGTTTGCAGGAAAGCTAAGCGCATTTTTGAGGCATGAACAAGCCTTCCAGCCGTACCGTCGTCTCGAACAACGTATCAAAGAGTCCTCGACCACCCCTCATTCACCTGAACTCGCTGCACAAATTCAACTGATGATTAGAAATTCAAAACAGTGATCTTGTCCGATTCCAGTTCACATAACTACCTCGAAAGGTGTGTCTGCGCAAGACTCTTACTTCACTTCTACAGCCAGACTCATATAATCACAGCTCAACTAGCAATGCATTCCCACTTCATCGCCTCTCTAGCAGCTCTTGCGACTTTCACAGCAACAACTGTAGCCGATAACATTGTCATGCAGAACCTGTGCCCATTCGACGGCAGCAGCCCTTGCGAGCTGTTACCAAGATGGTACACCTACAATAGCCACATCGGCTGTATGTACAATCAAAGATTCGAACCTTTCATTTTCCAATACTTCTTTGACCATGTCTGGCTCAATATCAGAATGTCGTCTGGATCAAGCAAAAGCTAACACCCTGTTCTTCGTAGACAAGGTGGACGCAAGCGATGGTTGTAGGAACAATATTGGTGTACCATATATCTATCGAGCTTGTTATGATTGGAGCAAGAGACGAGCTCATTATTACGCAGAGGGCCAGCCAAAGAGGTGCATGAAGGAGTGGTTCTACTCGTACAAGGTGTGCTCTCCAAATCTACACTGTCATTATCATGATTGGTATGACGTGCCGTGCAACTGGAGAACGGGGGATGTGAGGAATACTACCGCAGGTGCTCTTGAACAAGGAGGCAAGAATGTTACCTTCACAGCTTGATTGATGGAGATGCTAGAAATCAGAGTCGCATAAGCAATGGGAATGTGAGCGCTCTCCAACAAGGATGTTACTTTTGAAGACTGGAATACGCCCACGTTGGAGACAACGTGGCAGACACCAGAATGAATGTTAGCTTCGAAATATGCCACTTGGAAATAAGATTTGAATCAGAAGCGTAGGCTGTTGGACTTGAACATACTCACGTGTCCTTGATCATGCGCTGACAATATACGTACTGGAGGCAATTTGGACTCTATCCTCACCACAATCATGGAGTGTAAAGTGATTAAGGTGAATATGAGCGCAACTCGAACAGAACAAAATGGCATCGATGACCTCAACAGCATACAAGATGAAAATACCCGGATGTAATGGATGGCCACGAATCAAGTGGCAGTCGTTCAGTCAATCCCTTGATAAGACTGGAACCGAAATTTGCGAGAAAGCATGCATTGACTATGTTACATTTTGTAGTAGAACCGACGCGTACTAAAGAAAATCCCTAAACCATTAGTTACAACAATTTGACTACGACTGAAGCATGTTAGTAACATCCCATATCCAGTGAACCGTCATCTAGTTTCCTGGAGGTGGAGGAGGTGGTGGTTGATCGCTAGGTGGCGGAGGCGGAGCATTCGCAGATGGCGGAGGTGGAGGAGGAGCATTGGCATACTGCTGGAGCATAGCTGACAATGATTGGCCAGTCAAGTTTGCACCCAGTCCTGGTGGGGCGCCCATTTGTTGCTGTTGTGGAGCAGCGTAACCGTTTGCATATCCTGGTGCAGCGTAACCTCCGTAGGCTTGTTGTTGGTGATTTTGCTGCTGAGCCCAAGGTGGAGGCGCGTTTTGCTGGGGTTGGTTGTAGTTGCTCTGACCACCATAGTATTCATTTCCACCACGATTATCATTTTGACGCGCCCACGGTGCAGCATTTCCGCCACTTGGACCACGTGGAGGACCATTATCATATCCGCGATCGTCATTACGCTTCTGCCAAGGAGCTGCTTGACCCGTTGGACCTCGTTGCCATGGCTTGACATCGTCAGCTGGTGGTCCTTGATTGTAACCACCAGGTCCAGCTTCGATACGTTGAGGAGCTCCGTTTGAAGGACCGCCACCAGACAACTCGTTCATCAGATTCTGAAAAAATGTTAGCACTGTCACGAATGTAGGGCTCAAAGGTCAACTGACCTCCATTTCCTTATCAACCGCATCTCCACCACCAATACGTCCAGCAGTTTGACCAGGACCACTTGGTGGGCCACCGTTGCGCCAATCAGCTCCACGTTGCCTATATCCTGTCAGCTTCGTTCTCTGCATATATCGATGGTATCCTGACCTGTCGGGACAATCTCTAGCCATGTGTCCAGCATTACCACAGACACGGCAGATGATGTTGGCAGTAAAATTCTTTGCTTCAGGACAATCGTATTTTCGGTGACCGATTTGACCGCAGTTTTGGCATGCCTGGTTTTCATCATCACGAAGGGTACCGTTTAGCGCAGCGAGCTCTCTCAGTTGGTTTCGCTTGAGTTCGTTCTGTCCTTCGGGAATGGACGCAGCCTGAAAATGTCTTAGTGAACACGAAAACAACAGACGACTTTTTGGACTTACAGTTTCGATAACATTGTGAATCAACTTCTTTGCCTTGTTGATCTTCTCTTCGGTATCGGCCATGATCAAGCAATGAAGATCTTCCTCCTGGTTGCTGGTATGAGCAGCGTCAGAGCGACCCTTTCCTTCCTTGACGGATCCTTTCCCGCGAATGGCGATCTTTGCCTGGGATTCTGTCTCCATCTTCTTCAAGGTGTTTCCACGAGGACCAATAAGTAGACCAACTTTAGTAAGGGAGAGCTGTGTTAGTACGTGATCAAAAGCTGAATAGCAAGATGTAAATGTTTGACAGGTTAGTGACGATACTGCGCAGCAATATCTTTACTGCTACACAGAATCACACGGTTAAAGAAATTAGGAGGGGAAGGGAATGAAACAATGTTAGAAAGGTTAGAGGGTTAGCAATCATACTGAAGTTAATCTCTGGATAATCATTGACAGGTACGTAGACCTTCTCCTGTGTCTTAGTAGGGCGACGGTAATCTTGTGGTGGATGATAGTTAGGAATGACCTTCATAGCCTTCTCAATCAACTTGTGTCGTTCGTCTTCGAGACGCTTGCGGTAACGGAATTCTCGAGTGTTGACACGGCGACCAAAGTTATCGTATTGTGGCGGCGGTGATGGAGATCTGTAGAAAGGGGCCATTAGTATATGTGATTTTCTGATCAAAATAAGGGGCACTCACCTGTCACCGTCGGCGGGGACTACATCGTCAATCTTGAGCTTTTGGGAGATCTCCTCAATACGCAGATGTAAAGTATATGCCTCAAGTTGTTCGCTTGTCATATTAGCCATGATGGCAGTCGGAAGACCCATGAGGCCTGCAGCTTTGTTCTCGGTGGCATCTCCCCAGCGATTGCGCTTCTTGCGACGGCGTTCTCCATCTTCAGCTAGTTGCAAGTCAGCCTCTATTGATGTGACTCTGACATGGGAGGGGCAATGCTTACCTCTGACAGGACTACGGCCGCGTTTATAAGAATCATCGGCCGGTCCCTTCGAGGTTGGTGCTGGGGCGCTGTCGCGAGGATCGTCGCCGCCAAAACGACGTTTGTTTCCAAGCGGAATGTTGTTCGAGCCTGTGCTCCCTTGTTGACGCCACGCCATTGTTGTACGTAGTTAATCAAGAGCAAGATGTTATAAGTGGTGGTTTCGAAGTGAGTAGAGATAGAAAGTTGCCCAAGAAATGAAGTTGCAGTGCAGCCTCGAGGCAATTAAGAGTGGTTCTGGTTCAGTCACGTGTGGAGTCTCGGCACTTGCCTTGTGTCTTCTCGAAGCAGACTGGTTGAATCGTCGTATATGCACGCTTCAGTCAGATTCATTATGAGTGCTGGAAATGAGCCACAAATATTTATGATTCGGACCTGGCGACAACACTAATGGCAGATTGAAACGCCTTGCTACGCCTTGCTACGCCTATTGGTATGCTCGCAAAATTTCTACACATAGCCCCAACGCCTTCGCCTGTGGAGATTCCATGACATCTCGAACAATAGAGCCCTCATTATCTAATCCCTCCCATCATCACTACCAGATCTAACAGGCTGAGCACCCAGAATCCATCCCACTCCAGTAGTCAATGCCCCTACGCCAGCATTTCTCAACTGATCTCTTTTTCTGACTGGAGCGTTCACAGAATCAGGCGTAGACGTCCTCGATAGGTCAGTACTCCTTCTTGGCTGTGCTAGATCAGGTTGCCTGGTCTGACTATTTCTTGCCATTGTTAACGAAGTAACACCATTGCGTGCACGTTGCATGCTAGCTGTTGTGAGATCGAAAAGTGACATGGGTGCTTCCTCTGATTTGAGTTGCACATTTGAGGTGGTATTGTGTTTTGCTGGTGCAACATCAAATCCTCCAGGCATGATCACGTCGCCTTGTGCGTCCCATGCTGCCTCTTCTTCGGCTTCTTGCTTGAGGAGTGATTCTAACTCTTCCTCACATCTACGGAATATGTTGAGGACAGGCTGTAAAGCAGCTTTCGGCGCCAACCTCAATGCTTGTGCGACACAATCTATCCGCTGCTCTAGATGTCTGATATCGGGATTCGCAGTCGTGTTTCCAAGATGGGACGGCTTGATCGTACTGGCCGTTCGTCGGTATTGCCCAGCTTGGAATGCTGCTCTCCACGACCAATCATCATCCAATACCGTTGTGCTTGAGGTGTCGCCTGAGAGTCCAGACAGACTACTACGACGTCTTAACGACTCTTCAGCTGTTTCCTTGAGTCTTGTGACCACAAACGAATAAGCGGTCTCAAAATCGTCCTCTGAGAGCGCTGCATCGATACACATGCTGACAATCCGTCTTCTGACGTCCAGAACATCTGTCTCGAGCTCAGCAGGGTTCAGAGCTCGCATCACGTCATATCCAGAAGTCCTACTCGGTGAAACTAGGCCTGATCTTACCAAACTGTTGGCCATATCGATGTACTCGTTGATACGTGTGCAGCTCCGAGTATTCTGTTCTAAAATTTTGCCGAGAATAGCAGTTGGATCTGGATGGACTAGTAACTGAACAGGCTTGAATGGTTCTCCCTGCTTGAACACCAGTTTGTAATTGCCAATACTGTGAGTTACATCGATCAAACTGCGAAATTGTTTAGCTTGAGGATAGTTCTCAAGTGTTCGTGGAAATGCATCCAGACTTTAGATGTTAGCATGATCCACAATCTTTGGATGGACAACTTACATGTCTAATGCCTTCTTGACGCCACCACGGGTTTTGTTGGCATTTGTGGCATTTTCAAAAGCTCGCAAGGCTGACTTGATAACAACTTCTTGCAAAGCTGATTTAGTGAGGGGTGGGTTTCCAGATGGCTCATAGATACTACGAGCAAGTCTGAACTCTATATGAACTTTAGCACCTAAAGACAAGAAGATGGCAATGACTTACGTGAACTGCTTAAGACTGCCTCAAGAAACAGTCTCTCCATATCTTCCACTTCTATCTGACCGAAGGGACCCCTTCCATGCGTGAACGGTGTTTCTGGCTTCTGTAGCTCTTCCGCGCCCCAGCTTCGTAACCATACAATTTCATTTCGCAACCGAAGCCAGAATTTCTCGTCCTGCCTCTGATAGTTGCCGGCCCGCGTAATCAGCTTCACCAATTCCGCTGTTTGTTCGACTTTGTTTTGTAGTAGGACCAGTTCTCCGATTGTGCGGATACTGACGTTGATACCAGCTTTGGCAACCACGAAGGCGCTTGTCGCCAATGCATGAGCAAATTGAATTGCGGCATTGTTTGCTTTACTCAAAATGTTACCTTCTCCCATAAGATCATTTCTTAAATATGCTGTGTTTTCCGTCCGTAGTAGATCATTGATGGAGTTTGGAATTGGCTGTAAAAGTGCTGCAGCTTGCTCAAGTGTAGGCAGTCGTTCTTGATCGAGCAGCGCTACAAGACGCGAGAGTATACGACCCACTCCAAGAAGGCCTGTAATTGATGTCTCGGGTATCGAATATGCTGTCGCAAGGATGGCTCGAGCATAGATGATTTCTAACTTCTGCTGATCGTCCTCCATCAAACCTCCTTGCCCATCATCGTAGCCTCCTATATCAACATCATCTGGTCCGTCCCATCCTTCTATTGCTTGTACAGCAGTCTCCCAGGAAGTCGTGGCCTGCTCTACGATCCAAGCGAAAGTCTCCTCCCATCCTGTGTGTAGATCATCCTCTCCTGCTCGTTTTGCATACATCCAAGGGCCAATCAATCCACGTATATCACGTCCAACAATGGAAGCTGCCTGCTCTCCAGACGCATTTGATGAATACGAAAGAAGTAATCTAACTGCATCATAGGCTTTGAGTCCTTGGAACTTCGTTATCGATGTCAATGTATCCTTGCCATTGTAATAGTCATAGTTTAATCTAACAAGAGGTAGAACGGAGTTTAGCAGCCACTTTCGCAGGTACGGGGCGCGAGACAGGAAAGGTGCGAGGAGCGGAGGAATGAGGGCAAGAAGGCCTGTCAACTCATCAATCCTCAAGGACCTATGGATTAGAAAAAGCACCGCAGGATCGTCTGGCGCATCTCTAGGTATGTTTTGTGGTGCAAGTTTCAGCAATCCCAGCTTTCGCACCCTCTGCCGCGCTTGCTCATCGTTTAGTTGCTCCAAACTCGATGCATCAACTTGTATGGCATCCGTCCTGATTACTGCATCGTGTCCGTTAAAAAGTTGTTCGAGAAATGGTACGTATTCGGCGGGGTCGATGGTTTCGGAGAGATGCGTTAACAGGATTCGAAGTAATGTCTCTATTGGTATTTGATGCTGAGCCAGAAGTGCTTGCAAACTGATGAGATCAGCCCTTGCTGTAAACTGTACTGCCAATAGAATGGCCTTTGCGGGCGACAGGGTTGACATATTAGGATTGCTGTAGACGTGTAAGTTACAACGACATGATGGAGATGGGAATATCATTTTCAAAGCGCACCATATGTCAGAATGTCACTATGGGTTCTAATGATGCCATTGAGCAGCGCAAGAGTACTCGCCACGAGAATTTGCACTTTTCAGTAAATACTGACTGCACCGACAATGCCCTTCTAACATCTGCTCGTGCCAGACTGTTGTTCCCTTGTGACGCCGCCAAGAACTCCAGAACCCAAAATGCGGCCGACGATTTGTTGTGGAGCATGGATGTTCACCTCACCTCGTCCAGTAGAACAAACTATCGCCAGATTTGCATAACCACAACCAGACAAGATGTCTTCCGGATATGGTCTCAGTGGAGGTATAGACTCACAACAAACCTGCGTTCTTCCGACGCTGTGTAGAGGTGATCAATGGCTGACAATACTCATTCAAGGTCCTTCAAGATGCTTTCCCTTCTGGCAAGAAGTCCTAGCTTGCTACGTCGTCAACACAAACGCCGAAGATGATTCCGGCAAGAAGAAGTGTGTACCAGTCTTAGAAGATTACTACGAGTGTCTACATCACAAGAAGGAGGTATGTGCATCGAGCATTCGACTCCATGTCCCGACGAGATACTTACAACCTGACTAGGCGCATCGAGTTCGAGAACTTCAACTGGCGTACCGTAAGCACGAGGAAGTCTATACGCGAAAAGAGGGGCCAACAGCCGGACAAATCAGGAATTTAGGACTGTTGGGCAAGGAGGAAGATAGCAAGGCTGTTTTGGGCAAATAGGGAATGCGGATTACGGATTGTACATTAAGCACACACGAATAAAG
>Ga0247809_1001224_pt1 | contig 11553 bp, 5 predicted proteins | sample UWRJL104311B1_FD_180951 | JGI IMG/M metagenome (GOLD analysis project Ga0247809, IMG submission 180951) | Plant litter microbial communities from Arlington Agricultural Research Station in Wisconsin, United States - UWRJ-L104-311B-1 | ecosystem: Environmental > Terrestrial > Plant litter >...
GATCTGGAAAAGATAGATTCTGGAAAACGATTAACCATAGTCGGCCTATGGGGAAGGTTTATCTTGAAACCGCAAAATATAGAACTTGCTGCAATGCCCGAAACGGAAGATCTCACCATGCATTTAGCAGAGTTGTTCAAGATCAAGACTTGCGAACACTGCCTGATACCGGTATCAGGCGATAGTCTGGCTTACGTAGCCAAGCGATTTGACCGGAAGGGCAATACAAAGATCCATATGGAAGACTTTTGCCAGTTGGGTGGATTTCAGACCGAACAGAAATACGATAGTTCATATGAGCGTTGCGGTAAATTGATCAGCCTTTACTGTACCAATAAAGGGCTGGATGTAGTTAGATATTTTGAGCTCCTAGTGTTTTGTTTCCTCAGTGGAAACAGTGACATGCACATGAAAAACTTCGCGATTTTGTATTCCGGAGACGAGATCATACTCTCGCCAGCATATGACCTGATCAACAGTGCTCTGGTATTCCCAAAAGACAAAGATGATACGGCAATGCTGTTGAGCGGTAAAAAGAAGAATATAAAATTGAAGGATTTTGAAAACCTTGCCAGTGCACTCGGACTGGCAACAAAAGTTTTCACCAGAATCCTGACGAAGTTCACTGGTAATCATGACAAAGTTTTTGATTTGATTGACCGGTCCTTCCTTACTGATGGATACAAAGAACAATATAAGAAGATTTGGGTGGAGCGGACTTCAAGGCTGAGCTAATCTGTGAATCAGCCCGCATAAGTTTCAAGCTTTCTTAATATAGAAGAAATATTGGAAGCTTAGTTTTGAAAAAAAACAATCATCAAAACGAACAGGCTCCCATCTGTAACCAAGTTACTTGCCTCGCTTAAAAGCGGCGATCATGCTGCTATGGAATATCTTTACCATAATTATTGGGAAGAGGTGCTAGACAATGCATTTAAAAGAGTGCGGGATGAAGAGATCGCCGAGGATATCACACAGGAAATTTTTATCTCCATCTGGGAACATCGCGAACGCCTGAACATTGAAGGCAGCCTATCAGCTTATTTCAAAGGTGCGGTTAAATATAAGGTGATCAACTACTTTAAGTCTTCCATGGTTAGAGAAAAACATAAAGAAGATATTGCCCTGCTTATCGGAGACCATACCGCAGCTTCCGCAGAAAATTTGCTGCTTCTGAAAGATCTGAACAAACAATTTGATGAAGCATTGCAGGATCTCCCAGAAAAAATGCGCGTCATTATTTCTATGAGCAGGAAACAGGAGAAGTCGATCCAGGAGATTTCAGCTGAACTTAATCTGTCTGCCCAAACGGTAAAAAACCAAATCTCTTCCGCATTAAAATTAATCAGGGAAAAGCTGGCCTACACACTTTTTTTAATCATTTGCCTGCTCTTAACGTAAGCTTAATATAAGCTTAACTTCTTTCGTTAGTACCGATCGCTTCCTGAGCTGACTGGTATATGAATGACAGAAGAAGAACAAGCAAAGGAACTGCTAAAAAAATATACAGCTAAAGAATTAAATCCTGACGGAATTAAAAAGGTGGACGAATGGTATGCGTCCTTTGAGGCAAGTGATGCCTCTATTAATGCAAAAAGGAAAGCAGCGATCAAAGAAGAGATGTTTGCCGGGCTTCAACAGGCAATGACAATTTATCCTGAAAAAAAGGTATTTCAACTATCTTTTCTGTTAAAAACAACTTCAGCAGCTGCGGCAGTATTGATTATCCTAGGGATAGGAGTTGCACTATGGCCGTCCGCAGTAAAAACAAATCCGGCAGACCGGTTATTCTCTGTTTCTACAAATCCTTACGAAAAGAAAAAGATTACCTTATCAGATGGTTCCCAGATCTGGCTCAATCCTTCTTCCCGCATTTCCTATCAACGTAAGTTCAGTGCCGCCAACCGTACAATTGAACTGACGGAGGGAGAAGCATTTTTCAAAATTACACATGAAGAAAAACGGCCCTTTCTGGTTAAAACATCAAATCATATTACTACAAAAGTTCTCGGTACCTCTTTTCGTATAAAATCTTATAAGGCTAGAAAAAGTATAGATGTACAGGTGGCTACAGGAAAAGTTGCTGTAGGGAATTCACAGCAGGTATTCGCTACTTTAATAAGAGGTCAGCAGATTTCATACGATAAAGAAAACCAGCGCGCCGAAGTGACTTATACGCCTGCACCCATTGCAGTGAAGCTGGTATTTGATAATATCACCCTGCAGGAGGTACTGAAAGAACTTGAGTATGCTTATAGTGTTCGTATTGACCTGCAAAATAAATCTCTTAATGAGCTGAAATGCGAAGCTACATTTACCACAAAACAGGAAGTCGCAGAAATTCTCGATATCCTATGCAGCCTCCACCATTTAAAGTTCAAAGAATCTGATGATCATCAAACCTTTAAAATATATAAGCTATGAATAAATAAGTACTTATCATGAAACCGGTACTGATCAGATCAGTACCGGAATACTAAAGCCGGCCCCTACGCCAATAACAGCCTGGCTTATTTTACCAACACTTTAATGTTATAAAACCCCTAAATATATGAAAACACCCTCATTTAAGAGGTCACCCGCTCTTTATAAAGCTATGAAATATTCGATGTTAACTCTTTCAGTCCTTTTAATCTTTTGCGCAGCGATTACTGCCTCGCCGATTATGGCTCAGAAGTTAGATAAAAGTACGATAACTATTAAAATATCTAAAGGTCAGCCTACAAGCCTGATCCTGAAGAAAATTGAAGCCGGTACAGGTCTGCGGTTCGTGTATAATCCAGACATGATTGTTAATCATACTAAAACGGTTAACGGCTCTTTTGAAAATGAAAAAGTTCAGATCCTGTTAAATAAACTTGGATTCCGCGGTGTTGAAAAAGGCGGCTACGTGATTCTGAGCAATCTCCCTGTGCCGGTCAAAAAAATATTCCGCATGGTTACCGGTGTGGTGAAAGACTCTACTACGCTATCTGGCATACCGGGCGTAACCGTTAAAGTAGTGGGTACCCAAATGGGAACTACAACCGATGCGGATGGTAAATACAGCATCAATGTAGAAGATAATGCTGTACTTTCCTTTTCTATGATCGGTTTCAAAACTATTACAGTAAGTGTAAGCAACAGTCCGGTAATCAATATTACTTTAGCGGAAGATAAATCGCTGTTAAGTGAAGTTGTAGTTGTTGGTTACGGATCACAAAAGAAGGCATCCCTTACCGGGGCAATCAGCTCGGTAGCATTGGATAAATTGTCTTCGCGCTCCCTTAACAATGTTGCCGAAGTGCTTGCCGGTAAAACACCAGGCGTGATGGTCACTAATGAAGGTGGTGACCCCACATCTGCACCACGCGTAAACATCAGAGGTGCCGGTGGTATCAATGGTGAAAGTCCGCTTTATGTAGTTGACGGATCTCTTTTTACCGGTGTACCGCAATTAAATCCAAATGATATTGAATCTATCTCAGTGTTAAAAGATGCTTCATCGGCCATTTACGGAGCCAGGGCTTCTGGCGGTGTGATATTGATTACCACTAAAAAAGGTAAGAACGGCAAGCTGCAGATTAACTTTGATGCCAAAGTTGGACAGCAGAGCGTATGGAAAACTTTGGATCCACTAAATGCAGAGGAACGCGCTTCCGTTGCAGCTACTGCAGCAAAAAATGGAAATTCGACAATTCTTCCTGCATTTGATCCAACAAAGTATGCCGACGGACAAACCACTCGTACCAACTGGATGGATGAGATATTCAGGACCGGTATGTTGCAGGATTACAACACATCAATTAATGGAGGTAACGATAAGTCTACTTTTTTCATGAGCTTTAACTACCGTAAAGCGGAAGGTATCGTATTGAATACACAAGCAGAACGTTATAATTTTAGGATCAACTCCGAACATGTAATCACACCATGGTTAAAAATAGGGGAGAATCTATCTTTCAGCAATACCAATGGAAACGGTGCCAATACTTCAAGTGATTATACAGGTGCGTTATTGTCGGCGATTTACTATCCTACAAACGGTACTCCTTATAACGCGGATGGTTCTTTCGCAGGTCTTCCTGGCGGTCAATATGCTGGTGATTACGGTGATATTATCAATCCTGTTGCCGAGTTGCAGCGTATAGATATCAATAACCCCACAAATGTACTAATGGTAAATCCATATGCTGTTCTTACACTGGCAAAAGGACTTTCGTTCAGATCTAACTTAAGTATTACTAATTCATTTAATAACTATAAAAGCTTTACTCCGAAACGTCCGGAAGTAGGGAAGCCTGTATTGAGCAATATGCTGGAAGAGAGCAGCGCCCGCATTATAGATATCCTTGCAGAACAGGTATTAACTTACCGCAAGCAGATAGACTTACACCAGTTTGATTTTGTTGGTGGTTATTCTTATCAAAAAACTACCAATAAATACTTATACGTTTCAGGAACAGGCTTCGATAATGAGTCTCCTGGTTCAAGGTACCTGGTTAATGCCACTACTTTCCAGCCTGCACAGAGTTCAATGAATTCGAGGGTAATTTCCTCTCTATTTTTAAGAGCCAATTATAATTATGATGAAAAATATCTTTTGTCTCTGATTGGCCGCAGGGATGCTACTTCAATGCTTTCAGCAGCAAACAGAACAAAAAATTATTATTCTGTATCTGGCGGATGGCTGATCAGCAAAGAGAATTTCCTTAAAGAAAGTACCTGGTTAAATGAATTGAAATTAAGAGGTAGTTACGGTAAGATTGGTAACCTGGGTAGTTTAAGCCCGACTGATGCGAGTCCTTTATTAACTCCGGTACAAGCCTATTTTGGTCAGACACCAGCCGTTCAAAATGGATATGTTTCTACAGTGCTCGAAAACCCGAACCTGCAATGGGCAGAGTCTAAACAAACTAACTTTGGTATAGACCTTGGTGTGTTTAATAACAGGTTAACGGTAAACGCTGATTATTTTATTAAAAACACAGATAAAATGATCCTTAACAAGACTTTGCCGGGAACAGCAGGGTTAAATACACAAACTATTAACGCAGGATTAGTAGAAGATAAGGGATTTGAGTTAGGTATTACTTATAACAGTAACCAGAGCAAAGCTTTTACATACTCTGTAAACGCTACCGTAACTAAAATAAACAATAACGTGGTTCGTTTAGCCCCGGGCTTGGAAAGTATTGCGGTATCGACCAATTTCAGAAATGAATTAGCTCCTTTAATGATTAAGGAAGGTCAGCCGCTGTACAGCTATTATGTATTAAAAACACAAGGGATTTTCCAGAGTCAGCAGGAAGCAGATAATTACAAAAATGCTGGTGGCAACAAGATCCAGCCAAATGCCAAAGCGGGAGATTTTAAGTTTGCCGACTTAGATGGTAATGGTTCTATTGATGGAAATGACCGCTATTTCGCAGGCAGTGCTTATCCTGATTTCTCTTATGGATTGAGTTTTAATGCGGCTTACAAAAACTTTGATATCAACATTTTTGCACAAGGTGTTGCCGGGAACGAACTTTTTAACGCGGTAAAACGTACTACTTATAGCGCCAGCGGACCTTCATACAACAAATTGTCTGGAATCCTGGATGCCTGGTCTCCGGAAAATCCAGGTGGGAAAGTGCCGATTATATCAACATCTGATGCCAATGGAAACTTTAATGCATCAGATTTTTATGTAGAAGACGGATCTTATGTACGCCTCCGTAACCTTACTATTGGTTATACATTCCCTAAAGCCATAAGTGATAAGTTTAAAACAGGTGCTATCCGTGTATATGCAACTTCAAACAACCTTTTCACGATCACCAAATACTCAGGTTTTGATCCGGAGATAGGAATGGATAATAATGGTCTTGATGTAGGACGTTATCCGCAGGCTAGAACGTACATGTTGGGCCTTAGTTTAAGTTTATAATAGTAAATAACAGAGAAAAATGAAACACAGTATAAAATATATAGCAGTGGCAGCTTTTGCCATTTTAAGTAGTTGTTCAAAACAATTGGATATTGTTCCTGAAGGCGCCCCTTCGGCCCAGAATTTCTGGAAGACCAAAGAAGATGCGATAAAAGGCGAAGTAGGGATGTATGCCAATTATAATAGTGAAGATTATTATGGCAGGGGAATGTTCTGGTTTATCAACGCGAGTGATGATATGGTAACGGGACGTAATAAACCAGAAGGTGATAACATCAAAGATTTTAACAGGAACTATATCGGTGGTGGTTATACAGAATCACAGTGGTCTTTACGTTATGCAATTATCAAATTAGCGAATGACGTGATCAGAAATGTACCCGCGATTGATATGGATGCAAACCTGAAAAAACAGATTATAGGCGATGCGTATTTTCATGCAGGCCTGGTTTATTTTCAGCTGGCATCAAACTATGGTAATGATAAAGCCGGTGTCCCTATAGTGACTCCTGAGTCTGATCCGGCGATAGCTGTGCCGCGTGCAGCCAATGTAAATGAAAATTATGATTATATCATTCAATTGCTCTTAAAGGCTGCGGATAACCTGCCGCTCTTCTCAGAAATGGCTGCTGCCGATTATGGTAAAGCACATAAAACTGCAGCATGGTCTTATTTATCAAAAGTGTACCTTTTCAAAAAGGACTACGCAAACGCTAAAAAATATGCAGATATGGTAATGAATTCTGGTCAGCATGAGCTGGTATTAACTAGCTTTGCTGATGTGTTTAAGGCATCCAGTAACTGGTCTAAAGAATATATCTGGTCTGTTGTTTGTACGCCAAATGGTGGCGGTACAGGCTGGGGAAGTAAATTGCCTGGTGTAATGCTGACCAATAAAGCATGGGGTTTGTACAATGGATGGGGATATTATTTGCCTACTAAAGAGTTGTATGATTCTTATGAAACCGGCGATCAGCGTCGTGAGGCTACAATTTTGAAACCAGGCGATAAATTCATGTTTTTCGGCGCAGAACGTACTTTTACAAAAGATGCCGGTGCAACGTCGAACTATCAGTTTAAGAAATATATGGAGCCCTTCACTTATGCCAATCCTATTCCTCTTCACGTAAATCCGAATGGTGATAATGGTACCACAGATTTGAACGTTCCTCTGATGCGTTTTGCGGAAGTTTTATTGATCAAAGCCGAAGCAGCTATTCAGTTGAGTGGAGCCGGAGCAGGAGATGCAGAATTAAACCGTATCCGTTTGCGTGCAGGTTTAAAAGCAAAAACTGGTATGACGATGGAAGATCTTAAACGTGAGCGCCGTAATGAGCTTGCCGGAGAATGGGCAGACCGTCACCGTGATTTAGTAAGATGGGGTGATGCGCAGGCTACCTACGCTAAGCCGTTGCATGATTATAATGGTGCGCAAATATGGGGAGCAAGAACTTTCAATCCACAGGTTCATGATGTTTGGGCTGTTCCTCAAAAAGAAATCGACAACAGTAATGGTGTCATTAAACAAAATGCCGGATGGTAAAAAAAACACTTATATTTTCTACCCTGGTCCTCTGCTTGTTATTTAGTAAAGCAGAGGCCCAAAAAGGGTTATCTTTCAATAACGGACATAGTCATAACGACTATCATCAGAATATCCCGTTACTGAGTTCTTACTATGCCCGTATGGGCTCCATAGAAGCGGATGTTTTTCTTAAAAACGGTCAGCTGTATGTGGCGCATGACTCCACCGAGATCAGTCAGGATGCAACCTTAAGAAAACTTTACCTGGAGCCGCTGGCAAAATTTTATGCAAAGAATGGCAATGCCCCATATCCGGCCGCAGGGCAGAAGCTGCAGCTGGTAATTGATATCAAGAAAGATCATCAGCATGTCCTTCCTGTTCTGATTAAAGAGCTTAAATCGTTTGATACAATATTTGATCAAACGAAAAACCCCAAAGCAATAACTATTGCCATTAGCGGGGATGTGCCGTTGCCGGCTTCATTCAATGATTATCCTGCTTATATCTTTTTTGATGGAAGACCGTATATCGAATATACTGCAGAACAGCTTAAACGTGTGGCCATGATCAGCGATGATATCAAAAATTACACGCAATGGAACGGTAAAGGGACACCAACAAAAGCTGATGCCCTGAAGTTAAAATCAGTTATTGAAAAAGCTCACCAGCAACATAAGCCCTTTAGGTTCTGGGGAACACAGGATAGTCCGAATACCTGGGTAGAACTGGAAAAGATGGGTGTAGACTGGATCAATACCGACCACCCTGAACAGCTGCGTGATTTCTATCAGCATAAGGATAAACTCGGCTATACAAATCCAGTGGCATACCCTGTTTACAGTCCTACTTATAAATCGGATGGTGTAAACAAAAAGGTTAAAAACGTGATTTTGCTGATAGGCGACGGAATGGGCCTCGCGCAGATCCATGCCGGCTGGATAGCCAACCACGGGAATCTTAATATTACCATGATGCGTAACAGTGGTTTCTCTCAAACCGCGGCTTCAAATTCAGGAAATACTGATTCTGCAGCAGGGGGCACAGCCATGGCTGTTGGAGAAAAGACAAATAACCGCTATATCGGGATGGGGCCGGATAACAAAAACAGGACTAACCTTCCCGATACCTTAGCGCCTTATGGTTTCAAAAGTGGCATTATCAGCTCTGCGGATATTACAGACGCTACCCCCGCAGCTTTTTATGCGCATCAGTTAGACCGCTCTTTTAACCAGGCTATTGCCAAAGATTTTCTGAGCAGCCACGTAGATGTGCTGGTAGGGTCTAATGAAAGAAGTTTTCTAGCCAACGCAGATACTACGCTGCTATCTGATTTGAAAAATAAAGGATACACCTGGAGCCGTTCCCTGGAAACGTTTAAACAGCAAAAACAGGGGAAACAATTAGTATTGCTGGCAGATAGCGTTACCCGGCCTGTAAAAGACGGCAGAGGAGACATGCTGGTACAATCATTAAAAAAAACCATCGAGCTTTTATCCAGTAATAAAAATGGTTTTTTTATTATGGCAGAAGGTGCACAGATAGATTACGGCGGTCATGCAAATGATTTGCCTTATATAGTTACTGAATTGCATGATTTTGATAAAGCAGTAGCTGCGGCTTTGGCTTTTGCCGATAAGGATGGGGAGACGCTGGTGCTTGTAACGGCGGACCATGAGACCGGGGGACTTACACTGCTGGAGGCTTCGGCAGAAGAAGGACGTATTCAGGGTGAATTCAGTACAAATGATCATACGAATATTATGGTTCCTGTATATGCGTACGGTCCTCAATCTCTTGAATTCAGGGGCACTTATCTCAATACAGCCATTTTTCATAAAATTCTTAAGGTATTGGCCCTGGCTAAGCCTAAAAAATAAATTCCTTCCCGCATAACCTCTTTGCTGATTTCTGAAGTAGGGGGTTATGTTTTTTTTTGACCTTACTTTTTTATATCGAACTGGAAGGTTCGTTCATACGCCAAGAAGGTGCCAGTAATGATAAATCGTTTTATTTTTATTTTAGAAGCGATTTGTCAGGACAGTACAGGATGGATAAGATCGCTCATTTTTCTATTTTAGTATTACCAAATATACTGATATGACGACTGGAAAAAAGCATACATTTTTTTCTCCCGTATTTTGTTTGCTGCTGCTGCGCCTTTACAACAGTAGTATTATGCGCTCTCCCCGCAAGGTAAATCTCACCAGAAAAATTAATCAAAATCTTAATTAGCCTGCTATGAAGAACTACGAATTCAAGTATTCAACCTGTTTCTACTCTATTACTCTAGTGTTTTGCTTCCTGGCCTGTTTTTCTGCTCATGCGCAGCTAAGGGTAACTGGATTAAAAACCGAGTACAAAATCAATCCGATAGGAATAGATGCAAATGCTCCGAGATTAAGCTGGAAGCTCATTTCCCCACTACGTAATGTAATGCAGGGCAGTTATGAAATCCGGGTTGCGAAAGATTCTGCTGCATTGGTAAAGGGTGATGAGTTGGTGTGGAACAGTGGTGTTAAAAAAGGAGAAGAGACTGTCTTTGTTCCCTATAGGGGCAAAAATCTGGAATCGTCCACTCGCTATTATTGGCAGGTTAGAGTAAAAGATAATCAGGGAAATGAATCGCCCTGGAGTGCAGTGAGTTTCTGGCAAACAGGCTTGATGAATAGCAGTGATTGGCAGGCGCAATGGATAACTACCTTCAATGCTGATACGGCGGTAGGGCCAAGTCCGATGTTCAGAAAGGTATTCTCTGCTGCTAAAACCATAAAATCTGCAACCTTATATATTACTTCACATGGTTTGTACGAGGCAATGCTGAATGGGAAAAGAGTTGGGAAAGACTATATGGCGCCAGGTTGGACCAGCTATCATAAAGCTTTGCTTTATCAAAGTTACGATGTTACCAATCTTGTAAAAAGCGGGCCTAACGTGATCGGATTTACCCTGGGTGACGGATGGTACCGTGGTTACCTGGCTTTTGATGGTAAACGTAATTATTATGGTAACCAGGTTAGTGGCCTGGTACAGTTAGAGCTGACTTATACGGATGGTACCAAAGCAAATGTAAATAGTGATGGCTCCTGGAAATACAGTAAGGGAGCTATTCGCTTCTCAGATTTGTATAATGGAGAAATATATGATGCAAGGGAAGAGAAGACCGGCTGGTCGACGGTAGGATATAATGCGAAAGACTGGAAAGCTGTACAGGTTATTGAACCGGGAAGCGAAAAGATAGTCAGCAGTATTAGTCCGCTGGCAAAAAAGCATGAACAGTTTAAAGTCGTTAAGGTAATTAAAACACCTAAAGGAGAAACCGTGCTCGACTTTGGCCAGAACCTGGTAGGGTGGGTACAGTTTAGCTTATCGGGCAAAGCTGGTAGTTCAATCGTACTCGAACATGGAGAGGTATTGGATAAGGCTGGTAACTTTTACAATGCTAATTTGCGAAGGGCCAGGCAACAGGTCAAATATATTTTTAAAGGGAAAGGGCTAGAAACTTATGAGCCACATTTTACTTATCAGGGTTTCAGATATGTCAAAATTACGGGGCTGACTGCAAAGGTTAACCCTGCATCTTTTAAGGCGGTAGCTGTGTATTCGGATATGGCACCTACGGGAAGCTTTACAAGCTCAAATCCTTTGCTTAATCAGCTTCAGCATAATATTCAATGGGGGCAGAAAGGTAATTTTATGGATGTGCCGACCGACTGTCCGCAAAGGGATGAGCGATTAGGCTGGACAGGTGATGCACAGGTGTTTTTTCGCACGGCCTCATTTAATATGGATGTTGCCGGCTTTTTTACCAAATGGATGAAAGATGTAGCTGCCGACCAGCTGCCTGATGGCAGTATACCTTTTGTTGTACCTAATGTACTCACCGAAAGGGATGCAGGCTCAACTGGCTGGGGTGATGTAGTTACTGTGATCCCATGGAATATGTATATTGCCTATGGCGATAAGGAGGTACTGGGTAACCAGTATCAAAGTATGAAAGCCTGGGTAGATTTTATGACCAGTAAAAGTAAAAATGATCTTTGGAATACAGGGTTTCACTTTGGCGACTGGCTTTTTTACCGTCCCAATGATGATAATGACGGCCGCTCGGCGATCACTG
>Ga0247809_1001225_pt1 | contig 11527 bp, 14 predicted proteins | sample UWRJL104311B1_FD_180951 | JGI IMG/M metagenome (GOLD analysis project Ga0247809, IMG submission 180951) | Plant litter microbial communities from Arlington Agricultural Research Station in Wisconsin, United States - UWRJ-L104-311B-1 | ecosystem: Environmental > Terrestrial > Plant litter >...
TGCAGTCGGCCGCGTGTCACCCAATATTTTTTCTAGAGACCCTACGGTTATGCACCAGCAATAGCAAGAGTTTAATGCACCCGTTTTCTATCCTCACTCTTGCGATATTCGTAGCCGGCTACATCACTGCGAGGTGGGATCTAGTTACCCGGCTTTATGAGCTTGCTATCTTTGCTTGGGATCACGGAGTTGTGGTAAGGCTTCTAATTTTCGCAAGAACAGGACTCCAAGCTAATCATATCCTACTAGGGGCGCACAGCTAAGGGATTCGCTATTCTATCGCTATTCTTCTTTCTTTTCATAGTACCCGTGGGAAGACTTGCTTGGAAGGAGACCGAATTGGTACGAGGATTTCCCCACAGACTTGTGCTCCATGAAAAGCTAATTATGTTCAGCACCCTAGGTCTGCCGGTGCCGGAATATCTGCGCGAGAACAATTGAGGCGTCGGGGTTCGTTTTAAAGAGAAGGGAGGAAAGACTTTGACATGCCCGAACATGATGGTCTTATGAGAATATTCTGGCCCCTGGACGTTCCACGAACTGATACACCTGGAATAATAGTGGGCTGGAGAAACTCAGGGCTTGATGTATTTGTTGTAGCGGTGTTGGAGGATGTTGAAGTGAGTAAGCTTCAGGAATATGAGTGACTTTACTCACGCAAAATTCAGGCTAGGAGCGTGGAGAATGCTTTGAAGGTTGGGACTTTGTTCCGGAACTCCAGTCATCCTATCGAACGGCTTTTTGAGTTATGTCAGCAATCATCTATGCACGTCTTGGGTCTAGCCAATACTCCCTCCGTCGAAGTTGAAACCCTTCAGATCCATGCAAGTACTGGCCCTGGAGTCAAGCTACCACAAATATTCTGTACGAGAGCTTCCACAATCCAAATCATTATGTACAATCGACCACAACCTACGAGAATGCAATACATTTCCCTCAATCCAATATCACTAGCACTGGGGGATAAGGCTGGAATGATAGTCCACACTCCAGGTAGCGTCGACGAAGAAGAGGATCGCGAAGAGATGAAAAGTAGAGAGAAAAAAAAGCTTCTTATTGAGAAATTGAAACTGCATACAGTTAGCAAGCACTCGCCGTCTCCAAAGGATGAAGCTTTGCCCCGAATCGTCAATCAAATCAACTGCTCATGGGAGCTCAACAAACTTTTGCAGAAGAACATTTCCCTTGTTGGAAGACGTTCACGGCGAAGTTTAAGTGTTTCTGAAAGAGTGGTAGAATCTGCCACGACTATGCGTGATTTTGTGATCCTGGCAGTCTGGCAAATAATTACCGTATATATTTATCCTGTGGTTCGAAGAGGATTCGTTATCGGACTTCTCTGCCATAGAGTTGTTGCCGAAGCTCTGCTACTACTTTTGGAATGGAGACCGAAACCTGATTTTGCGGCACTGAAGGACATCTCTGCGACAGCCCAACAGGTCGAAATTCGATTACAGCAGTTTTGTTATTGGCCAATGCAATACGTTACATTGAGGAAACGTAAGAAGGATTGGGAGAGTGTGACTACAAGCCATCCTGATTATATTAGATTTTATAACAGCCTTTGGCTTGTTGCTAACGATGTTATTATTGGCATTGCGCTTGGGTCGTATATCATTGATAATTCCGCATGGGTCGCAGAAGCTATCAGCGAAATCCTCAGATTATACTCAATTGCTGCATTGCGAAGCACAATTGCTTGGCTGATGGGTTGGCCCGCCGGGTTGAAGCTGAATGGCGAACTTGCTACTTTCCTAGGAGACCTTTTCTTATGGGTGATAGACCACTGGTCAAGTAAGTGAAATATATGTCACGTACACATTAGATTACTAATCCGAGCAGATTGTATTGAAGCCTTAAGGCCTGTCCTCCCTCACCTCATATGGTTCATAGGATTCTCGAGCTTCGCTGGAGCTAGCATGCCGATTGCTGTCTTTTCTGACCTCTTGTCCATATTGACCTTACACATCTACTCATTTTATATGGCATCGGCCCGGATCTTCAATTGGCAATATACCATACTTCTGTCTCTCTTTCAACTGTTTCGCGGAAAGAAGCATAACGTTTTAAGGAAGCGGATTGACTCATGCGATTACGATCTAGACCAACTGCTTTTGGGAACTATTTTGTTCACCTTGCTCTTTTTCTTACTTCCCACCGTGGTTGTATTCTACCTCACTTTTGCAACAGCTCGCATGGCGATAATAATATTGAAGGCAGTATTAGATACGCTACTTGCATGCCTGAACCATTTCCCTCTATTTGCGCTGATGTTACGGATTAAAGATTCGCAGCGACTTCCAGGTTCATACCTCTTCTTCTCTACGGTTTACAAATGCTGATTAAAACAGGTGGCATTTATTTTGAACTTCGAGATACCCAAAAGCTAACGATTCTTTCTTCCACTACCGCAACTCCGCTTCCTACCTCGTACATCTCTCTCAAAGTTGGTCGCACGAATCTTCATTGTTGATTTAGTTAGCTAATCCTCGCAACAGTCGGTCCCGCTCACTTTCCGCGCTATGTTCCATCAATACTTTCAATTAGGTCACCGAATTCGCTCACATTACCTCTCTCCTCTAGTTCTTCTCTGTCTAGCAACTGGTAAATTTGTGCCTCCTATACACCGCAAGAATCTATACAGTCTACAATACTCGATGCTACCTGCAAGGAGGGCTGGAATTCTCGACATGTGGAATGTTTTAACCACACAAGAGACGGGGAACTTGAAGAAAGGCGTCTATCCAGACCTGAGAATGAATGGGAGAAGACTTAATGGAACTGGAAGGAGGTATAACCATTAGGGTAGTGAGAGAAGACTTATTGTATATATTTTCAGAAGCATCCTAGTAGACTAATGATAATTCTCCAGAAAGACTTCGATCTCCAGTGAAGGCTGCAAGCTTCTAACTGTATCAGAATTTCTCTGGCCTGGCTGTTTATTTAAAGTAGGCGGTAAGCCATCGTCTCGCTAGCAAAGATATAGTTTTTGCTCGTTGCAGTTTATCACTTCAGCTACGGGGTATTCCTCATAAATCACACCGCAAGTTCAACTACAATATTATATATGAGTGTGTTTCGAATCCGATTGCAGATAAGAAAGCTTTTTGCTACTCCTGCTGCTCTTGCGCAAGCAAATTTCCATTTCAACCTAAAATCCGCTTCAAGGACTCAAAATCTGTAAAGATCTCATCCGTCCATTCGAAGTACTAGTCATGGCCATACATATATATAGTTACGTCCTACGGCACAAGATACAAGTTCCACGATTCCTATTAGTTCTCTTCTAGAGTATTCCTCATGTGACTAGTTGTGTTCTTGCTCAGGAGACTAATCACAGAGGATATGGTGGTATTCTGAACGGGATTTAAGGTTAGGCAATTCTGATTGGTTCCCTTCTTGAGTATATCTCAGATGATTTGTTACTTCTTCGCTCAAGGAACCAACCACATAGCGTAGGGTAGTATTTTGACTGTATTTTAGTGTTAGGTAATAATGCTTTTCTCGGCTTCAGACTTGCTCAATGTTACTGCAAGGACAGGACATGGCTTCGTTTAGATAACTAGTCAAGCTAGTGGACAGGCTTCTTGGCAAATGTTTATAAGAGACGAGATTATCCTACTGTGGATTTCTATTTTATCGGCTTATTCAATAGACAAATACCTGGCCGTAGTTGTCCTACTTCGCCTTCAACCTTGTGGTTCCCAACAGCTTCCTCTCCGTTCATCCTTGGGCACTGCTGTCAAGAAAGGCAACGTTTTTCATCTCCTTCAGAACCAATAGATCTAGTCCTGATCTAGTTACCATGAATCAAGAAAATTATGATCAGCAATTGGATTTCAACCCGTCTATTTTACTAGACAATAAGTTAGGAGTAAGTGAAATTTCTGTGCCAAGTCATCAAGCCCTCACTGTGTCAAATTGTTTGGCGCTCAAAAAAGCCAATTGTTCCATACAGGCCATGGTTACCTCTACAGACAACTAAGATTGAAGCCATCTAGTACGATCCCAATGCGCCATTCCATTTCGACAAATCCATTTATCTCGTCACCCTAACGTCGCTATTGCAGCAGATTGTATTGACTTCCAAATATGAAACTTCTCCAATTCCAGCAGGCACAACTTCTCTAATTTTCCGTCTCAGTAATGACCACCCGGGAACACATCTGAATAGTATCAACCGTGTCAAAAATGAAGTGGCTTTCATGACCCTGGTCCAGAAAGCTCTCTCTGAAACTAAATACAGCCGAATCGTCCCAAACATTTATGCTTGGGTTTGCGTAGCTAGTGGTCAAGGATTTACAATTCATGCCTGGAATTATGCCAGACAAAGTGTTTGACACTCTGTCACTTGCTGAAAAAACCGTTATACGAAGCCAGATAGCCGACAAATTGCCTTTAGTTCCGAAGCTCAAAATTCCTAAAACTGAGAGTTCTTTTGGAGGGCCTACTTTTGATGAAGCGGGTAATGTGGTCAGCGCTTAAATGCTCCTTCTGAAAGGAGGCCCTTTTGAAAATTATGGGGATCTAGTGAGATTCATGCTTCAGAGTCAGCTGAAAGAAGCTAATGTTAGCACGGTGATTGATGGATGGAAACTAGATGGTATGAGAGACCGAATTGACGAGTTTGTTGAATGGGGCCGTGGAAAGATCTTCAATACCCTTGATGCTAGAAAAGTCTTGGTTCATTCTGACTTCAGTACGTTTTTAGTCACCGAAGTGATCTAAGATACTAACCTCTTCAGCAACCAACAACTTCCGCGTCACTTCTTTGACCAAATCGCCAATGTCTTGTGGTTCATTGACAACCTCTCTCCGTTCATGCTTTCTAGCGAGTTTGCGACAAAACGGAGAACGGCGAAGGAATTAACAAATTTGTGCAAAGAGAAGGAGGAGCTCATTATCAGATTTCTCGATTTGCAGGTTTTATAATCTGCGCCATTTCAATTAAGTGGGCAATTCATTATTTATTAAATGCTATACTTTCCTCAGAGGGCCAGTTTCCATATCTCACGGGGACAAGGGCAGTGAGGCTGCCAGCTACACATGGCTCACTTTATTTCACTATAGAATTCTATTACAGTACCTCTCGCTTAACTATTCAGGGGTTATTTTGTACAGCTGGGCAACTTGTACCGTGTGCTATACCCAAAATCCAAATATCTCTTTCTTAACGCACCAGTGCGCTCTAGAGAACATTTGTTTGCCATTCCAAGATCTGTCTTCTTGTTAGTCACATGCACAAAAGGACTTGCACCAGTTCCACTATAAATGGTGTGGTGGCTTGGCGATTTCAACATGGAGTAGGAAGGAGTTCGGACTCCCACAATTGCACATTACGGTTAGAAATTCCCTCGGTAACCCCGCCACAACTTTCTGTACATCACAATATAGCTTCCTACGTCACAAATATATAATTCAATATCTACGTATCTTTTGTGGAAGGCATCTGTCTCTTTGACTGAAACTACGAGTACAGCTACTTCTCAAATAATGCCAACACTCCCCAAGGAAGCCTTCAAACTTCATGGAGGGTGCTTCTGCAAAGCAATAACCTACACCGTTTCAATACCAGAACTAGAAGCTCGGCCACTCTTAGGCAGAGCAATTACAGACTCATTCGGTCCCAAAACCGAAGTCAGCGAGCGCCTCCCCTTGATCTCTCTCGACCACTGTAATTCCTGTCGTCGTGTTGCTGGCTCGATCCTTCAATGCTGGCTAATAATCCCAATTTCATGGGCAACTTTTCTGCTTCTCCCTCGATCAGTAGATCCGAAATCTCCCAACGCGGCTGAGAGTCTTATAATAACTCCCACATTGGACGTTCTTAAGGGGAAGAAGGACTTGATCGAGACTACGTATCTAAAGACATTTGCTACCTCAGAACAGGTGGCACGAGTATTTTGTGGTAACTGTGGAACTCATCTCACCTTTTTGGATGTAGAAGATGCTCAGAGTGCGACGAAATGGGGAGGGTACTTTGATATAGCGGTTGGGACTTTGGAGAAGCAGAGTGTTGAAATGGACGGGTTCATGCCGTATCGGCAGGGCCATCTGGTAGATGGAATTGGGTGGGTGAAGCGCTTGGTTGATGATGGGGCGCGGAGTATGGATGAGAAGTGAAGTGATACGAGCTTCTTAGAAAATACTCGTAGAAATTGGGACATTGGTTTGATATTGGGGATTATATTAGCCGCTGAAGCGACAGATGATGAATGAGCATTTAATTAATAGGGCACACCTGCTTAGGATAGCAATTTAAATATGCTTTCTCAAAACCACAACAGACACCATAGGCTCATGCTTGTTATCGTTTCATGACTATATGCTGTTCTCGATTGGTAATAAAAGTAGTAGTAATCTCAAGAATAAGAAGAAGAATAGGATTAATACGGCGCAAATTCGTGCTGAAAGTAGATTGTCGTCAGAGGGATAAACAATGTAGTCGATACTGGCACACCCTAGGAACCTTTCTTCAGTTTATCATATGTACAATCCCCAACATTTTGACAACAAAAATAAAATGTACACGACAGCGGATTATAGATGTAGAATATGCATTTCCAATCAAAGCTCAATTGAGCCTTAGTTCATGGCTTAATGTTCATATATAAGCTATTAGAACAGGGTGCCACTATCGGCTTCTTTTCTCCTTCCCCAGCAGCCAAGACACTCGTCAAAAGATTACGGGGCAGGCCGGAGATAATCGTAAAAAGAGTTAATTCAAAAAAGAGTCATAAAATACTTAAACAAAGAACCAGCGAAATAAAACAAGCCAGAAATCACAGTGTTGAGGTATACGTAGTATGCTTATCAGAGGAGGTCAAAAGGATAAGAAATCAGGGAAGGGGTGCTGGACATGCAAACGTGAGTTTAATGCCCTGGGCATCCTTTGGTATCTAAGAGCTAAGACTCAACGCTATAGGAAGAAAGATCGGCTGTGATCAAACTCTTCCAATCTGTGGCAATTGTTCTCGTACGAATAGAAAATGTGAGGGCTATGGTTTGAAGCTGAATTGGCCCGAAGCTGGAGATGGGAGGAGAGCAATTTATGAATGGGAGAGTGCTATTCTCAATCTAAAGATGCAACAATTCGAAGAACCACTCCTAGAGAAACATCCATATCATTTTCTCAACAGCACTTTTGACGATATAAACTTGTTTTATAGAGGTAATTTACATCCACAAGCGCAGAGTGCATTAACAACTGCCATCTCGCCGCGGCTGTTAGGACCTTCTAGATGCCTCAATGCGGGCTATGAAATTGGCTTGGAAGAGAAACATTCTGTCCTCTTGTCATATTGTAAGGAATACTATCTACTTTTAAAAAGTCATTGACTGATTTATTTAAGATACTAAAGTACTGTCTCGTATGATCACGACAATTGACGATAGTCAGAATGGATTCCGAATGGTACTACTGCCAAATGCTCTTACAGCGCAAAACACTTCTTCACAAAGTTTATGGTATGCAATTATGGCATTATCTGCAGCACATCTTTATGGTCCTGACTCAGCGACACAATACAAGCTCTCAGCTATTCGCCTCCTTTCCAAGTCCATTCGAGATGGTGAACACGGAACTGTTAGCCAATTTGCCACATGCATGATGCTTTGCGTCTGTGATGTTTGTACTTTCTCGAGATCTATATCCCTTACTAAGAATGATCAGGTCTTTGACTCAGTAGACGGTTCTTGGTATATTCACCTTGTTGCTGCTTCACGAATGCTCTCCCGAACTAGGATACTTGCCGGTAGCGGCCAGCCAATATCCTTTCTTGAGAGCTGGATGGCGTACCATCGCGTGTTGGCTGAATTCAGCCACGGACCAGGCATTTTACAACATAATGTCACTCTCACACTTCCAAGTGAGACAGAACAAAAAATAAGAGTACGTGTCGCTACACGGTCCCCCCTTTCCCTCACTTAGGCTAATACCGAATGTAGATTGTGGGATCACTGGGGTGCTCAATGCAGGTACTCGAGTGCATATCATGCATCAACCAACTAACTAAACACATCGAGGACACAAAATACAATGGCGCGCCTGCCGAAGTGGTACTATTCGTAGAAAACCTCCAAAACCAGCTCGAAACTCTCAAGCAAATTCCTTTAATCACAGAAGATGACACCTCTGGTCGAATCGATCAAACCAAGATTCTTACAACAGCAGAGCTTTACCGTCTAGCCGCGCTCATCTATCTGCACCGCTCTGTTCTGTTTACGCCACAAACCTCTACCGTCATACAAAACATTGTTTCCAAATCGCTATCTATATTGACAAAACTAAAAGTATGCACAAGCCCTTGGCCACTTTTCTTGATCGCCTGTGAGGTGATAGGTGATGAGCAACGCATAGCTATTCTAAATGCATTAGAAAAGATGCAGACAGAGCGGCGAATTGCAAATGTAGAGATTATCAGAGGTATTATTGAGGGGGTGTGGAAGAGGACTGATCTAATTGGAGGCGCAGAGAGGGTTGATTGGAAGACATTGATCGGAAGTGACGAACGCATGCCATCGTTTATTTAAATTTTAGATCTGGAGTTATGCAAGGTGGGTATGTAGGCGAAGTGAGCTCCTGGCGCCTTATTTACATTAGATACCATGGGATAGATTTACCTTAAAAGAGTATGGAGAATGAAGGTGTAGAGAACTTCCTATATCAAGTAACGAGTTTCAATATGGAAATTGGTATAAATCGTATACATATTAGCAGTATGGTAGAGCTATGGAGACATTTCAGGATAAACCCAATCTGAGAGACAGACATAGAGATCGGCGATTGTGATAGGCCAAGGGTGGTAAGTACATGAACTGTGATGAAAGTAGTAGGCTTATAATGAGAAAATGAACCAGCAGGAACTACCACAGTTGGGAAAATATTTGAAGAAAAGTAAAGGTCTTGAGATATAACTTCTCTAGAAGACTTCTCTAGCGTGGGGGAAATAGCTATTTGATAATGACAAAGCCTTACAGGCGAATCCAGCCTTTTCCTCTTATAATGGCCCAAATCAACGTCATTTTTGGATAATTCGAGTTTACCCTCCGTCTAAATTCCCCCTTAAAATCGCTGTCCATACTCGTCACAGGCAGACTTCACCTTCACTTATCAACTTTTCTGATAAGTATACTCTTCTGTAATACCCCTCACAACTTCAGACCAATCGATTAGACCTTTTATTTGTGCTTTAACTTTAAGTGGTTTTAGCTCGTTCCCAAACCCATTTATCATCGTCCACCCCATTCGGGATGATTCTAATGCTGTTTTCCCACGTATGCAAAATGCCAAAACTCTCATCTTTCGTTGGATCTTCCAAAAGTTTCCGCCATTTACACAACCTATCGTTGTCCTCGCCAGTACATATCACTCGTAAATTGTACGCTCTTTCAATGAAGGTTTTTGCTCGTGCTTGGTCCCCGTGAGCAATAGCAACTTGAAAAGCACAGAAATAAGTCTCAGCCATCAAAGAATCTACAGCTTTTCCACACTCCTCTCTTAGGAGCTGAATCAACTCTCGACATACAGCAAGAGAAGAACCCGGTCTAGTCAAAGCACTGAGCTATCGAATAATTAGTCTCTCGGAATATGAAATAAGAAATATGAATTCCCAAGGCGTTTTAGTAGCTCTCAACAAATACGCGTTCTTCTCACCTGGTCGGTAATAATAATCTCCAGAACTTTAATCCTGCGACGACGATAATCACTGCGTTGAATATTGATTGGAGATTCCGAGCATAGGTTGCAGTTGCAGCAAAAGCCGAAGTCTTCCTTAAGAATGGCACGGCGTTCGAAACTGGGTTCGAGGTTATCATATCGGATTGTGATCTCTTCCCCAATGTTGATATCCCGAAGAGCGTGGATATTACCAGATCCGGACGAGTCATTCCATGAATAGTGAGCATTTGGGATACAATTATGATTTACGTGGCGGATGATTGGGAAGATCCCGCATCGAGCCGTGTCTCCTAGTGGTAGAGAATTGGTGCTCACAATTCCCAGCAATGGATACTTGCTATCTGGAAAGTTGTTGTGGTATGAGAGAATCGAGTCTTGATCTTGTGTTGATACGCTCTTGAGTTTTGCCGTTACTTCCTCTTCGTTACTAAGTTCAGAAAAAACCAGAATTGGTTTCTCGGAGGCAATACGTGCGCCTTGTTCAATATAATCCCGAGCAATAAGTCCTTTGCCTTTATGTATAATCATCTGAGTTTCATAGAGCTTTCCATGCTCATTAGCGTGGTTCATGATTTGTTTGAAATATTTGAGTGCTTGGGAAGTTGTGGGTAGTTACCAGATTGATTGTGTCATGATTTTGGGCACAATGGAGATGACAAGAAAGAAGGTTTTGTGTAGTGGGGACAAGAAAAAGTATGGCAATATTGATGTCTTGACTGTGGTGACCCGAAACGGGAAAGAACAACCCAAATGATGATAACACTCTCAACGCTATTAGATATATTCACCTGAGTTGCTAATGTGAATATGAGGAAGTAGTTGTAAGCGCACATTTACACATAATTTGGGAGACTTATACTCAGTAGCTTTCAAATAGAATATATTGCATTTGTACCAAAGTTAGAGCGAACCTGCAAGAATTTAGCTCAACCATCTCAACCTCGTTCGTTCGATGTTAGCACACGCCACTCAAGTTTCTCTATCAGAATCTATATCAACTCCATTCAAATTTAACAATCATATCAAAGGTACATTTTCCTGTCCCAGCATCGTAAGTTATTAAACACTCAAAGTTAGGAGTTGAAAGAGTGCTTTAGGCCATCAATTGATCTTTAATGAACTGCTGGATTAAGTGGAATTCTCTCAGTTAAACACCAATTCCTTTGCTGACCGTTCCACGTACACGCACGCAGCAAGGAAGGTCGAAAAGGGTCTTGGTTTGGTGATGTTCAGTTGCTTCATAAAGAGAAAACTTCAGGTCATGGTCTCCTTCTGCACTGTTTCCAATCGACCTATTTACTGGTTGTATTATGTCCAGTATAGTATAATCTTTGTTTCGTATCGTACTTGATATCGTGCATTGTTCTTCTCTCTTTTGTGCATTTTTGCGCACAAACTTACGGCTAGATCGAACCCTGGGTTTACAATCATTGTGAAGCTATCGGAGCATGATGTAATCAGCTGATGACCGCTCTATCTGTTAACTTTCTAATATTACTGCTTCAACTAAATCTAAATGAACATGATATGATGCGAGCACTGAATGACTGCTAATTAATAAATTTAGCCACTGAAATCAGCTTAGTTATGGCCATAACCATTCGGCACTAGCTAATAAAGGTTGAGTATTTCAAGAATAGATATGTTGTTATGGCTGACAATTCGAGTGTTGAGAGCATTTTACTGTTTCAATAGCAGTTACAAATAACGTCATCCAACCCTGTCTTCCTGTTGTGTTACTACAAGCCTGCTTACTGTACAGTAAAGCACCTCTGGTTTTCTTGGAGGGCACGCGGCCAACTCTTTAAGTGATGAACACAAATATAGTATTTGCTCATTGGCCAGAAT
>Ga0247809_1001227_pt1 | contig 11513 bp, 7 predicted proteins | sample UWRJL104311B1_FD_180951 | JGI IMG/M metagenome (GOLD analysis project Ga0247809, IMG submission 180951) | Plant litter microbial communities from Arlington Agricultural Research Station in Wisconsin, United States - UWRJ-L104-311B-1 | ecosystem: Environmental > Terrestrial > Plant litter >...
TTATTGTCGTCTGTTGTGTGGCTTCCGACTTTACGACAAATGCATGTGATGTACTATATCCTAGGAGCAAATCGTCAATGCACAAATAAAAGTGTCAATGCAATGACACAGTATGATAATGGTGATACTTTTCACCAGCTGCTCCACCATGATTGTGCTGGTATTGACCATTCCTTCTTCATTCATTCGGATATTGCATAAGATCATATGTATGTATGTAATTCCCAATGCCGTGCTCCCAACTCTTTAATCTACAACTCATTGTGCTCCTGTCCATCACCATCGGTATCCGCCAACATTGTCACTGCAGCTCCGGCTGCATCTACAATCTTGCTCTTGATAGCCTCCTTGACACCAGATGATGCCTCCGAGGCAATTGAAGTAGCGGAATCAGAAGCGGCAGAAGAGGCAGAGCTAGCTGCCTTCTCGACAATGCTCTCTGGCTTTGGAACACCAGAGATGCCGACGAGTTCGGTCTCGAAGACTACAGACATCATAAGTGGTTACCTGAAGACTCGAGAGGGTGATACGCACTCAAAGTAGAACCAGCTGGGATTGGTCCCATGGCACGATCACCGTAACCATGTGCTGGTGGGATGGTAAGAGTTCTCTTCTCACCAATGCACATATCCAAGAGATTCTCGTCCCAACTATATCCAAATCAGCACTTGTAATGTCCACGACATCCAGTAAATCCTGACCCCTTGATGACTTGTCCCTGTCCAACAACGAATTCCAATGGTTGTCCTCTGTCGTAGCTGGCATCGAATTTCTTCCCTCCATCTTGGAGCGTTCCACTGTAATGTACCTGGATTCTGTCTCCTCTTTTTGTCTTACGCTCACACTCTACGGCGCGTGTCACATCGATGGTCACTGAGTCCTCCGCGAGGACAACAGCTGCCAGAGTGACCAGGGTGAGGGGTAGGAAACGCATGTTGGGATTGATCTTGTTGTGCGGAGCTGGAGGCGGAGTCAGTTTAGACGAAGAAGAGTAGATGAGATTCTGAAACGGCGTACCTTTTTGGTAAAGTGAATTGAGTTCTGGACACGTTGTGTGAAGCTTCAGCGGTGTGGTATTCAAGTTTCATGCATATTCATCTACCAACACCGTGTCTCGGCTACCATCACTGGACAATGGCGGGGTGATATTTACACTAATCTATAAGAGGACTAGCCTATTTCTGTACTCGAAGTCGACGACTTCACACATCGTCTTCATTTTCATCTTTCAGACTCGCATCAATTATTTTCAACAGTTCGCAGAGACTCTAGTTGAATCATCACGAACGGAGTCCCTGGTACGAGAGAGAGACGTCACTGTCAACTTGGGCGTTCTCAAGTCAAACTCACTGTTCAGCTTGAAGGGGCGGAGCATGAACACCACAAACGCTCAACGTTCAAATTGCTCATCGCATCAGCCATTTCATCATTGCATACTGTAGACAAACAGGACTGGAAAAGGCACCTTGTAGTGTCGATTACTTTGTTTTGTCTTCGTATTTGTCATGTTATGCCTCGTCGTTCTCCTGGAGCCAAGCCTCGGTGATAGTAAGACCTAAGGACTTGAACAAGGTGCTCAGCCATGGTGCCTACAACTCACCGAAGTTCAGGCTTTGCTAGACTTTTAGTTGTTCTGAGGTTTATGGCTGTTATATACACCTTAGCCTCTTTACAGGGCTTACTGGCCTCGCCCGCAGCCTGAAAGAATGGAGTTATAGTGAGGGCGCGGACCTCGTGATCTTGCTTCTACGTCGGGCTTTACGACTTTCTCTTCTTTACTCTTTGGGGCTTGTCACTGTTTGCCGGCTCATCAGTGCACGGCTCCAGACCGTTGAGTCACTGTTCATTCAAGAAATGGCTGTGTTGAAATGGTTTCTACTGTGGACTAGTCAAGTGGTGTAAGAACCCCGGACTACTTCGCTGTGTGAAAGCTTGTACTTCGGTGTATGCTCTTGCCTTGTACTGCTAGATCCTATTCTCAGGCAACAGTCACTAAGTATGAGGCTTCTCCTACCAAGAATGTTTTCCCCTATATGCTGGCGCAGTCTTTGCAAGTCTGTATGATTTAAAATCGAAGCAAAATGCCGATATTTGAGACATTTCTCCCTTTCCCTTCTTCTTCTTGTTTAAACATAACCCCTCTAGTCCTTCAGCTCACATTGATCTCTTAATTTCAAACATAATCCACTTGTTCACTACCCAACACTACGCACAACTCGACAACACACACAAACACTCCATCATGTCTGGCAGATACTCCGCAACAAAAACCACCTCCAGCAAACTCACACAGAAGCCCAAGATTATACAAGTGGATAGACGAGACACATCAGCAGACTCTAGATCATCTTACACTACCAAAAACTCAAGCTACCACACATCTTCAGCAAGCGTCACTACAGTCTCCTCAAACAACTCACGTCCTCGTCAATCTGATAGAGCTGTGTCTCAATCGTCGGAAACATCACGCAGGGATGGGGAGAGAGTAGTCTATCGTGACTACCATGCTCGTATGTATACACTTTCCCCTACACTCGCTTCTTCGATCAGAAGTCGACAAGTTCTACATAGACTCTTCAATAACACGATATATTAACACTTCACACTAGGTGACTATGAAGTATCACACATCTACCGCAACTCGGCAGGTACTCACTCAGGAGCTCGCGACACGAAAGTCATCAACTACAACCGTCCAGCACATACAACCCCAAGCAACGATTATCAACGACGACAAGCTGAGCAACAGACTTATAGGGAGCGGACTCCAAGATAACGAGCATAGTTATTGAATTTGCCATGCGGAGTGATGGGTTGTACAACATACTTGTTTGCTAACTTTGTATGGGTTGATGTTGTACCATGCGTGTAAGAATGAGGGAAGAAAATAGAGAGAGTACTTGTGTCATTAGCAATGGTTGAGGCCCAGTGGGATAGATAGGGGGGCTCTGGCATGTTTTGGCGTTCTTTGCGTCTGGAGCTGGTAGTGAAATGTACAGGTTTTTGAATTTGGCGGCACAGCATGATATACATATGTGTATATCCTTGGCTTGGTTGTGGTAGTTTACAGAATGTAACATGGACTGATGGGGGATGAATTGATTGTTAGCTTTGTGTAATATATCTGTGTTGACATTGTCATCGCTCATTGTCAGGAGCGCTGTAGGGATTTGTTTGGATGGATTGTGTAGAGTCATTCTTGACTGGCAATATTCGAATGGAGCTCGGTCATCTGCAACATTGTCCACTAAACACCTTGCACAAATCCTCTTCCATATAAATGGTGTCGCATGCACGATGTATAATCACCCAACTAATCATAAGTACTTCTAAGCATAAAAAACGGCAATGTATGGTATGATTTTATTTCGTTCTTACCATAATACTATACAAACTTTCATATCTGCCTAATCTCCCTACCCTTCATCTCAGGCCTCTCAACCTCCCACTCGTCCCTCAAAACCGCAAACAAAGCATCCGCAACCAATACGCTCAATCCCAAACTCCACACCAACGTAATGGCGTAAAAGAAATTCGCATTTCCGCTCCCAGCATATATCCACAGATAATAAAACGCTGGTCCCAGTAAACTTGCATACAAGATCGCACTTGAAGCCAAGAATGTGTATCTCATCAATGGAAAGACGTGACGATAAAGCGGAAGTAGGCCAAAGAATAGAGAGACGTCTGAGACAGATGGGTACGGTTTGAATATTGCAAAAATTCCAAGAAGGAGTGTTAGGACAAAGAGTGGTTGGCGGCGGAGACGAAGGGTGAGCCCGCCGACGTAGGAGGACAGATGGATCCAGAAGACGCCGAGAAAGAAGTTACGGAAGGAGTCGAACATTTCAATGAAGAAGTACCACCAGAGTCCTACATTGGGTGTAAGATCTGGGAGGAGGAGTTGGACACCATAAGTCGAGGCTAAGAATTCCCAGGATCCTGTAACGAGGGAAGATGTGTAGAGGAGTGTGGAGATGGCTCCAGCTACAGCACCGAGATTGGTGGTGAGGAACTGTGTGAGTGTCTTGTTCTGTTTTGTAGGCCGACGTCTGTCCCAACATAAAACGAGAAGTGGTGGTAGGAGCAGAATTGGATACATAGAAAGATATGCCGCAAAGGATAAGGCAAACATAGATGTTAAGGATGCACCAGTGACTGCTTGAGAGATGGCATGGAGAATAGCGCAGGTTGTAAAAACAGATGTAGGTCGTCCGAGACATGTTGTGATTGTGAAAGGACTAAATAAGAAGCTGTGTATGTGATTAGCTGTGCTCCCGTATACCATCTTGAGCGCCTTACGCTGCTGCTATCGAATAACTACTCCATTTCTTATCTCTTCTTGGTGATTTGAACAGCCTTGGGGACCCAGCCTCTCCAGAATCTGCAATCTTCATAAGAGCATCGGCACTCAAAAGATCCACCGCCACGTAGAGTAGGTTCGTAATGAATGGGTAGCTTGTCGAGCTTGGAAGTAGCGAGAAGAGTGAGAGGAGGAATGGTGCTTGGTGGTAGACTCCACCATCATACGGAGAGACATTGTGATTGTATAGAAAGAGTCCTTCTTGTACTGGAAGAAAGCTGTCAATTGCGTACATTCTACCACCGGACTCGTTGTAACTTACACCTTTTAAAGCTCGTAACTGGTGTTGATATTTCGACTCGTCCAGTAAGGAGATCTGGCAGACTTGGGAAAGTGGTAAACAGCAATATTCGCACTGCAGCGGCAGCACCGAACAGCGCCGCTTTCCGCCTATCTAATGCCATCTTAATTCACTTCGCTACGTCCTTGCTTTGTGCCCGCAAGATTCCTACACAAGCAACAATGTTACTGCTGTCTGGTCCTCATGCGTACATGTGATTGGTCTTCAAAATCTCACCGCCAGATTGACAGGATTGGCAGAATGCTTAGGGTTATCAAAAAAAGTTCTACAGTAAAGAAAGAACGACCCCTCGACTTCTCTCTTCAATTATCGACCTACATTTCCAAACATTTCTCCAGCAGCATATTGGAAGTCTGCGCAAGATGGCAAGAATCAAGAAGAAGGGAACCTCTGGTCAGGCAAAAAACTTCATTACCAGAACTCAAGCTGTCCGAAAATTGCAAGTGAGCTTGCCCGACTTCAGAAAACTTTGTATCTGGAAAGGAATCTACCCACGAGAACCACGAAACAAGAAGAAGGCAAATAAGTCCTCTAGCCACTCGACGACTTTTTACTATACCAAAGACATTCAGTATCTTCTCCACGAGCCGTTATTGGCCAAATTCCGCGAGCAGAAGAGTCTTGAGAAGAAGATTTCAAAAGCTCTCGGTCGAGGGGATAATCGTGATGCGCAAAGACTCGAGCGCAATGCGAGCAGACCTGAGAAGACGGGAAAGACAAAGTATACCTTGGATCATGTCATTCGCGAACGATATCCTACATTCGTCGATGCGCTTAGAGATTTGGACGATTGCTTGTCAATGTTGTTCCTCTTTGCCAACCTTCCCTCTACACCAACTGTGCCAGCAAAAATGATCGCGAGATGCGAGAGACTATGTCTTGAGTTCGAACATTACCTCATTACGTCTCACAGTCTGCGAAAATCTTTCTTGTCGATCAAGGGTATCTACTATCAGGCTACCATTCAAGGACAAGACATTCTCTGGCTGGTTCCATACAAGTTCAACCAGAGAGTTACAGGAGATGTAGATTTCAGAATCATGGGAACTTTCGTGGAATTCTACCAAACACTTTTGGGATTCGTGAACTTTCGATTGTACACGTCAATTGGTCTGGTCTATCCACCAAAGTTCGATGCATCATTGGATGACCAAGGCGCAGAGCTGGGTGCATTCTCTCTGGAAGGCAATGGGATTGGCGCTGTCCAACAACCAGCCGCTATCACAAGTGGTGACGCTAAGCCCAACCCAAAATTGCAAGCAGAAATTGACAAGCTTATGTCGCAACTAAACGAGCCGGTCAAAGAGCCAGAGGCGGTTGTCGCAATTACCGAGGGCGCTGAAGAGGAAGAGGAGGAAGCTACGGAGACTATTGACAAATTCGAGCCTGCTGCACCTGGAGGAGATATCTTACCACAACCAGCATACTCTGCTACAGATCCTTCGACTCTTTTCTCAAACTTCACATTCTTCTTGTCTCGCGAAACTCCTCGCCAACCCTTGGAATTTATCCTGAAGGCTTTTGGGTGCAAGAGGATCGGCTGGGATGCGGTCCTCGGTGACGGTGCTTTTACTCATGATGAGTCGAACCCAGCAATCACGCATCAAGTTGTAGATCGTCCTCCAGTCCAAGTTGAGACTGAGGAAGAAGAAGTACAGGACAATCAGACTGCTCAGAAACTTCGACCAGGATCACGAGTTCCAGGACGCATCTATGTTCAACCGCAATGGATTTGGGACAGTGTTAATGATGAGGAATTGAAGCGACCGGATTTATACGCACCAGGAGCAACGTTACCTCCGCATCTCAGTCCATTTGTTAGAAAAGTCCGTGGTCAATATGATCCAAGCGCGCCACTCAATGAGCAGGAGCGTGAAGACGAAGAGCTGGAGCAAGCAAGTGACGAGGAGGAAGATGAGCAGGATGTGTCAGACGAGGACACTCTGGCAGTCAAAAAGCCAAAGTCGATCGAGTTTGACGAGTCAGCCAGCGGCATGGATGTGGCCGGATCTGACGATGAAGAGGACGGTGAGGGCGCAAATGACGATGCAGACTCTTTCGGAGGCTTTTCTGATGCCGAGGACGACGACGAGGAAGATGATGCGACTTCAGCCGCGAAGCAGAGACAAAAGGAGTTGGAGGCAGAACTTACTGGTGTCGTATTAGAAGACAAGACAGTGGACCCAATAACAAAGGCGAAAGCCGATGCTCGAAAGAAGGCAGCTAAGAGAGCAAAGGAAGAGGATGAGGAGCTGGAAAGAGCAAAGATGATGATGAGCAGGAAGAAGAGGAAGATTTTGGAGAAGATGGTGTACAGCAATAAGAAGAAGGATGTGGAAGCGGAGACTCTGAGGGCAAAGAGGAGGAAGATTGAGAAGTCTGGAAAGACAGCTCCTAGAGCATAATCTTAATACTTCTATATAGCGTGGCGTTTTGGGTTGGGCACAGATGGTGAAGGCGTTATGTAGAATAAAATGAGTACTTGTACCAGCATATACTCTAAGTCTTTACATGGTCATAAGGCATTGGAAACGACAGCATTAGAAACCAAGCTCGCATTCTTGATAGGTCTTGGCGCGCCGGAGATTCCCTGAACTGCGCGTCACCTCATGAAAATGAATAGCCTTTGACTTTCATAATGAAGCTCTATGCCAACCATATACCAAAGACCCGATCGTAGTTTTTGAACAAAGCTACGCTATAACACAATGGGAGGTTCATAAGAACGAAAGTTACTTCGTCCAACACAGCTCATCCGAGCTACATCATGACCACGAGCGTGAATGCCACAACCAGAGACTCCTCTAGCGCCTCCCCCGATTACTACAGATTCCATACGCTTGCGTACTCGTCACCGAAGAATAGGGATAGCTACGCAAGTAGTGATACGGCGGAGTCTAGCAACGCGGCTAGTCAGCGTTTGAGTCAACGTAAGGAGATTGAAGATGAAGGTCGCCAGGATCGAGGAGGACGGACGGAGTTAACGAGAAAAGATGGAAGAGGTAATCATCGGAGCCATAGAGGTAGGACAGGTGGGGGGTTTCTACTGTCGAATTCCACATTCGAAGCACCGGCTCGCGAGATCACGCCGCCTAAAGAAGTCCTTGGGAAGGCTTCGAATGACTACAAGGGGAAGAATGCCATAAGGCCTCCGGGAAAGAGGCATAGAGCGAGGAAGTCTGATGTCGGTTCGGGGCTACGAGGAAGTCCATTAGCAGGAAACGTCACTACACTTGTTGGGCAGGAAGAGGAAGGCGTTCGAGAATCGAATCAGGATGCTAGAGTTACCAACCAGCCAACGACACAAGCTCCGCCAGGACTGCTTGATGTCGACTCTGCCCAGATAGTCAATCTGGCACTGAATTTGAGTCAGAGCCGGCAAAATGTGTCCAGAAGATTGGTTTCGAATCCGCTACCGTCGCCTGCAGGAGTGTTTCCGGAGAATATGGCCGGAGGAAGCCTGAGATATCACATGCAACAACAGCGGAGGTCATCAAGGAACGTTTCGCCAAAGCCTGATCGACATTCTTCGTTCTCCGCTAGGGCACCGTCTGGACAACGTCTCAGTAGCCCCTTACAACCTGCCTTTGATGAGACGTCTGTGAGCTATCACTTTTCTGCGTCTACGCTTGCGAGAGCCGAGAAGGCGAAGCAAATGTTGGAACTTATGGCTCAGTATCGAGAGGTGCTACAATACCTACCACCATTGAAGCCGCAGAAGCTGGACAGGATCTTGACTGGAAGCACGCTGGGTGATGGAAATGGCTCGCCAGTCGCTCCTCAATCATACAAGATGGCGGTCAGTCGGGACGATAAAAGGTCACTAGGTCGACAATACAACCCATTGCAGTACATAAGGAATCGAAAAGTGCGTGCAAGAACTTCCAGATCTATAGATGGCGAAGCACAGGGTTTCGGCGACTTGGAGAAGGTAGCGCCGTGGGTTGCGGAAGTTGCTAAAGAGTCATCATTACCTGAGTATCAAGAAGCAGACTGCTTGGTTTTGCCTGCACTACTAGAAGATGACGCGACAGAGAAATTGCAAACGTCTCCTCAATCGACGCTTGGAAGAAATTATATGGCCGCAAGAAGTAGAAGGCCACGAATGGATTGGATGATCAATCCCGCCGATATGCTTGCTGATGTGTTTTGGCTGGAGCAGGAAGACAACAAAAAATTAATTGAAGACCGTTTCGGGCGCCGGATCTTCCCCGATAGAATGGAGTTGAGACGTCCTATCTCGCGACAACAAATCAAGCAAGAACCAGAAATTAAACATTCGCGAAAATCTATGACGCCAGAACGAGATGCCGAAATTCACTCGGAAGTCAAGCTTCCTGAGTTCAAGTCTGTCAAGCAAGATCCAGAGAACTTTGCGGAAAAGGGCACATCGCGTGCCAAAGAGAAGCTGCGACACGTTCGCGATGCTGCATTACAACACACCCACGGGTCTGGCCGCGACGTGCGGCACTTCCTCAGGTCACGCAGCCGTTCGGATTCGTCGTCTTCAGACAGTGAATCAGACCATCGAACGCGTCGTCAGCGAAGTGGCACAGCAGACACTGATAGAGGCAAGCAGATATTGGAAAAGCAGCTTTCGCAATTGTTGGAGAACGATCGACGGAACCATCAAGGAGAAGATGATCCTGAGCACCAACGAAGGAGAGATGCTGTTGCTGTGGGATCGCAGGAGTCTTCCGTGCGTAACAGCATCAAAAGCTATCCTATACCATCAGCTGGTCATAGCAGGTCTGCGTCGTTCATCAATCGTCGCAAGCGAGATTCTATCGCATTCTCTTCCGGTCGGGCAAGCTTGGAGGTGCCTAGAACCAATAATCGTGGTTCTATTGACCTGGACTTCGACTCCACAGCTCCAAGTTCTCCGGAATTTCGTGCAACTAGAGCAAACGATGCGCACGTACCAAACATATCGATGAGTCTGTCTCCGCCGCACAGTCGACATGCATCACCCCAAAGAAGCGCATTGTCTAAGATCAAAGCCAAAATACGACCTCATCATGCTAGGAACGAGCTATCAGATCACTCAAAGTATGACGATCCAAACTTTATAGACGAGGGCGATACTTCACAATTACACGATGAAGTGGTTGAAACGAGGAGAAGATCAATCAGTCCTGTCAAACGGGTGGCGATCAATAGGAGCGCGGAGTCTGCAAATGTACTCAAGATGGATACTGCGCAGAGAGACAAGACAGAAGATCCTTCTGGTATTCGTGGTTTCCTCAAGAGCGCCAGGCATCCTGTCAATAGAGTCAGCGAGATCATCTGGCGGAAAGATTCTGGTCCTGGTCACGGCACTTCCTCCGGTCACTCTTCTGACGAATCTGACTCTGAAAGACCACAGGACAGTCACCGAGTGAGGGCTTCGACAGATGGGCTTGCGGGAGCCACGAAATTTGATACTTTGGCAGAATCCCATCCTCCAAAGCAGAGACCATCATACCTTGACAGTATGCCTGCATTCACATCCGCATCAGAAGCTCGTGGCCGTCCAACACGGTCGATCAGCAAACCAGACGCTTCTGGATCGCTTCTCGAAATCAAGGAAGCCAGAATCAGACGCATGAATGGCATACAGACTGCGGCTTCCAATAGTTTGATAATGCCCAAATTCATCATCCCCGATTGGGATCATAGAGGATCTAGTGATACTTTGACAAGGAAAGCGATTTACCCATGGGGAGCGCGACAAGCCGATTCAAGGTTAAATGCAGTCCTTGGCCTCCCTGGCAAGCCCCATGTTGGTGGCCCTCACACTGGATTAACAGAAGTCGATGCTCATGGTCGCCGTCCATCACTACAAGGCAAACGCCAATGGTCGCTGTCTGATCAAACACTTCCCATCTCATATGACCCAACAACGCGCCGGGACATTGCTCGGGTTCGAGCACTGTTATTATCATCAGGTATCAAGGCCAAAGAGATCAAGAATCGTGCTCACAAGAGCACAGACTTTCGTTACGAGAAGTCGCTGTATGCTGAGATTATCTCAATAGCCACGAGGCCTATTGAAGCAGTACCGCATTCCCAGAAACATCTCCTTGCATCCGAAATCCTTACGGAGGACATTCAACTCTCGTGTAAGATCTTTCAGGACTCGGCTTCAATCTTTAGTAGCACCACGATGCCATCCCTCCACAACTCAATCGAAACGTTACAGTCACGCGTATCAAACACCCTCACGCCACTTACGCGCAAAGCTGCAGATGAAGCGGATGAGGTCTCAAAGGACATAGTAACAAGTCAAACATTGAACGTGAAGAGGATAAATGACAAGATTGAAAGGATGATACGAGGAAGGAAAAGGAGATTTAGGTGGCTGAGGAGAGGAGGCTGGGTATTGGTTGAATGGACGCTTGTGGGTGTCATGTGGTATGTGTGGTTCTTGGTCGTGCTTTGCAGAATTGTGCTTGGGATTGGGAAGGGGCTCGTAGGATCGGTGAGGTGGCTATTGTTCTTGTAAGAATATGGATGTGAGGATTCTGACCTTGGCCAGAGGTTGGTGGATTTTCTTTTTCTCTTGATACCCACAACATTCTTAACAGTATAATTTTAGCCGCGAAGGTCATATGTAATGTGTAGTAGTATAGCTGTAACAATGTAGTTGGGTGGTGACAATGAGTCATGTCACGTCATCTTCAAAGTGCGAGGAGTTGTGATCTCGATACAATGCTGCAACGATCCTATGACGATTGATAACACGTATGTTCGAATCATTGCTGTGTATTTTGCTACTTCTACATGTCAAAGCACTATGAACTGAAAGTGAGGAGGTTTTCGAGCTTTGGTCCATTTTTGTAGGGTTGTATACATGGTACATACCTAGGT
>Ga0247809_1001229_pt1 | contig 11506 bp, 19 predicted proteins | sample UWRJL104311B1_FD_180951 | JGI IMG/M metagenome (GOLD analysis project Ga0247809, IMG submission 180951) | Plant litter microbial communities from Arlington Agricultural Research Station in Wisconsin, United States - UWRJ-L104-311B-1 | ecosystem: Environmental > Terrestrial > Plant litter >...
ATTGGTATTAACGGTAAGCACAGAATAAAAGTTGAGATTATTGAAGATGGCAAATCGAAAGATAGACACACAAACTGAGATCAAGATCGTAGCCAGGATGGCACGAGGTGATACTTACGCAGAAATTAAAGACGACCTATCTAAGGAGGGCGTTGATATTTCTTTGTCAGGGCTTACTGATATTAAGCAACGAAACTCTGCTGCATTAGAACAAATAAAGAGTTCACTTGTGGCACATGAAACATCTAAGTCTGCTCGCATCTTAGATAAAGCGAAAAAACAGATTGAACAAAAACTTGACTCAGCTGAAACCTTTGAAGTAAAGATGGCAGTATTGAGAGACAAACTAGAATCAGGTGAGATAATTCAAGGAGAATACGATTCAATGGTTCGTGTTCTTGAGTTTGATTCTAAGATAACCATCAAAGATCTAGTCACCGTATCTAAAGAAATGTTTAACCAGTCACAACTAGAAGCTGGTAAGCCAACATCGATCACCGAAAACCCAGAAGAAAACAAACGCAACCTAATGATATTATTGAAAGCAATCAATGAAGGTGACGAGATTGGGATGCTGAAAGCGATCTTCCCAGATGCTTAGCCTCACTCAACTCAAAAAGAATATCTTCCCACTGTTTAAGATAATGAAATCAACGGGCCAGGTATTTGAAGTTGTCTATCGTGGCGTTGTTTATGACGTACACGTTCAGGCTACCAAAAAGAAACCGGCTCTGACAAGAGCAAAGAAGGCGCGTCTTCAATCCACAGACCTACACTCATTGGACTTAAAGCAGTGTCCGATTTGTCAGTCACTAACGGTGGCTGGTCTGTGTATGAATCAATCATGCCCGTCAAATGCTTAGCGTGCTGTCGCTGAAAAGCCAACTCTATACCACGATACCCATACATAACATACTTTCTATTGACTTCATACGCTTCAACTGTAGCGCCCTTGGCAATAGCATGTGCAAAGTCCGAACCAAAGTACTCGACTAACTTCTCGGGTGTCCTACATGCGAACCTAAAATTGGATGACGTTCTACTAGCAGGTGTGGTGTTGCCATACAGATTATATAATGAATCTTCAGTACCAGATAAAAGATCCCCTGAATAACGACCGAATATACCAAAACCCTTATACTCTAATCGATACACAATCATAACAAATTACTTTTTACCCCTCTAGCGAGATTCAATAAACTCGCCTCATTAATTCCCTTAGCGTTGTTATAAAGCTTGCCGGTCCAGTACAACACCCGTTTTGCTTGCAATATAGACAGTTCATTGTCTAGTTGCATAACATACTGATAGGTAAACTTGATATTAAGATAATCAGAGAGTACCGGTATGTCATATGTTTCAGATATGTACTGAACTCGTAGCTTAACTGTCATCCTCTGCGCTGATTACCATATCGGCTTGGTCTATTAGGTCTTCAAACTCCGATTGCTTAGATAAAAGCCAATTAGCATCGTCGTAAGTTTCTAGATCATAGCCAGCAGCTTCAATAATTTCCCTTAATGATACGCTCATTGTTGCCTCGATTCTTTGAATACCCTTATGTTATCATTGTAACGGTCAAGCTTAACGATACACGCTGAGCCACCATCTTCATACTCAACCTTGTGACACCCTATTTCTGTATATCCGCCGACGAGCGGCTTATTTTCTATTAAGATACCAAGTGCAGTAGCTGAGATGATGATAGCAATCAGTGCCATACCCAGCTCAATAGATTTAATATGCTGTTTACTCATCAGCTAACACCTCAAGTGCAGCTAATCTGTTCTCTTCATCAACGATAGCGCCTTCAGCTGCCATATCTTCATCGAATAGTTCTTGTGTCTCTTGATCCATACTAACCCTCTATCCTTATTTGTTCATAAATGTCATCAATGATATCTGAGTAGGCTTTCATAAATAGCTTAATGAGCACCTTAGCTTTCTTTTGCTGTTCAGGCTCTAATAATGATACATCTGTATAATACTTCTCACGCTCAGCGTCTACATAGATACCAAATTGAATCCCTGGTGTGTAACCAAGATCAAGTAGCCCACCGTCAATGTAGATCCACTCCTCCCGGTTCATCAGGCTGAAATGCACATCATCAATACTGACGCTCACGCCCTTGTCACCTAGATTACTCACGAGTGATACTAGGTTCTTCTTTACGATTTGTGATTCATCCATTTTAACCCCCTATAGGTTATTTTAGATTTGAAAAAACTTGCTCATTAATTCCCTTAGCCTTCAATTTCATCAAGAAAAGCTAAGATATTGCCTTCTAAGATATTGTACAGCTCAGCGGCTTGGCTATTGCTAAGTTCGCTCTCGGTTTGAATACTTTCAACTAGACTATCTAATTCATCCATTACTCTGATCCTCCTGCCCACGCTAACAGCTCAGTGTCAGATGGGTCGATATATTGTTTAAGGCCCTGAAGCTCAGCTATCTCGTAGTAGCTTATGCTTTCGTTCTGAATCTCACTGCGTAAGTATTCTAGACGTTCTTTAATATGCTTTTCTGTCATAATACCCCCTCAGATATTAAATGTTTGGAACCCAGGCCATGAGTACGATTAATACTACGAATCCTGTTACTTTCAATGCTTCTATGCAGGTTTTTTTTAGGCCCGCGTTATTCTTGTGTGTTTCGTTGTATCTCATGGCGTCTAAATGAATGAGATTACAGTTAATGGGAATGGGTCTAATTCGACCGGTGGCGCTGTATTGATCTGCGCAAGTGCGACAGTCTCTATATATTTAATGTTTACTTTGTTCTTTGCCATTGGATACCCTCCGTTAAGCTTTATTGTGGTGGTGTTTGTTTATAAGCTGGATAACTGTTGTGGCGCTACATAGGCTTGCTCACGTTTGTTATGCTTGTGCTTACTCTTTAATAATAGCACAACCGCAATGAAAAATCAATACTGCTAGAGCTTCTTTTTTCATGATATTGCTTGTAGTTATCCACAGCCTTTAGGTTTGCATCACAGCCTTTAGGTTTGGCCGGTAACCATGTTCTGGAAGTCCAGCAAATGGTCCCACCACTGTTAGGGTGTTTAGGGGTATCAAAAAACGACCCATTCTAAGGTCGTATAAGGTCGATGAAAAAGAAAAGATGGGTGCTACTCCATCTTTTTATTAGTGTGCTTACGCAACGTTACAATCAGTCGATAAGTGTTGAGATATACCATCCCACATACACAGCGGCAGTTGGGATAATGATAATAGCAGCGTATCTAAGTAATGAGATAATCATATTAATATTGCTTCAGTCTTAGGAGTTCATGTTGGAACCATTGTTTGATGAATGTGATCAATTGCATAGTACAACCTTTCTTTATTACATACTTATTGTATCATACTCAGCAAGCATAAGCAACTATAATCTACACCCCGCCGGAGAAAAGAATAGGCTGTTAGTGACAGTATTGTATAGGGAAGTAATACATAAGGACTTATACAAGTCATAGTAATAGTATTAATAGCTATTATAGGATGCACTTATAATGATTAACATGCTACTATTTAAGCCCATACGTCCTGGATCGTGTGTTTGCGCATGTGATTGCATTGGGTTTGATTAATACAAACTCTCATCCCACCCCTGTTAATCCATATTGTGCGACATTAACCCTCGGCGCAATAGATGAACACTAACCCATCTTTCATGTGAAACCTTAATGTCGTAAAATACAGGCTAACAGGGGTCACACTACACCCTACTACTGTTAGTTCTTTATTGTTTAGTGTTTAAGTTTAATTGTTTTGTTTTTAATTGTTAATGATTTAATTGTTTATGAGTCTTTGAGGGCTCAGGCTGGACCCCTATAGCACCTAAGTGGGGAAGATTAAATGCCGTGGGGTGGCGATATTAATCCAACCTCTCTTTCTTCCACATAAAATATTTTCACATAAAGAATCCAACTCCTGATTGGTCCACATAAAATTTTTACATAAGATCATGACATGAATGTCGCTATGCTACCCAAAAAAATTTTATCTAAGGTGTTAGAGAAACTATTGTAAATTTAACCCTTGACATTTAAAACATTGTTTGCTACAGTAGTAGATAGTCTTGGAGAGTCCCTGTAGCTGGCTTCTAGGTAAGACTTTAATATGGCCTAGGTAAGTTACTCAACGTTTTAGGATATCGTAAATCTCGTATTGTACTGATGAGTTCAATGCCGCATAATCGATCTTTAACAAATAACCCTTGTACGAAAGCTGCTTTAAGTATCTCTTCGCCTCCGGTTCACTTACTCAGGTATTACTTGAATGATTAACTCTCCCCGTAGCCGGTTACACGCTTCATAGGGGATTTCTTTGGTTACTGAAAAATAGTTAATAATACTCTTGACAAATGAAAATGGGTATGATACACTGATATAGACTCTCCAAATCAGTAGTTTAGTCGCTACAACTTTACAGCCAGTAATGGCCTAAGGACCTCCCAAGTGGAGGTCCTTTGTTTAGACCCTTGAGATTGTATATACCTTCTGCTATGATTATGACATAAACCTGTACTTTTACATTCGCGGCGAGTTTTAAAGGATAAACAACGATGACGAAAAAAGACGAAGAAAAACTTGTCTGGCGACTATCTGGATTACCTACGGCCCTTGAGGTCCGGGATCTAGTGGCGTCAGAGATTATAACAAAAGAAGAAGCAAAAGAAATTCTTTTCAAAACTCAACAAACTAAAGACTCTGAAGATGAACTTAAATCATTGAACGAGCAAGTAGAATTCCTTAAGGGGTTGGTAGAGAACTTTTCTCAATCAAGCAAACTAGGAACTATACACTACACTCCTTACAGGTATGAGTTCACTACTCCAATACCTACTTGGACTAGGACTGTTCCTATCAGTTATGGTACTGTGCTCACCTCTGCAATGGGTGGTGGTCGCACAGCAGTAACGATTCAATAAAAATTAACCGCTCGCCGCGGTTGCAAAAGTACAATAACAGAAAGGTAAGAAATGAAGAAAATTAAATTGTTATGGCTAATCCGTACACTATCAAAGTCTATGGCTTATTCAAGTAACTATGCGGGGGATGAACTCCTCTCTAGCCTATACTTAGAGTTAGGTGAATTATTAACTGATGTCGAAACACAAGACATTGATCAAGAAGAAATGGGATTTAAATCAAATGGGTAAACAAATGCTCTACATCCGTAAGGATATCGAACCGCTATTTAAAGTAGAAAAGAATAAATCTAAGTTAGTCAGCGACTTGCTTGCTAATCACTACGCATCGGCACCTATTGGTGGTGTTGAAAAAAGCGATGTAATTGCTGAAGGTGAGTTAGTACCCGCCCCAGTGACTAAACGCGACGAAATTCTCCTACCAACACCATCGATTGACGGCAGAATGGAAGAAACAGGATTGCCTACAGTAGATGGAAACCTAAGCGAACCAGGCGGGGACCAAACTGATGGCGCTAAATGGAACTAAACTAGTTAAAGAACGTCGCATTGCCGGCGTTGCAGTAAGTGCAGAAGTAGTTGGAGAGTTTATTAAAGGTGCATTATACGGCCACCGAGTTGATGGACTACCAGATGATGCGCAGTTGTACCAGGTATTCTGGGACCAACAGAGAGCATCTTTTATGTTTCACTTTGTAAGTAAACATTTCGACGCAGTGCCAGAGGGAGCTTCCCCGGGAGTGCTCGCAGCTAGTATATCAACCATTTACCCAGAAGATATTACATTATGGCAGAAAATAAAACACCTTCTCCATATCCGCTAATCTGTGTTAATACCATAGGCAGCAAATAGTGGATATCGACAAAGCCCAGGCTCAAGCTCAAATAGCAGCACTTGATGATATAGCGCAGCGGGCTAAAACCGATCTGTTCTATCTTGTTAAGTATATCCTGGCATCAGATCCATCCCTTATTACAGAGAACACTCACCGAGACTTGGCTGAGATTACTAAACCTTTACTGCCAAACTTTGAGCAGGGAACGCCAGTGAACTTCACTCCTAAGACTCGCTATAATAACGGGAAGAAAGATGAAGTATTATCCGATCAGTTTGATCCTAAGAGGAAACAAGTTCTTATTCTTATGCCTCGCGGTACATTCAAGAGCTCGATGATTACTATCGGGTTTACTTTACAGTATTTATTAAATGATCCTAACGCTCGGATTCTGATTGACTCAGAAACATATGGAAAAGCAAAGAACTTCTTAGCCGAAGTGAAAGGACATCTAGATTCAAATGTTAAATTCAGAACGATCTTCAAGCATATCTATGGGGTTTATCCCGATGACACTCGCAAAGACCCATCCGTACGTTGGACCGATGCTCAAGTCGATCTTGCATCACGCACCATCAAGCGAAAAGAACCCAGCATCATGTGTTCAGGTGTGGATCGATCGATCAACGGGATGCACTTCGATCTCATTATCGAAGATGACCTCCATTCAGAGAAAAATGTTACCAATAAAGATCAGATTGAACAGGTTATTGCGCACAGGCGACTAGCGCTTTCGCTACTCGATCCTGGGATGCCACGAATTACTATTGGAACTCGATGGGATTTCATGGACGCCTACTCGGACATCCTCAAGAACAAACGTAAATCCTACAACATCCTTCTCCGAAAAGCAGTAGAAGATGATGGTTCGCTATTATTCCCTGAGCGATTAACGAAGGAATTCCTAGACGAACAACGCCGAGAGCAGGGTAGTTATATCTTCTCTTGTCAGTATATGAACAACCCAGTGGACGATGAAACGGCTACATTTAAGCATTCTTATTTCAAATACGTGGCATGGGATGATGTAAAAGACAAACCAATCAACTGGTTTATTGCAATAGACCCCTCGAACGAAGGGCCCTATTCAGACTACGCCGCATTCGCCATGGCCGGGCTTGACGCCGAGCATAATTTATATGTTCGAGAGGTTTATCACAATAAGATGAAGTATTCAGATATTATCACTCTGATGTTTGATTGGTATCAGCGCTACAATCCGAGAGGAATGGCACTCGAGACAGTTGCAACTCAGAAGAATATAGAGTATATGTTAATAGATGAACAAAAGCGTCGGGGAGTATGGCTACCGATCAAAATGATCAAGAGTAGAAGTAGCTCCAAAGAAGATCGAATCCGAGCTTTGGCACCTTACTACGAATACGGCCGGGTCTTCCATGTCAGCGATTCTAACCAAATGGAAGATCTGGAGTATGAACTTACTCACTTCCCTAAAGGTGAGAACGATGATATGATTGACGCACTTGCTACTATCCTCGAAATTGCTACTCCCCCAAGTAGCCGTGGAAACCGAAGAAATAAAGAAAAAGAACGTGACATACAGCGTACATCAGATAAACCAAGAAGCCTAGTTACAGGAATATAATGACCACTGAAATATCAGAAAACAACAAAGATTTTTATAAGCCAAAAAACAAGGCTGAACGTGAAGCTCGTCGAAGGGTCTGGGAACGCTATGAAACAATGCGTGACGATCAAATTCGTAAAGAAGCTGAACAGCAATGGGAACGTGCAGATAAGCAATTCATGCAATGGATGCCTGAACGCGAACTGGGCGACTGGCGATCTCACATGACCCTACCGGATGCTTTCGGTGCGGTTCAATCTCACATGCAAGAAACTATCGACCGTCGCGGCCGTCCTTATCTTGAACAAGTTGATGCCTCTGACTTTATCCGAGAATCTTTCTCGAACCACATCTTTAACTTCTCAATGGATCGTACACAATTCGATCTAGAACAATTCAAAGCAAAACAGGCTGCCGCTATCCGTGGTACTTCTTGGGTTGCTGAACGCTACCGTTATGAGAAGCGCAAAGTTAAGGATCTTGACTCTGTTGATAAAGACGGTAATCTTAAGTATACTGAACGTGAAATTATTGATGCCGATGATACTTACACTGAATTTATCGACAACGACCAGCTATTCTGGGACCCTTCTGCTACCCACGAGTCTCGTGCCCGTGATGCTGTAGAGCGTGAAGTTGTAGACTGGAATGAATTCCAACGTGCTTACAAGGGCCGTCCAGAGTTCATGAATATTGATAAGGTTCCAAAGGCCGGCAATATTACCCCACAAGTTCTCTTCTTCAAAAAAGCTCACGATATGTCAGACAATGATGTTGAGATCTTGAACTACTACAACCGCGCTACCGACTCTTATGATGTGCTAGCAAACAATGTCCTTATTCGTATGGGTCCAATTCCCTACAAGCACAAGGAAATTCCTTTTGCTGTTTACCGTCACTACATGCTTCTTGGGCGTATGTATGGTATGGGTATTCCAGAAGTTATTTACTCTCTGTCAGAAGAGCGTGTTTCGCTTCGTCGTCTCCAGCTCGATAAACAACACCTCCAGGTGGACAAGATGTTCTTGGTTAATGACCTTGTTGATATCGATGAAGAAGAAGCTCGAGTCCGTCCTCATGGATTCATGTATGTTAATACTAATGGTGTCCCTATTAACCAGGTTATTCAATCTGTAGAATACGGCGATACTCCTATGAGCTACTACCGATCTGAAGAGCAGCTGCTCGAAGACATGCGGCGTGCTCACGGTATTAGTGATGAATTACAGCAAGTCAGTAGTGGTACTGCCACACAAGCCGCTATTGCTAAGGAACAGGCGCAAAAGCGTATCAACATGATTAACATCTTAGCTGATATGGACACGCTTGTTCGTATTGGTCGCCTAAAGTGGAGTAACATTCAGTTCTTCTACCCGGCTGCTCGAGTTGAGCGTATTACTAAGAATGGCAAAACCAAGGATCAGAAATCATATCGCAAGATTCGTATTAAGGGCGCAGAATATACTGTCGATTCTTCAGAGGGTGGAAATAAACTAGTTTCTAGCCGCATTGATGGATCAAGTGGATTTACTCTTGATAAGAAGATGGCTAAGTTTATGGAAGGTGACTACGAAGTTACTATTAACGCCGATGCTTCACCAGTTCTATCTAAGCCACTACAACAGGCTAAGATCACTGAGATGTTAGGTGCTATGAACTCAACGCCACAAATGGCTGCCCAAATTGACCCACAAAAAGCAGCTAGCCGATACCTACGTGTATTCGGTGAAGATCCAGCTGACTGGCTTATTGGTAACGGTGTCACTGACGACCAGTGGAAACAGCTTGCTATTGAAGAGAACACAGTTATGTCTAGCGGTATCCCACTCCTCCCCACAGATGGCGCTACACAAGCTCACACCGAAGAGCACTTGAACTATATGAATAGTATGGACTTTAATGCGCTTCCTCAGGCTATCCAGGATGTGATCTCTAAACACGCCTTTGGTGAGGCTGAAGCGCAAGGTGCAATACCTTCAGGCGGTGCTCCCGGCGGACCTTCGGCAGGACCTGGAGGTGAGATCCCTTCTACGCAAGTAGCAGACTTACAGCCAGCCACCCCGAGTGGGGCAGAGGCCCAAGATCGCTCACGCGAACAAATGGGTCTCTAGCCTCCGCTAGACCGTTGAAATTTACAGGTAAGATGTTATAGGATATATACAGTATGGATCAGAGTTCAAATGGTACGATTAGTACCTACAATAAACTGGATAGCAAAGAGCGAGAAGCAATCGCACTTTTAAAAGGTACTCCAATCATGGAGACAATGATTAAAGCTATAGACCTTTATCAAAAAGATAAGGCCGCATTTTCAATGGCTATGTCCCCAAACTGGGAGCATGTGCTACAGACTCGTGGTGAAATTATGGGTGCACGTATGATCGTGGATCTTGTAAACTTCACTGCCAAGAAGAAAGAAGATGCCATCAAGGCTAGCAAAGCTATCCAGGAGATGGAAGAAAAAGCTGAATAAAGAATTAACTACTTAATTGCCGTTGAGTAGCTATAATTTATTTAACACGAGGGAAACCAATCCGCAAGATTGGACCAGATAGGACAAATAGTATATGGCAGATCAAGCCAAACCAGACGAAGAAGACGTAATCGAAGATGTCGAAGAGCAAGTAGAAACTCCCAACGGAGAAGACGAAAACCAAGACCTCGAAGAGAACACTAAAGAGTCGGAAGCTGAAGATCAGGAACAAGAGGAATCAGAATCAGAGGAAGAGGAATCGGAAGATGAATCTAAACCAGAAGATAAAGAGGAATCAAAGTTCGAGAAGCGTTTTACTCAAATTAAAGGTGACACACCTGAAGAGTACGCTAAAAATTTGGAAGAAGCATACCGTAACTCGTCTACCGAGGGACAAAGGAATGCCACGGAAGCCAAAGAGTCAAAAGAAGAGTTAGCAAAGATCGGTGCAGCAATTGCAAAAAACCCCGAACTAGCTAAAATGCTCAATGATGCTCTTGACGGCGAACCAGCCCCTGCCCCACAGAAAGAAGATCCAGCTATTGCCTTCGCTCGTGATGAGATGAAGAAAAAGCTTGACGGTGAATACAACTCATTTACAGAACTCCACCCAGAAATGGTTACTGACGAAGAGCTAAGGAATAAGGTTCTTGCAGAACTTTCATTCGTAGCAGATGTCGCAGCCGCAAAGGGAGAGAAAATCGGAATGGAAGAAGGTCTTAAAAAAGCCTGGACACTACTCGGATTAGATGAAGAAGATTCCAAAGAAGAAACTATTACAAGAGCGAAAGAGATTGCTGGTAAACCTGGAACCCCAGGCAAAACAAAAACCGCAAAAACGAAGACACAACTTACTGATGAGCAAATCTCAATGGGTAAGCGATACGGTCTGTCAGAGAAACAGCTTCTCGAATTCGCAAAATAACAAAAGGAATATAAAAATATGCCAGAATTAATTGGCGCAGCAATCAACGGTTTTGCAGGAGTAACTAAAGAATACCCTGTAGCTTCAGGTGTTACTGTTACCGACGGCGATTTCGTATATCTTACATCAGGACGCGTTACAAACGCATCTATCGATGGCAAGACATTACTCGGAATTGTACACGGTGGACAATCTAACGACCCAAGCAACGTAGCAAACACGCAAACCGCAACAGGTGACGCTGGTGGTACTGTAAAAGTACTCGTCCACGTAGACCCAACAAACAAATATGTAGTTACAAGCGACCAAGTTGCTTCGACACTTGCTATCACAGACGTAGGACAAAACTTCGACGTTACCGGTGCAACAGGTGCTCAGCTTCTTGACGTAAGTACTCGTAGCGCAACAACCAACCAATTAGAAGTTATCCAATTCGGATACAAGGGTGACCTTACTAAAGCGGTTGTGATTATTAACGAACACAAATACAAGGTAAACGCATAATATGGCTGGAATTAATACTCGACCACAATGGCCAATCTTGTTAGATCCTACTTTCCGTAGCATCTACAACATGACCGAAAAGGAAATCCCTTCTGAGATCTCAAACATCTTTGAAGTTGAAAGTACTAGCAAAGCCTACGTCAAAGATACTTCTGTAACTGGACTAGGTAAAATGCTACAAAAGGCTGAGGGTGATACAATCACTTACACCAGCCCTATCAGTGGCTACCCAGTAATCTACACACCT
>Ga0247809_1001231_pt1 | contig 11504 bp, 7 predicted proteins | sample UWRJL104311B1_FD_180951 | JGI IMG/M metagenome (GOLD analysis project Ga0247809, IMG submission 180951) | Plant litter microbial communities from Arlington Agricultural Research Station in Wisconsin, United States - UWRJ-L104-311B-1 | ecosystem: Environmental > Terrestrial > Plant litter >...
CTGGTGACGCAGTCCAGATCTTGTGAAAGGTCGCTCCGGATGCTTGTTCCAGAACGTAGACTTGGCTCAAACTCCATGCACATCTAGTAGATTACGCAATCACTACAATGAAATGTAGCCATCATGTTCCGAACAGCAAATTTGCTTTGCTCACAGTATCCTTTCTTGTCAGACATAGTTACGTAGAAGTCCAGATCACGGGGAAAGGAGACCGGCCAAGAGATATATGCCTTGGCTTTTTTTCCGACCGATCTTCAGACATTTGACAATGTCCTGGAGATCGAGAGTGTCTATGACGAGTTGACTCACGAAATACGCGAAAGAAATCGAGATCTTGTGTCCAAAAGATATTCAAGGTCGGGTGGCTTTTAAGAGGTTTGTATTGGGCCATGAGGAATCACTTACTCGTAGATGAACGCATCTAATCATTATTGAATAAGGCATCTTGAACTTGACGACATCTCAAACATCCGAATAGTCGGGATCCGTCTTGCCAAGGCTGCGTATATAGAAGTCAAAGATGATAAACAAAGGATTCTGCGACTTGACATGCAGAGTTTCTTTCACACGTAGCTACGCGCCACATACATCTGACACAAGTGCGTCACCGCTATCGTATTCTTCGCTTTCGCTTATGATTAATGGATTGTGAGAGCTATGGTAAGGTCTCGCTAATTCGCGCTGGAAAAAGATTATTTTGGAAACAGATCGTGATCGTCTACCAAGGACTATCACTGACATGGAACTACTCTTACTCCTCCTGTACACCACTACCACGCACCACCACACAACACCAGGGGCGGTGTCTTCCTTCTTCTAGTAGTGTCCATCTGATTAGGAGAGACATCCGTTTCCCACCTGTTTGGATGTAAAGGAAAGTTGCCTGCCCCACCACGACTGGAATTGCTTTCGTGGCAATTGGTTCTTTCTGCTGGTTGATGAGCCGTATGACTTTCTCTGGGTCGTCTGTCCTGTTCACATTCTCCTTCATGCTTGATGCGTTACGACTACTACTACTAATTACAATCTTCCTACCTACCCTTACATCTTCTTGATTAATTTGACCAGCCTCTTTCTCATCTTTTGTGAAAAGGAAATTGTTCTATCTTCCTTCTTCTTCTTAACTGATCTTCACCACCGTTGCTAAAGCTGGCCCGCATCGAACGATTGCACACCATCAACTTTACAGCTCCCAAAATCCGGTACGGGAGTCAGTCGCGACCTCAACTTCTGGCGTAACCTCCGGACATAGCGACAGAGATGAATAGATCATAGAATTATCTATAGCAGGCACGACCTTTCACTCGCAAATCACACTCGTCGCTGCTCAGTTTTGGTCGACTCGAGATTCAAAAAGTTCCCCCACGGCACAATCTACGTCACCCGCATCCATGTCCTCTCTACCACTAACTCCACCATTCTCTCTACAGAGAACCTCCTCGAAACCCGCGCCTTCAAACGAACCCTCCTCTCCCACCGGACCTCTAGATGCTACCAAAGATGCTCGACAAATAGTGCGACTCTCGCAGTGTTCGCAATGTTCTTACACCTTACTGGAACCTGTCACACTGCCTTGCGGCAACTCGATATGTAAACGATGCATACCAGAACTACATACGAGAACAAACATATCATATCCTGCCACACCGAGTCGATTACAAGGGTTCACTTGCCCATTTGTATCATGCAAGAAGGAACATGCAATTGGGGACTGCAATGTGGATGTGGCTCTAAACAAGATTATGACCATGGTGAAGGAAGAAATCGAGGCTTTCCGCACCACACCCGAGGCGTCGACCGTGGTGTATGATCTCGTGGAATGTGACAAGTGGACGACCGCAGGCGTCCCGTCCATGCGCGAGAAGGAACCAATCACGCGAACACTACATGGAGGTCGACTGGCAGCAACATTTGCTATGGCCGCCATGGGAGAGCTGCAAAGAGATTCAGAAGTCCAGTATACCGCTGTATCGGAAGAAGCTGCGCTATCCGACGCATTAGATGCTGCTGTTCTGGAACGCGTAAAAGATGTGACGCGGTCGGAAATGGATTGTCAGGTCTGCTATGGATTGTTCTTGGATCCGTTCACTACACCTTGCGGACACACTTTCTGTAGGAAATGCGTACATCGAGTGCTCGACCATTCGGATCTGTGTCCCGTGTGCAGAAGAAGCATGGCTTTACCACCAAATATCACCGCGCAACAAGGACCATCGAATGTCACCATCACCAAACTCCTCCAGAGTCTCTGTCCAGAAGCTGTGGCTGCACGAGAAGAAGCAGTTCGACAAGACGAGTCAGAAACAGAAATGGATACGCCCTTGTTCATATGCACGCTTGCATTCCCATCGGTACCTACATTTCTCCATATCTTTGAGCCCCGCTATCGTCTAATGATAAGGCGCGCGGTGGAGAATGGAAGCCGAAGTTTTGGCATGCTATTACATAATCCTTCTCGAACCGTACAAGGTTCACATGGCGCAGTACCCTTCTATCAGTATGGGACTCTACTTCATATCGTCAATTTACACATGTTGCCAGATGGACGAAGTCTGATTGAGACTCATGGACTCTCGCGATTCCGCGTGGTGAGACATGGTTCTTTGGACGGATATATGGTCGGAAAGATAGAAAGAGTCGATGATATGCCGTTGCACAGCGAAGAGGCACGCGAAGCTGCTGAAACAACGCTGACCACCCGACACTTCTCGGCGCAAGACTATTTTGCACCATCGCCACATCATCGACCGGCAGATCCCCGCCCTACACTTACAGCTGCTGATATCAATTCATTGCCGACGCAAGCCTTGATGGATCTGGGCACTACCTTTGTCGGTATGATGAAGTCGCAGAGTGCCCCATGGCTCAATAGACGTGTCTTTCAAATATACGGCGATTGTCCGACGGACCCGGCACTATTTCCATGGTGGTTCGCAAGTGTTCTTCCTATCGCCGATGGTCCCAAGTACAGATTACTTGAGACTTCCAGTGTTAGAGAGAGGTTGAAGATGTGTGTAACTTGGATCTCCCATTTGGAGGCACAGAGATGGTATGATAGTCTCTTTTGTCAACCGTGTTTTTGAAGGCATATCCATGAGTGCATGTGCATTCGTTGGCATTGAATGATGAATGCTAATCATCTGGCCTGTCCTATCAGTACACAGCCCTCCAGTTGTACGGTCATCTGACTAGCCGCCTTGAGCGTACTAGCAATGTTGGTAGGAGTAGCAATGATGTATATCGATGGGACATCTGGAGGCTAGGAAGTTTGTGAAAGCAATTGCATGAAGCAAATGCAATGGATGCAAGCAGGACGTCGGTTCCCATGGAGAAGAACCACGTAGAAGCTCAGAAAGTATTTTGATTTTCTAGAGCATGTGGCAAGTCAATATGCAAGATACTCAGGTCTTCGAGATGACTAGACGAACGACGATTATGTGAATATAGAAATTTCTCGAGATGTAGAGGGAAGGATACATGGGATCAAGGACTCGTGTTTGTACAGATCGTGAAGGTTGTGTCATCATCTACGTCTCTCATTTACGATAAATTTTCTTCTTTTTTTAGTTTCATTCGATGCATTAGCGATGGGCATACTATATCTACATATCATATATATGTAGGGAGAAAGTGAGGAAACTCTTCGGCTTTGTGGAGATCGATTAGTCAGTCTCCTTACTTGCTGAATGGAATTTCAACACGGCGTTTTGGACGTGTATGGTAGGGAGATATCTGTATCTAGGTAGCTATAGCTAGCTAGTATCATGATGGGAAGGAACTCTTCAGATATTAATACAAGCTGTGAATCCTTCAGATGTGAAGCTATAATTTGCGCCTTTTTCAGGATCGTCCTCTAGTATGTGAAGCTACGAGGCGATGAATCAAAACTTTGATCTGTCCTCTTATATGTGGGAGAGAGAGAGTGTGTGTGTATGAATGTCTGTCTCTGTGTTATGGTCTCCTGTTCAAATTGTTGAAGATGCGATTTCGTCTACGTTTTATGTGATCGCTACATGTAGGTATCAACGAAGTATGATGATAAGTACACTGAATATCTAATTGTGTTAATCAATCGTCAACTGACAACAAATGATCCATTGATGACTACTAGCATGGTGCATACAGTATCGACATCTAGCTGACTGTCGACTGTCGACTGTTTTCTGGATTTCGTGTAGTAATTATGTGACGATGAGCCGATTGTGTTGGTAGAAACTGAGGGAAAGGGGAGAACCTGCTTGGATAAGAAAATGAGTGTATCAAACAATATACAATCAAGTCTGCTACTCGAAGTATAATGAGCTTTGGCTATCATCTTATATCTATACTGTATACTGTATATGTTCATGTGTTCCTGCAGTGAGTAATTATATAGCGATTACAGTGACCTGGGTTGGATGATACGCGTGAATAGTGATGCTACTGGCAGATTGATTGTTTGGTCCATCGCTAGCGTTTCATTGGTGGTGGAAAAGGGTGGAGGAGTATGTGAATAGATAGATGAATGAGTGAGTGAGTGAGTGAATGGATGCATGCATGCAGAGATGGATTCGGAGATTGAAATTTGAGATCTTTCTGTGCGATATGCGTTAACACGGGGTGGGAGATAAAGGAAAGACTGAGAGCATGGGATGTGATAGGATACAATCTTTTCGACATCATTGTGAGGTAGTGACTGGTGAGGTCGTGTAAACTGTGGAGTAGGTCTTAGTTTATATGATGAAGTTATAGATTCTGTCTACCTAGTTTCGGATAGACTCGTTCTTGAATAGACTTATTCTTGAAAAGGCAGACAGCAACAGTGCGTGTGTAGCGACACTTGCTGGAAGAGTGAGAAGGAGGAATTGCTTGCCTAACTCACTTGCTTGATATCAGTTTCTCAAGGGTTTGTGGAAGAGTTGGCCTAGTCAAGCGGTTCTTTCACCGTGATGTTGGTATTGGTGCTGGTAGAATGTCTAATCACACGCAGAGAAAAGAGCAATGAGACGTTTATAGATACTGCCTGGGTGAGTGAGAGCGATGACGATGGATAGTCTATGAACTTATAGCTAGCTCAAGTTGTCCATAAAGATTAGGGATTAGGTGCTTGGTACAAGATGTACGTGCCGGAATACCAGGAGTTTAAGTATAGTGAGATAACAGAGGGCCGTTAGTTGATAGCTCAAGTGGTTACTGGATGCCAAAGGTCACGTGTTGGTATAGAAGGCACGTACATATCTAGGGCATCGAATGCTTAGGCTCGACAAGGCAATTATTATATCAAGTCATTTGGTATGTTATTTCCAATCTGCCGTTTTGGTCGTAAGAAGAGTGAGACGTCTACTTTCTAAAGTACTTGTATGTACTTCTATTCGCCCCAGTCTGCTAAACTGTAAAATTATACATATATTATGAGTATATGGGGACATCTATTCATGTTCCGAGAGACGAAAGAAGAATCATATACCACCATTAGGTCTTGGATGTAAGTTCATCTTTCCAGGGCCTGGACTGCTTGGATTCAAGTTTCTAGTGAATACAGGTGAGGTGAGGTGACATGGTTGGTTAAGTGGTTTATATATACAGGAATGTAGACGATGATTAATCTAGGATTCTGCGTCACTCGCTGAGAGATAACCGAGTTCATTTACCGCTACATATGAAGTGTAAATATTCGTCAACTGGAAGATCGATTTAGTGACTGCCGTAGCGTGATGTCGGAAAGGTACCGCAACGGATATTGTGTCCATTCGCTACTCTTTACAGGTAGCTGTTGGTAAAGGAGGATCATGGAACGTTATTATTCGCATTTGGCGTTATGGTAATCAAGGTATCAGCGTATGTGCGATTTAGGATAATCTTCCGTTGAAGATTTTCATCTCCGATAGACACAATGCAGAGACACGTATAGTCTATGTGGACTGTTGCGATGCGATATGTTGTGGCGATGTCACGTTGGATGTGTCGACGATGTGGTCCGAATGATACAGAGTTTGTGAGATGCCATCTTATCATATGGATAAAAAATAGTAGACTGCTCCGAAGGATGGAAACGTTTGTGACAACGCGAAGGATCAGGAGGAAAGCCATACATTGTGTCATCAGGAAAGGTATCCTAGCAAGTCATTCGCAAAGCCCAGATTATTTTGTGTGCTGTTTGTAGTATATGATGGACTACTTCAAGATTCGCAACACATGTGCCTTATTAGCAGTAGGTTACATTTCTGTTTCATAACTCGAAATCCTTGACAACCCATCCGGTACGTGTTGAAGGTGGGAAAACATGAAGTAATAGCAATCACTGAATACAGTATATATACAGAATGTAACTCTGTCCCAAAAACAATCGAGGACAACCATCATCAACGTCACCATGCAGCGGCAAAAAGCGGCTCCTGTACGGCATCTCCCACATCTGTACATGCGCAAAGGATTCTCCAAAATGACTGTGTCGTGCGTCCGCGCTCATGCATGTTTTGGCACTATGCTACAGAAAACCCAATGCACGTGTGAAGTGCGTGCATTACAGTCCTTGTGTGGTGGAGATGGTGAGCTTTGTTTCACGAGATCAGATTTCGTGTTTGGGACGTGTTTTTGCGCGTTGAAGGGTGTTAATTGTTATTGGGGTTGAAGAAGGGAGCGGGATGGAAGGAGGGCGAGTCAGAGTGTAAATTCTTGGAGTGCGTGTAGGATAGGGCAGGGGTTCGATCTTCAGAAAGGGGGCAGAGTTACTGTGTGCGCAGTGCTCGTGTGTACATGACAGAATGTGTGCTCCCTTGCCAGAATAATGAGACAAGAGATGGAAATCATCTCCTTCCGCAGTGCTGAGGACTCTGTTTTCTCCTGGTTCTGCTGCCTGCTGTTTACGCCCAAGTATGCAGAGATCAGTGAAGAGGGTACTGGTGACGAATCACTAATCATCCCCTTGCGCGTGGAACGTGGCTAGGGAGCCGTGTAGGTACACAGTAGTAGTTTCGCGTTAGCTGCTGAGATGAGTGACCGATCATGACAATAGGGAGTCACACACGCCAGAACAGTCATTGACACGCATCTGACATACCACCTCTCATGACACACGCCTTGGACGATTACATTTCTGAACGAGTCTATCTCTGACAAAATTGTTTCCCTGGCGCGACACGCCGAGTAGACAGGAAATAAATGTAACCCGGAAACACAGACCGTAAGCATCAGCCCTGACCCTGTTTCCACGCAAGCAAGCCTTCTAGAAGCGCAAGCGAGAGAGCCATGGATCCAAAAGGCAAAAAGGTCATCGTCGTCGTGTAAGTCAGAATCCTAAAAGACCATGATGATTGGAACTGTAAGAGCTGCTTTGACCTGAACAACTATCATGACTCGAACCATTACTGCGCTCCTCTTTTGTTACATTACATTGTTCTCATAGAACGACAGCCGTTGGATGAGTTCAGTCTCATTTCTGGTCTGAGCAACCGGATATGGATATGGGAGTGGAAACAAGGGGGCGAGAGGGACTTTGATGGAAATTATTTGAAAGTGGTCCTTGATTCTTTCAACGGCCACACACCTTTCCCTTTCCCTTTCGTCTCTTGCCAAGCGCTGTGGCATTGTTTGATATCACTTCCGGGAGATGGGAGTCTGTGCAAGGGGACATTGTTGATCGCATTTTCATTTTGAGGTTTCTTTGTTGGTGTTTTTGTTTTCTTTTTCTTTCCTTGTCGCCTCCTCGCTGTCGGGTTAGCTTTAGAATGGGAGGAAAAGCAATCATGAGGTGAGGTTGGGCAGCCAACAGCTGTATAGTAGTTGGCACACATGTGAACGTCCCTTGAAGCTGGTGGTTCTGCGAAATGGGTACGGCGGTTTCTTGGGGTGGGACACCGGCGGCGAGTACGAACGTAAGCAATTATAATCATCTTTATTGCCTGAAATTTCGAATCTGACTGCTTGACATGCTGTGAGTCGGGCTATCCTGATGGTAGCTGTATCCTTCGTCCAGCAAGGTGGCCGTTTGCAGGATCTAATTGTTACCGAGTACGTACCTCCTACTTTGTATAACGGCGGCTGCTTTATCAAGAATGGATGCAATTTGGATATACCAGACTTTCTTCCGGATTGGTATACTATAGTCTCAACCATTATCCTTTGTGACTGTTAGCGGATTTGATCTCTATTCTTTCCAGTCATTCTTGTTGACTCTTTTGCAGTTTGTCATTGGTATCTTGACTGTTCTCGGACGATGTTTGCCATATGTGATGTTTTGACACGTGAGAAGGTCATTGTCGATGATCCCAGTTCGAGTAGGAGGACATAGTAAACGAGAATGAGGGCATGTACGTGGTATGAAGCCGTCGGTGGTCAATACATGAAATTCAGAACTCTTGTATGTAAAATACACATTCACTCTCACACATGATGGTCGAAATCTATGCAAAGTAGTCGATCAGGCGAACAACATCAAAAATATAATCCAAAAATCAAGTCCAATCTCTCACGAAATATGATTCACAAGCCAAGAAACAACGAGCAGATTCACGCCAATAGAGCCAAGAGAATGTTCGAAAGCGGGTCGTTCCTGCCCATTCAGCGACCAGCCAGTCCTTTCCATAATGATCCAAGACACAAACCCCAGCTGCTCCTTCCTCTCTCGACTTTTTTTCTCTCTCGCAACTCCAAACGATTTTCTGTCACCATCAGAACAACAAATCAACAAACACCCTCCCCATACTATCCGGCGATACCTTCTTCTATTCTGTAGGAGAAGCCTTCATCGCGGCAGGTTTAGTCTTTCATTTTCGATACATTTCTTTCCCACAAAAAAGATCTGTTACTCGTAAATCACCTAATTAATACCTTTTTTTTGGTCGTCTTGCAACCGCCTGTTCAGCGTTTTTGCAGCGATTTTTACACTCATTCACCCCCCAAAGCCTTCAAAAACCCCCATCCCCCTTTTCACCTATCGAGGACCGATTAATTTCGACACTCTCGACACTCTCCACTCCATCCTTTGATACTCTCGATCGTCTTTGCATCTTTTGTCGTCTTTCAGATTTGACATCTGCATCTCGTCCTCCTGCAAAAGCATAATCGAAAATCGACTCGCGACGTCATACAAACGAATACATACAAACGACTCTTACGAAAGATTCCTTCGAGACGAACAGTATCTATGACTTCCATTTCACAAAACAACATTCCAACCCAGGCTTCAAACACCATCAGCGCGTCGCAACCGACTCTGTCGTACGCTTCTACCGCAAAGAAGGCAGTTTCGTCGCCGCCTGTGGCCTCAGGTTCTTCAACTCCCACACCAGCTGTAGTGGTTGGAGGATCTGCTTCCCAACATGGCAAGTCTTCGGTCTCTCCTGTAAACGGCAGATCTTCAGTTCCGCCTGCTGTGCCAGCTGTTTCTGCTCCTGCTATCGCTCACGGTAGCTCGACTAATGGAGGATCCGACCACAGCCGCAAGGCTTCGGTCACAATCAACGCCAACAATGGATATGTGGCAAACGGCGGACCTGTAGGAGGATCAAAGGCTGGCATTCAGTTTGGATCTTTGGCAGATTCACCAGCTGTTTCACATAGCACTCCTCAGATCTCGCATCCTGCTCCTTCTGCAGCGATCGCCATCCCTGGCAATCCAAGAGTGACCTCGCCTGCGCAGTCACCATCGCCAATCCCACAACCTTCCGCAAGTGGTGGTAGACCACCTTCTGGTCTCGGAGGTCAAGGAAACAATGTAACCTTTGGCAGTCTCGGTGGCGATGGCGATGTAAGTTCTGATACTAACAGGCTACTTTCTTTCTGTACTAACATGTTCCTGCAGCGTCACATGCGACAGGCCTCTGGTACTGGCGGTCCTTTGGCTCCAAACTCTCCTGCTCTTCACCTTCGTCGCGAATCATCCCAGTCTATCCACAGCGATACTAGCAACCAAAACCCTGGCGCGGGTCGAGGTGGCTTCCAGCAAGGTGGACGCGGACGCGGTGGATTCAACGGGGGCTTCCAACCACAGCAACAAGGCTTCCCACCAAACCAGCAGTACCGCAATAATTCGGGTCCTGGTCGTGGTGGCATGGGCGTGCCGTTCCAACAGCAAGGTCGTCCTCTTCAGTATCCCAACTCACCACACCAAGCAGCACGCAGCCCAGCTCTTACGAACTCAATCCCCAACACACCGAACATGCAACAGGCGATGCCGATGCAAGGCCAACAGCAGTTCAACAACCACTTCAATCCTATGCAGGGCTATCAAGTAAATCATCCTTCTCATTTGCAGTCATCTGTATTCAAGTCACACACGTACAAAGGCAAGAACAAAAAGCATCGCGGTGGTACGGGAAAGTTCTCCAACATCCAACATCACACTCGTGGTGATACTAGAGAACTTTTCGGCCACACGTTTACTTCTCGTGAGCCTTTGCCGCCAAACAATGATTATCAGGGTCAATTCGACGTCAGGGTTCATAGTGTCACGATTCCACATGTGCGACCAGGTCCGTTCATATCGCAGAAAGGCACCCTCGCCACATGGACATCGCAAACTACCTCCGCCGATGCAGCCATGAAATCGTCCCCTACTCTTGCTCCTCCCCTTTTACTTCCCCCTTTTCCTCCCCTTCCTTCAGATCCGAAAGTCATCGATGTCAAGAAGATGAACTTTTCACCAGAGTCCCCCGATTTTGATAACTTTCTAACATCTAAGAATCAGGGCTATACTCACGGATTCCCGCCAGCTTTCCAACCTAATATGCCTATGCATGGTCACAACCCATACATGCAATATCCTCAGATGCAGCAGATGAATGCTTACCCACAGTCTCCGCAACCTGGTTTTCAGCAATACATTCCCGGACAATATGCCAACCAAGCCCCGTCGATGTCCAGAAACTCTTCCCAGATTTCCGAGCAACGACCAACATCCAGCATGGGAGGTCCACAGACTCCTTCCATGACACCAGCTGTTGTGAGTTCACATACTACACAAAAGGCGCCTTCCACGCCATCAGCATTCGTGCGAGCAAAGAAGAGCGCTGCCATTGTCATCAAGCGACCAGATGGTGAGGCTCTTGACATTGGTGCCTTGAAGACCCCTGTTTCCCCAGCTCCTTCTCAACGAACCCAGACACCTCCAGTCGTTGCATCCACACCACCACCTCCTCCAGCAAAGGCTGCAACTCCTCAGCACACCCGAACTGAGAGTGCTGCTGTCATTGGCAAGTCTCAAGAGCAGATCCAGAAGGAGATTCGAGAGAAGGTCGCCGCTGCAGCTGGTAACAAGGCCGCTTCTGAGTCCAAGGACACTACCGTTGAAGATGCTGCCAAGGCTGCCGAGCTGAAGCAGAAGGACGAAGACAAGGCAAAGGCGGATGAGCAATCAGCTGCTGATGCTAAGGCAAAGGAAGAGGCCGATGCAAAGGCCGCTGCTGACAAGGCCAAGGCAGACGAGGAAGAAGAATTCGAGAAAATGATTCGCGAGATGGAAGAAGCTGAAGCCGAACGTGAGAAAAAGGAGCAAGAGCTGGTGGCCAAGCGTGCGGCCGAAAAGG
>Ga0247809_1001233_pt1 | contig 11498 bp, 12 predicted proteins | sample UWRJL104311B1_FD_180951 | JGI IMG/M metagenome (GOLD analysis project Ga0247809, IMG submission 180951) | Plant litter microbial communities from Arlington Agricultural Research Station in Wisconsin, United States - UWRJ-L104-311B-1 | ecosystem: Environmental > Terrestrial > Plant litter >...
ATCGAGGTACTTGTGATAATTGGTTATTCATTTCCGTTCTTCAACAGAAGCATTGACAAAGAACTTATCAAAAGGATGACTAAGCTGAAAAAAATTTACATTCAAGACCCTAACCCCGAGAATATAAAGGAACAACTAGATGAATTTTTGCCGCGCAATAGGACCATTGGCATTGATGGCATAAAGTTCGAATATAAAAAGTCGTTGGATCAATTTGTTTTTCCTACTGAATTAGAGATAGTTTAAATAATGCATAACCGAAGAAGTGTTATCAACCATGTCACGCATACAACAATGAATATTAAGTTAAACATTTTTCGATTGTCGAAATAATTGTAATCGTTCACGTAATCCCTAATTATCTGCCATATATCTACCATATTGTTAGTAATCGCATCTTAAATTAAAATAACTTTTCATCGTTTAACTTATTAGGCGATATAACTCCTATAACTTTGACGATTTCATATGAAGGTTTTATAATTTTACCATCTTTATTATTTACGTATATAGTTCTCAGTCTAACCTTTAAGGCGTCTTCAGGTAGTAAACTAAATTCTCGATTATGATATTTCCTTAACCAATCCGTATCAGTGATTTGGGCAGTTAAATTCTTATTTATATGCTTAAAGTTCCAAATTGGATCCTTGCTAAGCATATCAATCTTTTTAATTTTAAGAATTGCGAGCGTTTCATTCTCAAAAGTCCTATCGCCAATCTCCCATAAAATCTTTGCCTTGTCAATAGTAACTGTATTGTCTATATGCGCAGAACCATATTGACTTTGATATTGTACGCTTTCTCCATCTTTCAATTTCGAAGTAAGTACTAATAAGGGTTCTATAACTGCAAGCAAAAGGTAAATATTCACCTCGGTTGAGATTATCTGATGGCTTTTGAATGTTGCTTTTTTTTCTTTTTCAATTTCAACATTCATTGCCTCAATCTGCCCTTTGCTTGACAACTCTTTAGTGTTCTCTAATGCTTTCAGAATTATATACTTCAATTTAAGAAGAAAATGACCCAACAATTTCTTCCAGTCAAAATCTTTAATGGCTTCGTCAGGAATCTCTTTTAATATATGAGCAATTCTAGTTCTAATTGAACCAAACTCGACATCCTCTAAAGAATATTCCAAAGTTAGACTTTTATCTATGTTTGACACGAACAACTTATCAATGTCGCTAAAAGCTTTGAATATGTCCCTAAGTTCATTGAAAGCCTCTACTGGAGATTTCCTTTCTTTAAAAAGCAGATTCAATTCAAAATCTTCGGAGTTAGATAAAAGTAGTAGCATTTATTTTTTTAAAGTATGAGCATTATTTCATTTGTAAATATATCAGGTAGTGTTGCAAAATCCAAATTGCGCGAACCGCCTGCGAACTGAGAAAATGTGTGAGGATTAGCAGGTGCAAAGCAACGGGATCCGATCTATGTTTTAACACAAGCGACTGGCGAAATATTTCATTAAATATTATAACAGTCGTGAAGCATTTTCGATTACGCAGGTGAGCTGAAAAGTGGAATGCGATTAGATTTATCCAGGATGAAGCGTAACGAAATTAAGAGTGGAGCAAATCCTAGATGAATATAGAGAAAGCATTCATGAGGCAACTGCTTTGCCAAAATTAAAACCATGACAGAATGAAATGATGGCGTGTGTTTTAAGTGGCATTAACCTTGCCGAATACCGATCTTCCTACCTTAACCCACAGACTTTTGCTAAGAACCACTTACAGAAAAGTAAAGCATTGCCCCTCATAAAAATGCAGTACAGAATCCACAGCACTATATAAAGACTAAACCCTCCCTTTCTCGCTGTAAGCCACTAAATGAGAGAGGGAGGGAATTAGGATGCCAAAATTAATTAGGCCAATCCATTGCTACAATTGCAGGATTTTCATGGTTCTCTATAATCTTGATAAGCGAATGTTTAATCTTTACACCGAGAAGAGTACCGTAGTTAAATTCAAACTGCTCTACGCTCAATTCTGAATTTCCCACATAATAAATCAATCTATTATCAATTTTTCTTGTTTCGTAGTTTAAGTATAAAGAACCAATTAATAAATTTTGATTCATTCGATTAATAAACTCTGAAACATAAATTAGTTTGGTATTTGGTATTGAAATATTAGACCTTGTGTGAAACATTATAATTTTCTTGTTAGTTGAAAAGTAAGTTTCAATAAAATAATCTGCCATATCGCCATCACTATCTTCAAAACTAACTTTAAATGAGGTTTTATCGTTAGAAACATAGTATTGTATGTCATTTTGAACAAACCAATAGGTTATAAATAGAAAACAACGAGTTGTAAATTCTTCCTCTGTTTCTTCTTCAAAACTTTTCTTTTCCATTTTAGTCGGGATTGATTTAAAAATTGGTTCTTCTACCGTTGATTCCTTTCCGAATAAATAAAAGAGAATTCCCAGTGCAATAATTGCTAAAGGATAAATTGCGGATTCCATTTTGTTTAATTTCTATTAGCCCATTTCAAGACCTGTTCATTACTTGTGCCATCTTCGGAAAATATTTTAATTTTTTCTTCTTCTCTGATGCCAACATAAACTACATTTTTTGTAAAGTCTACCACAATAATAAAATTGGTATTACTACAGTTATGCTGTTGACAACCCCAAGCTGAAAACATGTTATTTCTAATCTCAATTGGTGTTTCAACAGTCCAGTTGTTTTTTAAGAAAAAGAACCTATCTTTCAATAGGCTCTTCATTCTTTTATTGAGGATTTTGTCTTTAAATAAATTAACTTCGATAGGGTATTGTCCTCTGAGTTTTTGTAAATGGTTAAGAGATTGTTTACTCTGTACAAAAATATTCAGAGTGAATAAAATTATAGATAGATATATTTTCATTTCTAAAATCCTGATTCCTGAGCTAAATCTTTTTCCATTAATTTATAAAGGTTTTTGTTTATAAAAGTAAAAATATCACCTTTAGCATATGGCTGATCATCAATTCGATCCAAACCATACTGAACTATGTATAGGCCAACATTAGTTCCATTTATGACACTTTTATAAACAATATTATTGGCTACATCATCCTCAGACAAGTCGAGTCCTGTAAGGGAGCCATATTCAGCAATAACCCTATCTCTTACACTTGCCGCCTGTTTCATATCTATCGAATTTGATGATGCATTTATAGGTGGCATCAATAAGCTAATTCTGAAAAGTTTGTTTTTATAAAAGGTTAAGAGGATATTCTGTAATGGATGACCTGTGAGCGAATAATTATTAACATCTTTCACTATATATGTTTCAGAATTTGGAACATCGTTATCAACCTGTTTCAACTTAGCAATTTCATTTATGGAGTTAAAGCTGTTGCCTAATTGAAATTTATTGAATCCGTTTTTTTGGTCAAGTTTTGATGCCTGTCCAAAAGAAGGTTTTAGGGAGCAGACTAAGTAGAATGCCATTAAAAGAATTGGGATTAAGACTTTTTTCATATTTTAAAGTGAGAGCCATAAGTCCATCAGGCTTTTTTATAAACACAATAAGCGCAGGACTGAACTTGAATGTGCTTTAGAGGTTCGGCAAAAAACCCTACACAACAAACAAGACAACCCCACGCTTATCGCGTAGGCGTTGCACTCATCTGTCCCTGTGTATTTGAATTTTGCCGATTCCTAAAGCAGGACATTTAAGCTAACGCTTAGATTTTAATTGAATTAATTTTTCTTTCCTATATCTTTAATTTTGATTTTCGTAAAGATAATAAGCAGTTTTAAATAAAGCACATTGCTGTGCCTTATTTTTTAAGAAGGTAATTGCTCTACTGTGTAAATGCTTACCAAATCTGTTTCTCCTTCAACTATTCTTCTGTAAAAGAAATTATGAATGTCCATTGGCATGTAATTTACCCTCATTGCATATTGAATATCAAATTCAGTATTTGTTGAATCAGTTATTTTAAAAGCACTTCTTAACAGCAAATTAGTTAAGCCACTACCGAACTTTTCAAGACCATTTTCATCTATTGAAATGAAGATATAAGATTTCCCCTCCTTACTATTACTAAGGGTAACGTTCCAGAAATAGCTTATAAACTCTCTCACTAAGTTGGTGGTTTGTGGATCTTTACAATGCTCAACAGATAAATGAGTTCTGTATTTAGCCAGTTCAAATTTTCTTAATAATTCAGAAGCTTCTTTTGTAATTGCAGTATAGGCTTTTTCTACTGCATCATTGTTTTGCTGTAATTCAGCATTAATTAGTACCAATTTGGTTTTCGTTTGATTTCTAGTTTTTGTTTTCATTTTTAAAGAATTTATAAGTGAATAATTATTGATTTGCATTTTAATGGCTTGTAAACAGGCTGTTTTCAAGTTTTTAGGCATAAAAAAACCACGATTTATTGTCGTGGTACATGGTTTAAGAATGTATTTCAGGAATGTTTTTTACTTCGGGCTATACTGCTATAGTGTATTAAAAGCAACTGAAAAGTAGTGATGTTTTTATTGCCAGAAAATTATTGGTGCATAACCAACACCCTTGTTTAATTGTCAGAATAAAAGTCGTTGAAAGTTTTGCCCTCATAAAGATTCAGGAAGAAGAGTTTTCTCAAATAAAAGGAAGGGGGTGATATTCTATACTGGGGGTGTCTTTAAATTACACTCGATTTTTTTTTACATATTTTTTTTTGGCGTCACCTTTACTTTTAGGGGGGCAACTTTATAAAAAAATGCATCAACTTTTGCTAGTACATTTTCATATCCAAAATTTCTCAAATTCCTTTACTTAGGGGGATCTTCAAAATTTTGGATGTTAGTTATGAGGCCAAACTCCTAATCCCCTGTATTGTCCAAAACTTCTGGTTTTCTCTAGTACCATTTCGTTTAGCTACAAAAAATTTATTAATATGACTTGATTTAGCTTTCTGTAAAATGCCATGTCTTAAGTAAATCTGCTGTAATGTTGGTTTTATTGATTGCTCCATTATTGTTTCTCCAATTCGGTAATTGCTATGAATGTCGGTAAAAAGTAAGGAGTTTTTCAACTCTGTGGCCATCTTTTGCGCTTCAATAGCCTTCCTCATTTTTGAAGTTTCAAAGTTTAAAGCTTTCATTTTTCTATAGCCCAAATGATCGTAAAATTCACAAATCTCAGGATATTCCCTTTTAATTATTTCTCTATTATCTCCGTTAATGTAAAAATATAAATGGCCAAATTTTTTTGGATTGTGGTCTTCTAATAATTTAGCTACAGCTTCAGCCAGTGTTATCTGATTCTTTTTTGCCCTCAAATTATCAAGTTCGCTATCTCCAATATCAAACCAGTTCTTTTTAATAATAGGCTTGAAATTCGTCGTATTGAAATAAGCCAAGTTTAGTAGCTCCTCATTGCGATAGTGGCTTTTAATATTTTGTTCTAAGATGAAATTGTCCACCATTGTTGAATTTATTTTTTCTCCTTCACCAACAAATTTTGTTACCTCCATTCCATCTATAGCTTGAGATGCTGCTACAATCCCACCCTCAGTAAATTGAGAATCAGCTATATTAGTAACTCCAGTGTAAAAATCATACTGTTCATTAACAAACCTAATGGCATCATCTCGTTCTCTATATTTTATTTCTGCATCGAAGTTGGAGATATGAGTAATTTCATCAGTCCCATTTCTAAACCTTCCCACAATTTGAATAGCATCAGTGTATGGATCAAGTTTTGAAAACGGTGCTTTATAAACATCCGTTATCATTAACACATTTGCTTCGTAGTCAAGTTTTATATCAACAGCATTGAAAAATCTTGAAGTGAAAAAGTTGTATTGAAGAAACTCGCTTATATCCTCATCCACATTATTGAAATCTCTAGCTCTAAGGCTTCGGCATCCTTCTGGTGAGCAAAATACTTTACTTTCATTCTCTATGCCTAATGCTTGAATAAGCTCAAAAATAAACTCTATTGAATTAAGGAATATAAAAACCTTTTTATCTCCATTTTTTTCTTTGAACTCTTTAACCGAATCAAACACTCTGTTTGTGTTGACTATCGTAATTGGCTTACAATAATCAAATTGGGGTTCAACTTGCAGTATTCTGAATCCATTTTGCTCAAAGCGTGGATCAATTGGTTCGATTGCCGTTGCTGAAATCATTGCCTTTTCTTTGAATTTAAAAAAGTCGTGCATTGGTAAAGTAATTGTATCTCTGAAATCGGCATCTTTTATCATTCTGTCACATTCGTCAAAAAGCATAAAAAAATCGTCATATAATGAATAAGCTGAACTTTCTATTGCTGGTTTAACCTTGTTTGCATAGCCCTCTGGAGTTGATAAAATCTTCTTAGGAGTTATGTCGCTATTTAAGTACGCTAAAACTTGTGCCCTTGTTACGCCTTTGTGTACAATGAAAATGTTCGGGTACATTTTGGTAACTCCATCATCTTCGAGTGCATTTTTTTTCCCTTTTAAAACGGGAGTATTTGGTTCTATAATAATAGAATTTCTCCAGTCATATAATTTACACTCTCCATGAGTACCGCCTATATTTGGTAGCTTTTTGAAAATGATTGTATTGTTTGGAGTTCCATTTAGGAATTCAACTGTATCACTTAGGAAAATGCCAAAGTTTAATTTTAATATATCTATTGGTAACATATCTTTTTGATTTTAACTGAAGAGCAAGTTTTCTGCTCTTCAGTATTTTATTGATGAATTTTTAGTTAAGAAATCCAAACTGGAAATCCCGATTTATATTTACTTGGGCATGGCGTGAATTCCCATTCTATTTCTGTGGTGAAATTTTCTGAAGATGCTCCTACCAGTAACGGTTCAACCCTTTTAACATGGATTTCTATGACGCTGAAACCTTCTCTCTCAAAAACAGCATCGCTTGCATAATTTCCATTTTGTATTATAGGAAGCAAGTCCAGTTCTATTTCGTCAGAATAATCATCTTTCTCTTCAGGCTTCCACATCGAAGCAACCAATTTTGGTAAAATGACATTATCTTTATCACTGCCTATGAACCGTAAAACATTAACTGTTTGAAACGTACCATATATCATGTAGTATCCTGGCCTCGGATAGTTTTCTGGAAGACCCTCAATACGTTTTGATTTATATAGTTTAGCCAATTCACTTATCTTTTTTTTATCGTTTTTCATTTGTTTAAAATCCTATCTTAGTATTGGTTTAATCTTTCTATATCATCTATTAGCTGAATATCCTCTTCGTCGTGACTATTTAAATCTTCAATCTGCAAGTCATACTTTACTGTGGCATCTAAATCTATCTTGTCAATATTTGCTATTACTCGAGCATTTATTCGATCTAAGGCTTCTTGTTTAGGCGTAAGTATCTCGAAATTGACAATGAATTCTTTGTTTACAGCATACCATGAGGCCGAAAGGACTTTGATTTCCTTCCCAATAATATTGGATGTGTCTAATGTAGTTAAGCCTTTTTTGAATGTTTCAATCTGAATTATGTGTTCATCAGTTGAATAATCGTCTTCGATTGATAGCTTCCAGTTTACTTTGGCTTTCTCTGCATGTTTCTTGAAAGCTTGGTCTTGGAATGTAGATAGGATTTTATAATATCCTTTTCGTGGATCGATGTGGCTTCTGCCTTCGACTCTGTTAGCCTCATATTGGGCATTCATTTTTGAGTTTTGCATTTTATTTTAATTTAAATCAAACATTTAGCGTTTGATTGAGATCAAAGGTAATTCAAGTGCAAAGCTCCTTTAGAAATACTAATTTGAAAGTATTTCAGCTTTTTATTTCCCTGTAAATCAGAGTCTTATTTAGATGTATTTTTTATCATTGTATTGATGTAATCTTTTGGGTGAGAACCAATAGTTTCCCTATTTAAATGCTGAAGGGTCGATAAAACGTCGAACATAAAATTTGCCAAAGCATCTGTCATTTTTATGCCTTCTGGAGCTTTGAGATGTGTATGAACTGAAAGAAAAAATAGTAGGTTTTGGCAAAACTCAACGTACCTTTTATTGGTTAAAACATTGTAGCTTTTGGCTTTCAAATTTGAACCCGTTTTCAAGTTTTCTATTCGAAGTGGATGTTGCTTTCCAGTTATATTGAGGCCAACAATTGATTCTTCCCAAACCTCTCCAAAAATACCACCTGGATAATTTCCTTTTTCTATGGCATCAGTAAGCGTTTGACACATCCATTTAGATATCTCTTCATTTTTAATAAAGTAGTTTTTCGAATTTGGTCTGTTTTCTGTACCTGTATTGACTTTTACTCCAATTTGAAATAGAGGGTTATCCTGCGCAGTCTTGTAAGCAAGGAAAAACTTTGAAACATCAATTGCGTTCTCAATATGTTGTTGTCTAAGCATATCATCGATTAGCTTTTCACCTAAAATCTCGTCCTCTCTGAAAATAACAAATAGTAATTCTTCTGTATGTTCAACTAAATTATATTTGACAAATATTTCTTTCAAGCCATTCGTATAGCTTTCATACTGTTCTTCACTTATCACAAGCTCAAGTTGTACATAGCCTCTTTTCTGATGTTCTGGGATTTGTCCTTCCCACAAGTAGCTTTTTATTTTGGTTAGATCAGGATGAAGTTTTTTAAATACCATTAGATTGAGAATTTTATCTCGACTAAGATATTGAAGAAATATTTACCTGACCATTTATGAGGGCAGAAGTTTTGAGAATATCCAGAATTTAGTTTAGTTCCTTATTTTAAGGGGAAGGTTTAGAATTTGGATATTAATAGAAATAGCTAAGTTTAATTTTGCCACTTCGCTATTTCAATTTAGCGTCGATAATTATAAAGTTGGCATCACATCTTTAAGATCTTCATTTTTAATAGCCGCTAGCCCTCTTAAATATTTTAAGGTAACAATCATGTCAGAGTGTCCAAGAAGTTGCTGCAATATGTGAAGGTCTTTAGTTTTATTATAAACCTGAACAGCAGCTGTATGTCTGAAAGAGTATATCGTTTGGTTTTTTTCAATTAAACCATTCTCAAACATTTTTTTAAAAATTCTAGTCCATGATGTGCTAAAATAGTATTCATTTGGTATTTCGGTGGTTCTGGTAAAAATGCTGTCATTTATATTTAGGTCTTTAATTATAGGCAGAAGCTCGTTCCTAAGATAGTCTGGTATATAAACTATTCTAATCTTTTTACCCTTATTCTCCTCTCCTGATAAATGAATTTCTCTACAGTCATTTTTAATATGGCTCAATTTTAGATTTCGAACTTCATGATGAGGGCGTAAAAATGTTGCGTAAGTTATTAAGCAGCACAAGTACAAATTTTTGTGTGTGTCCTTCAAATAATTTAAAATTGGATTGAGTTGCCCAGTCTCATATATCTTATGAAGTTTTGCGTATGATCTCATTTTATCACTATCCTGAACTACCGTCGTTTTGTATTTTAGTTGTTTGTTTATAGTGGAAAATAACACTCCTAAATCTCTCCGTTTGTTCATATAGTATGTTCCCGAGGAAGAGTAGTTTGATAAGAATTCGTCTATTCTTGTTGAGGTAATATCTTCGATTTTGCCACAAAGCTCGTCATTCGTCAGAAATGCTTTAAATTGCTCATGTATCGTTCTCAAGTTCACCTTGTACTTTCTATTTATATTAGACTTAACTTTCTTATTCAAAGCATTATCAAGATGATCTTTTGTCGATATATAATTCTGTTCAATTGTTGTAAGAGGGGTGAAACTCTTTGATTTATTGAGGTATGTTTTATTTTCTAGGGCTTTCGTCAGTTCATATTCTAGCCGCTTTAGAAGTTGATATCGTTCTTTAATTGATTTGGCTCTATTCGGCTTGATATCTAATTCAATGCTATCGCCTGTGTATTCTCTAATACGCTGCCCTTTGAAATAAAAGACGATGTAACTTCTTGTTTTAAGATTGTCTGAAGTAACAATTCTTGGGAATGTAAAATCCATGTGTAACATTTGCTGACGCGCGTCACTTAATATTACTCTAAGAACTTATAGATATTATAACCCTACAAAACAACAAAGCATTGCTTTAGCACAACCCTTTTTCTTTTGCATTGATTATGAGGCTGATGTAATGAGGTTACATCACCTTTTTTAATTTATATTTGAGTATAAATATTTTGACTCCTTAGCTCAGTTGGTAGAGCAACAGACTCTTAATCTGTGGGTCCAGGGTTCGAACCCCTGAGGGGTCACTATAGAAAACTAATAAAATTAATCATTGCAATAAGCTTCTCCAACCTGGTAACTCCCTTTCGATTTCATTGGTACAACTTCGCCCGTCTCTAAATAAACTTTATAAATAGGCTGTCCGTCCGCTGGAGATGATTCTGTACTTATAGCTGAAATTACACCGCATATTTTCTTTTTGCAACCAGAGGTTAAAATGCCGCAAAAAAACAATGCAATTAATATTTTTTTCATTTGATTAGAAGAATGCCCCAAAATTAAATAATTTAAAATACCTATCGGCGGGTATTTTTACCTTTTTTTTAAGGGGTAAAACAGGCTTATTTTCCATTACGGCTTAATATAGAGTGGTATATAACGTAAAAGCAACACATTAATTACATCTAAATGCCCGATAAATGCTGTTGTATTTTCAAATTTGTTTGTAACCTTGTGGAATATTAATTGACCTAAAATGAAAAAATACTTTTCTCTGATTGCACTCGTAATATTTTTTATTTCTGTATCGCACGCTCAAAATAAGCCAGCTTTTTACGATGATGTGCAAACGATTAAGAAGTACGATCAAATGTTTAAACCACCAGTAAACCCTGTATTATTTGTTGGGAGCTCTTCTATCAGGAAATGGGATGATTTAACACAGGTTTTTGCAAAGTATAATGCGTTAAACAGAGGAATTGGTGGTGCAGTTATTAATGATATTACCCGCTATTTAAATGATATTGTTTTCCCATATAATCCACGTCAGATTGTACTTTATGTAGGTGAAAATGATGTGGTAGATGATAAAGTGAATGCCGATACCGTTTTGAATAGAACAATTACACTTTATAAAGCAATAAGAGCTAAGTTGCCAACCGTTCCAATTGTTTACATTTCTATAAAACCTAGTCCAAGTCGCGATAAGTTTCGGAATAAGGTTATCGGTGCTAATGCCTTGATTAAGAAATTTCTTTCTACAGAAAAAAACACAGTATTTGTAGATATTTTTCCTTCGATGCTCAAAGATGGAGCTGGAAGAACCGAACTTTACGTGGGTGATATGCTCCACATGAACGCAGTAGGTTATGCCATTTGGAGAAAAGCAGTTAAGCCTCATTTACTCAAATAAGAGCTACCTAAAACCGAAGGTTAGAAAATTAAATTTTATATATTTATTATTGTGTAAAATCCTTCCTTTCTAACCATGAAGAAATTTCTGCTTTTTGTTACTTTTTTTTCTTTTTCCTGTATCACCTATGCCCAGGATTTACTGGGGATTCCGCAAGTTGTAAATTATAATAACGAACAATACAATGGAGGAATGCAAAACTGGGATGTTCAGCAGGATAAAA
>Ga0247809_1001234_pt1 | contig 11490 bp, 14 predicted proteins | sample UWRJL104311B1_FD_180951 | JGI IMG/M metagenome (GOLD analysis project Ga0247809, IMG submission 180951) | Plant litter microbial communities from Arlington Agricultural Research Station in Wisconsin, United States - UWRJ-L104-311B-1 | ecosystem: Environmental > Terrestrial > Plant litter >...
GAGAGCGCGCAAAAGGTCCAGTGAGTGGAATATGTTGCCGGGGGCGCTCACCGACCGACGGCGGTGTAGGCGAACCCGGCCTGTTCGACGTCGGCGCGCTGATAGACGTTGCGCAGGTCGACCATCACCGGCCCGGCCATCACGCGCTTCAACCGCGCGAGATCGAGCGCGCGATACGCATCCCATTCGGTCACGATCACGACCGCGTCGGCACCCTCGGCAGCGTCATAGGCGTCCGCGCAATAGACGAGGTCGGGCATCATCGCCTTCGCCGGCGCCATGCCTTCGGGATCGTGCGTGCGGACCGTCACGCCGGCGTCGGCGAGTGCGGTCGCGATCGCGAGACTCGGAGCGTCGCGCATGTCGTCGGTATTGGGCTTGAACGTCAGGCCGAGCAGCGCGACCGTCTTGCCACGCGGATTGTCGCCCAACGCATGCAGGACTTTCCGACCCATCGCGCGCTTGCGGCTGTCGTTCACCTTCACGACGGCTTCGACGATGTGGACCGGCGTGTCGTAATCCTCGGCGGTCTTGAGCAGCGCCAGCGTGTCCTTGGGGAAGCACGAGCCGCCATAGCCCGGCCCGGCGTGAAGAAATTTCTTGCCGATCCGGTTGTCGAGCCCGATCCCGCGCGACACGTCCTGCACGTCGGCGCCGACCGCCTCGCACAGGTCCGCGATCTCGTTGATGAAGGTGATCTTGGTCGCGAGGAACGCGTTGGCCGCGTATTTGATCAGCTCGGACGTGCGGCGACCGACGAACAGGATCGGCGATTCGTTGAGGTAGAGCGGACGATAGACGTCGCGCATGACCTGCTTGGCGCGCTCGTCTTCGGTACCAATGACGATGCGGTCGGGGCGCTTGAAGTCGCCGATTGCGGCGCCTTCGCGGAGGAACTCTGGGTTGGAAACCACCGCGACGTCGATGTCGGGACGCTTCTCTCGCAGGATAGCCTCGACGCGGTCGCCGGTGCCGACCGGAACGGTCGACTTGGTCACGACCACGGTCGGGCCGGTGACCGCCGCGGCGATCTCTTCGGTCGCGGCGAACACGTAGCTGAGATCGGCATGACCATCACCGCGCCTCGACGGCGTGCCGACCGCGATGAAGATCGCGTCGGCTTCCGCGACGGCGCTGGCGAGATCGGTGGTGAAGGTCAGTCGGCCGGCGGCGACGTTCGACGCGACCAGCTGGTCGAGGCCGGGCTCGAAGATCGGCATGCGGCCGGCATGCAGCGCATCGATCTTCGACTGGTCCTTGTCGACGCAGATTACGTCATGCCCGAAATCCGAAAAGCAGGCGCCGGACACCAGGCCGACATAGCCAGAACCGATCATCGTGATGCGCATGGACGTTCCCCGTAAAAGCCGCGCGACCTATCGAGACTAAAGCGCGCGGGTGCAAGCTGGAGAAGGCCGGTCGGTGTCGTTCGCGCCGGCTGCCGTGACGCTTTCGACGGTAGGCAACCCGCCACATTGCGCGCATCATGGTTCCAATAATGGAGGCGGATATGCGGACGACGATGGCAAGCTGGGTGTTGGTGGCGACCGTGATGTTTGTTTCTGCGGATAGGGTCGCGGCACAGCAGGCGGCGGCTCCGTCGTGCCCGGCTACCGTCGCGACCGAGTTCGCCGGATGGAGCAAGCCGGCTTCGGTTGCGCCGGGCGGGGTGCTTCCGATCGGCTTGGTGGGTCGGCTGGCGCTGAAGCCGTCGGCTGGGGTTTCATTCGAGGTCACGCCGGCGAAGGCACCTGCGGCGGATAGTTTATCCGGCGTCGTCCGATTCGACGTCGCGACGGCGGGGACATACCGCGTGGCGCTTGGTGGAGCGGCATGGATCGATGTCGTCCAGTCGGGCAAGGTGCTGACGTCGACCGCGCACGCGCATGGGCCGGTCTGTTCGCCGGTCAAGAAGATGGTCGACTTCGTGTTGCCGGCGGGGCGCTACGCGTTGCAGCTATCGGGGGCGAAGACGGCCGAACTGTCCGTGTCCGTCACGACGATCCGCTGACCCGAGCGGCTGCAACCAAAGCCGGGCATGCCGGTTGAAACCATAACCGATAGCGCAACAGAGGAGCGAGACGATGGCTGACGACTTCAAGCAGGCAGTCGATGACGGTGCGAACGCTAGCAAGGCGGCAACCGACCGCGCGGCGGATGCGGCGAAGGGCGCGGCGGACACGATGCGCGACCATGCCGAGAAAGCGCGCGATGCGTTCTCAGAGAAGGTGGTCGATCCGGCGCGGCGTGCGGGCGAGGCGATGAAGGAATCCGGCGGCAAGATCGCCGAGGGTGGCGCGACCATCGGCAAGGCGATGATCGACCAGGCCGAACAGAACGCACGCGAGGCATTCGCGGCGATGCGGGAAGCGGCGAGCGCCAGCGACCTGACCCAGGTGATGAAGATTCAGGGCGATTATCTGCGCGAGCAGAGCCAGCGGAGCATGAGCCAGGCACGCGAGATCGGCGAGCTGATCATGAAGTTCGGCAAGGACGCGGTCGCACCGTTGCAGGGCGGCGGCATCAAGTAAGCCATCCGGCCGATACGTCGCTCTTCGTTTCGGGTGGAGCGGCGTACGGACGAGCAAGAACGCCGCCGCTCCGACACTATGACGGAGCGGCGGCGGACCAGCCTCAACTATTTCGGGCTTAGACCAACAGTCCGACGAGCCAGTACGTGCCTGCACCGATCAACCCGGCGGCGGGCAAAGTGAGCGTCCAGGCTACGACGATGTTGCTCGCGACGTTCCAGCGGACGGCGGACAGACGACGCGCAGCACCCACGCCCACAATCGAGCCGGTGATGGTGTGCGTCGACGATACGGGAATGCCCCAGAACGTCGCCGCGAACAGCGTGATCGCGCCGCCGGTTTCCGCGCAGAACCCTTGTGCTGGAGTGAGGCGGGTGATCTTCGAGCCCATCGTGTGGACGATCCGCCAGCCGCCCGACAGCGTGCCGAGCGCCATCGCCGCCTGGCAAGACAGCACGACCCAGAGCGGCACGTGGAATTCGCCGCCGAGCAGGCCCTGCGAATAGAGCAGGACGGCGATGATCCCCATCGTCTTCTGCGCGTCGTTGCCGCCGTGGCCGAGCGAATAGAGCGCGGCGGAGATCAGCTGGAGCTTGCGGAAACGCTTGTCGACGCCGAGCGGGGTGAGCTTGAGGCTGGTCCACGCGACGATCAGGACGAGCACCAGCGCGAGCATCAGGCCGATCGCGGGCGAGGCGAAGATCGCGAGCACGGTCTTGATCACGCCGCTCCAGACGATCGCGCCGAAGCCGATCTTGGCTATGCCGGCGCCAAGGAGCCCGCCGATCAGTGCGTGGCTGCTGCTCGACGGGATGCCGAGCACCCAAGTGATGACGTTCCACGCGATCGCGCCCATCAGCGCGGCGAAGATCACCTGTGCGTCTATGACGTGCGCCTGGACGATCCCGGTGCCGACGGTCTGCGCGACGTGGAGGCCGAAAACGGCAAACGCGATGAAGTTGAAGAACGCTGCCCAGAGCACGGCGTATTGGGGCTTCAGCACGCGGGTGGAGACGACGGTGGCGATCGAGTTCGCCGCGTCGTGGAGGCCGTTCAGGAAGTCGAACAGCAGCGCGATGCCGATGAGGCCGATGAGGAGCGGCAGGGAGAGGATCATGCCGCCGCTCCGGACGCCGTCGGACTCCCCTCCCTGGAAGGGAGGGGCAGGGGGTGGGTCGGTATGGGGCGGGTGTCACGATCCGTCTCGGGCCGACCCACCCCCAACCCCTCCCTTCCAGGGAGGGGAGAAGACAATGTCGACACTTCAAGCATGGTCGATGACCAGCCCCTGGATCTCGTTCGCGACGTCCTCGAAGCGGTCGACGATCTTTTCCAGGCTGCTGTAGATCTCGCGGTTGATGATGAAGGTCATCGGGTCCGCGCTGATCTTCGAGGCCTGGAACAGCGCGCGCAGGCCCGTGTCGTGGATGTCGTCGGCATGACCCTCGATCTGGATCAGTCGCGCGGTCAGGTCGTGCAACCGGCCTGCGTTGGTGCCGAGCGACCGCAGCAGCGGGATCGCCTCCGCGGTGATCCGAGCCGCCTCGACGATGATGCCGGCCATGTCGCGCATCTGCGGCGAGAATTCGGTGACCTCGTACAGCGCGATCGCGTTCGCCGTGCCGTTCATCTGGTCGATCGCGTCGTCCATCACGCCGATCAAATCCGTGATCGCGCTGCGGTCGAACGGCGTCACGAACACGCGGCGGACGTCCTGCAACACCTCCCGCGTGATATCGTCGGCCTCGTGCTCGCGCTTGACGATCTCGGCGATCTGACCCTCGATCGAGCCTTCGCCGTGGAGCAGCCGTGCGAGCGCATCGGCACCGGCGACCAAAGTCGCGGCATGCGCGTCGAACAGTTCGAAGAACCGTCCCTGCTTCGGCATCAGCGACTGGAACCAGCCCAGCATCGGAATTCTCCTTTTCGCACTCGTGCGTACGACGGGTAAGATACGTTGCGCGAGCGACGCCGGGATCGGCGGCTCACGGAAAGCAGCGATCAGCGCCTTCAGGCCGGGCTCATTGACAGCCTCCGCCGCGCGATCAAGCGTAAACCAGCGTGTGTCGCGTTGATGACGCTCGGGCCAGTCGTCGAGCTGCTCGACGAACGCGAGCGGAAACACGGTGACGATCATGTCGCGGTAGCGGCCGGTGCGGCGGCGTTTGCGATAGGCGAATTGCCCGACAGGCGAGGGGCAGGGGATACCGCGGATGCCGGCTTCTTCGTACGCCTCCTGCGCGGCGGCCTCGTGGCTGGCGAGCCCGACGATCGGATTGCCCTTGGGGATCACCCAGCGCCCGGTATCGCGCGAGGTGATCAGCATCACGCGGGCGTGGCCGGCTTCGTCGATCACATAGGGAAGTGCGCCGATCTGCTCGATGGTTCGGGTCCTCGCACCCGCAGAATCGCGGGGAAAGTCGGGAGCTTATACCCGGTTTTTACGCAAGGATAGCGGCGCAGCGGAGAGTTTTCGGACCGTCTCCGCGGGTCCATTTCTGTCCCATTGCCGGACGCCGCCACCTTAACCACCTTTGTCACTGGCCGAATTGGTAAACGCGACGTTAACGTTTACATCATGACCAGACGCCTAGTCCTCACCAACGAAGCCGCCCGCCATCCGCTGCGCCGTTCGCTGCCGCCGCCTGTCACCGCGAGCGCCAAGAACGACGATCAGGACGTGAAGCTGTTCCTGCTTAGCTTCGCCGCGTTCTTCACGTGCTTCTACAGCTTCATTTTTTGACTACATTCCGTTCGCCCTGAGCGAAGTCGAAGGGCACGTCCCGGGCGAAGGTGCTTCGACTTCGCTCAGCACGAACGGATGCGGGTGGGCCGGTGAACGAGCTACCCCTTCAGCGTCGGCAAACAGCCGATCGCGTCGTCGTCGCAGGCCCGGTGCAGCTTTTGCGCGAGCCACGCCGAGACCAAGCACATCGCCGCCACGAGGAACAGCATGTCCTCGGGCGTGACACCCATCGCGGTGATACCGATGACGAGGATCGAGCCGATCGTCATCGCGCCCGAATTGACGACGTTGTTCGCCGCCACGGTGCGCGCGGTCTGGTCCTTCTCGACGGTGGTCGTCAGGAACGCATAGAGCGGCACGACGAACATCCCGCCGGTTATCGCGATCGCCAGCAGCGTCGCCAGCACGGGGATCGCACCTGGCTGATGGATAAATCCGGCCCAATCGTAATAATGCCCCGGAGCCGCGGGCGTCCAGTTGCGCGCTAGGAACGAGAATAGCACGACGAACCCGCCCATCGCGATCACCGACGCAGGCGAGAACTTGGCGGAAATTCGCCCGCGCAGCATCGAGTTGATGACCACCGATCCGATCGCGACGCCGACCGAGAACACCGCGATCACGAAGCTTGCGACTCGCTCGTCGGCGGTCAGCACGTTCTTTACCAGTGGCGGAAAGACGATGATGAGCACTGCGCCGATCGTCCAGAAGAAGCTGATCGCGACGATCGCGAGGAACAGTCGCGGGATGTGCAGCGTCGCGCTGATCAGTCGCCACGAGGCGGTGAACGGGTTGTAGTCGAGCTTCAACGGCGGGCCTTCGCGCGGTGCTGGCGGCACCTGACGCCCGGAGAACCAGCCGATAACTGCGACGATTAACACGCTGGCAGCGGCGCCTTCGATCGGTATCCAGCCTGCGGTCACTGTGCCGAGCAGGATCGCAAGATACGTCCCGGCCTCGACCAGCCCAGTCCCGCCGAGCACGTCGCACGGTTTCAGATGCTGCGGCAGGATCGCGTATTTGATCGGCCCGAAGAAGGTCGAATGCACGCCGAGGCACAGCACCGCGCCGAGCATCAGCCCGATCCCCAGCGACGGATGCCCTGCGCGTGCGACCATCAGGCCGGTCGCACCGAGCAGCATGATGCCGATCTCGACGGTCTTCACGATCCGGATGATCCGCGCCTTGTCTTCGCTGTCCGCCAATTGCCCGGCGAGCGCGGACAGCAGGAAGAACGGCAGGATGCCGAGTCCCGTCGCCAGCGCGTTGAAGTTCGCCTCCATCTTCGGATCGTTGAAGACGGCATAGGTCGCGAACAGGACCATCGAGGTCTTGAACAAATTATCGTTGAACGCGCCGAGAAACTGCGTGGTGAACAGGGGCAGGAAGCGACGTTGCTTCAGCAACCCGAGGGCATTGAGCATGACGGGAAATAGCCCTGATCGTTGCGGTAATGTGTCGAACCCTTAGCCGAGCGTCATCCGCACGCCAACGTTAAACCGGTTTCGCCTCGCGACCGACCGGTATAGGGGTGGTGGGTGCTGAGCTTGCCTAACCTCCTGACATTGTCGCGGATCGTCGCGGTGCCCCTGCTGGTCTGGTTCCTGTGGTGGCCCGACTGGGAGGCTGGGTACGGCATCGCCTTCGTGCTGTACTGCCTGATGGGCATCACCGATTATTTCGACGGATACCTCGCGCGGTCGAGCGGTGCGGTGTCGCGATTGGGGATTTTCCTCGATCCGATCGCGGACAAGATCATGGTCGCGGCGGTGATCCTGATCCTGGTCGGCACGCGGGATATCGCCGGCATTCATGTTATCGCCGCGCTGGTCATCCTGCTGCGCGAGATCGCGGTGTCGGGATTGCGCGAGTTTCTGGCGCAGGTGCAGGTTTCGGTCCCGGTATCGCAGCTCGCCAAGTGGAAGACGACGCTGCAGCTCGTGTCGCTGGGTGGGATCATCCTTGGCGGCTCGGTGCCCGAGATGGTCTGGGTCCATACCGTCGGCATCGTCGCGCTGTGGGGCGCGGCCGTCCTTACGTTGCTGACCGGATGGGATTACCTCCGTGTCGGCCTGAAGCACATGGACTGAAAATGACGATACGGATGGTATATTTCGCCTGGGTGCGTGAGCGTATCGGCACGGGCGAAGAGTCGGTCGAGCCGCCGGCGAGCGTCGTGACGGTGGCGGATCTGGTCAATTGGCTGGCGGAGACGAGTCCGGCGCATGCGGGAGCTTTCGAGAACCGTTCGAGGTTGCGCGCTGCGATCGATCAGGATTTCGTGCCGCTCGATACGCCGATCGGCCGCGCGCAGGAGATCGCGATCTTCCCACCGGTGACCGGCGGATGATCCACATCTCGGTCCAGCAGTCTGCGATCGATATCGCGGCCGAGATGACGCGCGCGGAAGCGGCAGGGGCGGGCGCGGTGGCGACGTTCACCGGGCTGGTGCGTGGTGACGACGGCGTCGGTACGCTTGAACTCGAACATTATCCCGGTGCGACCGAGGCGGCGTTGCTCAAGGTTGCTGAGGGCGCGATCGAGCGCTGGTCGCTGAGTGCGGCGATCATCGTGCACCGCGTCGGGCCGATGCATCCGGGGGAGCGGATCGTGTTCGTCGCGGCAACGGCGGCGCATCGCGGCGCGGCGCTGGAGGCCTGCGCGTATCTGATCGACCGGCTGAAGACCGATGCGCCGTTCTGGAAGCGCGAGACGCGTGGCGTTAAAGCTAGCTGGGTCGAAGCACGTGATGGCGACCACGCGGCCGCGGCACGCTGGGATATCTCGAAGGGCTAACCTGAAGAATGTTCTCCCGCGAAGGCGGGAGCCCAGACTGGATCCCCGCCTTCGCGGGGAAACAAGGTAGTGCGGGCCGCGCTCCCGGATGGGATCGCGGCCCGCAGTCGCATCAGCCGAGCTTCGGAACGCTCATGCCGTTGGTGAGATGAACGACGCCGTTCGTCTCCTTGATGTCGGCCGTATCGACATACGACTTGATACCAGCCGTGTCGGTCAACTCGATGTTGCCGTTCGGCCCAAGCCCTGCGATCAGCGGCTGGCCTGCCAGCGTAGTCAACGTGGCCTTGCCGCCACCGGCCGTAATCTGCGCCTTCAACTGGTCCGCGGTAAGCGCACCGGCAACAACGTGATACTTGATGATCGTCGCCAGCGTTGGTGCCGACTCAGGCTTCAGCAGCGTGTCGAGTGCACCGGCGGGCAGGCGCGTGAATGCTTCGTCGCTCGGCGCGAACAGCGTGTACGGGCCGGGGCCTGCGAGCGTCGCCTGCAACTTCGCGGCAGTCACAAGCTTTGCCAGCGTCGCACGGTTCGGCAGCGTCGGCAGTGCGGCCGCGATGGTCGTCGTTGCCGCCGCAGTCGGGGCGACGGGCGCACCGGGCTGTTGCGGAGCAACCGCAGTGCCGGGTGCTGCCGGAGTGGACGGCGTCGCTGGCATTGCCGTCTGCGGTGCGGTCGGTGCCGCACTCCGCGGCGCGGTCGGCGCTGCCGTCTGGGCAGTCGCACCCGAGGCAATAAACAGGCTCGTTGCCGCAGCAATCATAAGGTCGGTCTTAACAGTCATCTGCAACTCCAGAGATTGTGATTAGGACGAATGAAACTCGAACGATGGAATTTGGGTATAGAAACGACGATCTCAACAATTTCACCGACAAATCGTAGCATCGGTACGATGAACCGAGCCTGTCAAACCCAGATTCAGCTCAGTTTAGGGACGATCACGCCATTTACAACGTGCACTACGCCGTTCGACTGGCGGACATCTGCCGTCTCAACGTAACTCTTGTTACCGTTGACGTCAGTCAACGCGATGACCGCGCCCACCATGGTCGCAGTGATCGGGTCACCCTCGACCGTGGTCAACGTCGCGGTACCGCCACCGGCGGCGATGCGCTGGCGCAGATCGTCTGCAGTGATGACGCCCGGCACGACGTGATACGTCAACACCTTGGTCAACGAGGCCTTGTTCTCTGGCTTCAGCAACGTGTCGACCATGCCCGGTGCGAGCCGTCCGAACGCATCGTTGGTCGGGGCGAATACGGTGAAGGGGCCAGGGCCGGACAGCGTGCCGACCAGGTCTGCGGCTTTCACCGCGGCAACCAGGGTCGACAGATTCGGCGCGGCCGACGCGTTGTCGACGATCGTCCGCGTCGCCATCATTGGCACGCCGCCGACGGTCGGATTGGCGACAGCGGGCGGCCCGTTCGGTACCGCCAGCGCAGGATTGGCGGGTGTCGTCGAGGCGCTGGCCACGTCGTCCTTGGATTTGCCGCTGCACGCGGCGAGTGCCAGCGCGCTGGTCATCAGCAGCAGTGGAAGCGTCTTCGACATCGTTCGATCTCCAGCGGGAACTGGGAAACATACGATCGAAGGCCGAGTTGGTTGCGCAAGCGTGTCGATCTCGGGATGGGGTGAAGACCGGGCGCGCCCAGTTCGCAACGGTCTCCCATCCCTGAAAGGGAGGGCAGGGGGTGGGTCGGCTTCCGCATCTTGGACCGTCAGCAACACAAGCTGGCCGACCCACCCCCAAACCCCTCCCTTTCAGGGATGGGGGCAGAAGTTAAGGGCGGGGCGCTACGACAGTGCAGTTACTGAACGTCCGCCAGTGCCTTCGCCATCAACCGGAAGTCCTTCTCTCGCGGACTCGCCCTGCGCCAGACGAGCGCGATCCGCCGCACCGCATTCTTTTCGTCGAGCGGCCTCGCCGTGATGTTGGTGTTGTCGAGGATCCCCGCCTTCAGCGCCATTTCCGGCAGCATCGTGATGCCAAGGCCATTGTCGACCATCTGCACGATCGTGTGCAGCGACGTACCCAGCATGGTCGCCTCCGCGCGCAACTCGGGTCGGTTGCACGCACCGAGCGCGTGGTCCTTCAGGCAATGCCCGTCCTCGAGCAGCAGCAGTCGCGTCTCGTCGATCGCCGACGCGGGGATCGCGGGCAGTGCGGTCGGCTCTTCGCCCGACGGATAGGCGACGAACAGTCGATCCTCGAACAGCGTCTCGGACGTCACTTCGCCACATGCGTAGGGTAGCGCCAGCAGCACGCAATCGGTGCGGCCGTTGTGCAGCCCCTCGCATGCCGGACCGCTCGGCTCTTCGCGGAGGAACAGCTTCAGGTCCGGATAGTCCTTCCGCAACCGCGGCAGGATCCTCGGGAGCATGAACGGCGCGATCGTCGGGATGACGCTCATCCGCATGTCGCCCGACAAGGGCTGGCCGGCTGCGCGCGCCATGTCGCCCAGTTCCTCCGCCTCGCGCAGCACGCGTCGCGCCTTGTCGGCGATCCCGTCGCCCAGCGGCGTGAAGCGCACGACTCGCCGCGTCCGCTCGACCAACACCACGCCGATCAGCGTTTCGAGCTCTCGCAGGCCCGCCGACAGGGTCGACTGCGTCACGAAACACGCCTCCGCGGCGCGTCCGAAATGGCCATGGTCCTTCAGCGCAACAAGATATTGCAACTGTTTCAACGTGGGTAGGTAGGTCGCAGCCATTAATCGCCTCTATCGATCATCAGATGATAAATAGAGCGTTGGATCGATTACACCAGCCCCTTATACCGCAATGCACAACAACCGAGCGGGCCAACCGCTGCCTTTGAGGATGCCTGGAGCCAAGTTTATTTCCAGGAGGCTTCCATCATGTTGACCATCGGCGACCAGTTCCCATCGATGACCATTCCCGTCCAGCAGGGCACCGCAGCGCTGCCCGCCGGCGAGACGCTCGACCTGACGACGGCATATCCCGGCAAGTGGAAGGTGCTGTTCTACTGGCCGAAGGACTTCACGTTCGTGTGCCCGACCGAGATCGTCGGCTACAGCGACATCCGCGGCGATTTCGAGGACCGCGATGCCGTCCTGATCGGCGCGTCGACCGACACCGCGCACGTCCACCTCGCCTGGCGCAAGTCGGACGCGGATCTTGCCGCCGCGGACTTCCCGTGGCTCGCGGATAACGGTGCCAAGCTCGCCGACGCGCTCGGCATCGTCGACAAGAACGAGCATGTCGCGTTCCGTGCGACCTTCATCATCGATCCGGACAACGTCATCCAGGCGGTCCAGGTCAACGGCCTGAACGTCGGCCGCAACCCCGCCGAGACGCTCCGCGTGCTCGACGCGCTGCAGACCGACGAGCTCTGCCCGTGCAACTGGAACAAGGGCGACGACGTCCTCCAGCTCGCGGCGTAACTAAAACTCCCCT
>Ga0247809_1001236_pt1 | contig 11488 bp, 10 predicted proteins | sample UWRJL104311B1_FD_180951 | JGI IMG/M metagenome (GOLD analysis project Ga0247809, IMG submission 180951) | Plant litter microbial communities from Arlington Agricultural Research Station in Wisconsin, United States - UWRJ-L104-311B-1 | ecosystem: Environmental > Terrestrial > Plant litter >...
GCGTCCTGGGGCGGTGTCGATCTCGCGGGCGTAGGCGTCCCTGGCCTCCCAGAGTTCGCGGGCGACGGCTAGCCCGCGCTGGCCACGGATCGAGGCGAGGCCGCTGAGGCGGCGCCACGGCTCGACGCGCACGATGGTGAAGTCGCGCTTGGCCACGGAGTCGAACTCCTGGTCGGCGATGAAGGTCTTGCCGTCTGCCTCGAGCAGTTCGCCCATCTTCTCGCGCAGGTCGACGAGGAGTTCCACGTCGAGGGCCGCGTAGACGAGCCACGCCTGGGGGAGCGGTCGGGTCGACCAGTCGGCCGCGGAGTGCTCCTTGGCGAGGTGGATGCCGAGCAGCTCCTCGACCACGGTGCCGAGGCCCACCCGGGGCAGGCCGGCGAGCCGGGCCGCGAGTTCGGTGTCGTAGATGCGTTCGGGGTCGAGGCCGATCTCGCGCAGGCAGGTGAGGTCTTGGCTCGCGGCGTGGAGGATCCACTCCTCGTGCTTGATCGCCTCGTTGAGCTCGGAGAAGTCGCCGATGGGCGGAGGGTCGAAGAGGAACGTGCCCGCACCGCGCCGGAAGATCTGGATCAGGTAGGCGCGCTGCGAGTAGCGGAAGCCGCTCGCGCGCTCCGCGTCGATGGCGATCGGGCCGTGGCCGGCGGCGATCGCGTCGACGGCGGCGAGGTACTCCTCGCGGGTCGCGATGACGTGCACCGGGATATGCGGCGCCTGCACCGCGGGCTCGGCGCTCTGGGTATCGCTACTCACGCGACGCCCGACGGGTTGACAACACGCTCACTCCTTCTACCGTCGGCGGGAAGCCGGCCAGCATGCACAACAGTTCGCTCCAGCCTTCCACATGTGAGGTCACATCGTGGTCGAGCGGGGTCCAGGAGGCGCGCAGTTCGATCTGGGCGCCCTCGCCCTGCTCCTCGAGCTCGCCGAAACCGGTCGAGAGGATGCGGGTCGCGGTGCCCGAGGCGGAGTCGTACCGGGCGCCGCGCGAGTCGAGGGCGTCGACGAGCCACGACCAGGTGACGCTCGCGAGGAACGGGTCGAGGCCGATGTCGGTCTCGAGCGGGGCCTGGGCGAAGCAGACGACGCGGAACACGCCGCCCCACGATTCGGGTGCGGCGGGGTCGTAGAGCAGCACGAACCGGCCGGTGCCGTAGTCGGAATCCGCCGAGTGGTGGGCGGGCCGCACGTCGGCGGCGAGCGCGATCGACCACGGGGCGAGGCCCGCGGGGGCGGGGATCTCGGTCACGACGAGTTCGTCGCGCGTCGCTGCGCGGCGTACTGCTTCGAGGGCCGCCGCGAAGGGCGCGGGGACCGGGGTTGCTGGGAGTGTGTCGGGCACCCCTGAAGACTAGGCTTTGTTGGTATTTTTACGGATGAGGCACGCCGCCGCCGCGGCGAGCAAAGGTCAGGAGCTTTCCATCGCCACGTCACGCCAGCCCGACTCGATCGCCGGCCGGATCGTCGGGGGAGTGGCGCTCGGCGTCGTCGGTATCGCCGCCCTCGCGGCCGCCGCCGCGGCGGCCATCACCGTGCGGATCGCCCGCGAGGTCGTCACGCCCCCGAAGACCCGAGAAGAAGACATCCGTGTCGTCGCCGTCTCGGCGTCGACGATCACCCTCACCTCCACCAAGGACTCGCTGCTCCCCGGCCGCTACGGGCTGTGGTTCGACGGCGGAGACGGGCACGCCCACATCGGACCGATCGTGTCGACCGACGCCCACGGCGTGACGCGCGAACTGCTCTCGGTCGACTTCGGGGTGCTCGGCGCGGGCGCCCGCGCCCGCCTCAACGGCTGGTACTACCTCGGCCCTAAGGAGCTCGGCTTCGCCTACGACGACGTCGTGGTCGACACCGAGCTCGGCCCGGCGCCCGCCTGGCTCATCCCCGCCGAGGAGGAGACCGGCCGCTGGGTCATCCAGGTGCACGGCCGTGCGGTGCGGCGCTCGGAGACCCTGCGCGCCGTACCCGTGTTCCGCGAGGCCGGCTTCACCTCGCTCCTCGTCTCGTACCGCAACGACGGCGACGCGCCGGAGAGCGACGACCGCCGCTACGCCCTCGGCGACGCGGAGTGGCGCGACGTCGACGCCGCGGTCGCCTTCGCGATCGGTCGCGGGGCCACGAGCATCGTGCTCATGGGCTGGTCGATGGGCGGCGCGATCGTGCTGCAGACCCTCACCCGGTCGCAGCACGCCGAGCACATCGTCGGCGTCGTGCTCGACTCGCCCGTGATCGACTGGGCGAGCGTGCTCGGCTTCCAGGGTTCCGAGCTCGGGTTCCCGGTCGCGGCGAGCAAGGCCGTGCTCGCGGTGATCGGCAACTCCTGGGGAAAGCGCCTCACCGGCCAGTCGACGCCCATCGACCTCGCCCGGCTCGACTTCGTGGCGCGCGCCGACGAGCTCTCGCGCCCGGTGCTGCTGATGCACAGCGACGACGACGGCTACGTGCCGTCGACCTCGTCGCACAAGCTGGCCGACGCCCGCCCCGACATCGTGACCTTCGACGGCTTCACCGTCGCGAGGCACACGAAGCTCTGGAACTACGACGCCCCGCGCTGGAACCTCGACATCGCGACCTGGCTCATGACGATCGGCATGCCCGACGACGACGACGACGAGTAGCGGCTACGCCGCGGCCTTCTCGCGGATCTGCCGCTTGATGCGCCCGAGCATCGCGGTCATCCCGCGGATACGCAGCGGGCTGACCGCCTCGGTGAGTCCGAGGTCGGACGGGTAGTCGTCGGGAACCGCCAGCACCTCGTCGACGCTCAGGCCCGAGAGCCCCTGCACGAGGATGGAGGCGAATCCGCGCGTCGTCGGCGCCTCCTCCGGAGCGGTGGCGTAGAGGTGCACCGTCTTCGCGCCGTCGACGTCGACGAAGATGAACACGGGTGACTGGCATTCCTCGACGCGCTCGAACAGGTCGGGGTGGTCGACGTAGCTCGCGGGCAGGGCGGGCAGCTCGTTCGAGAACTCGAGCAGCAGCTGCAGCCGGTCTTTGATGCCGAGCTCGGTGAAGTCGGTCTTGATCACGGCGAGGGAGTCGGGAAGCGTGTCGCTCATGCCTCGAACCTAGCGCGCGGCGGGGACGGGCCCCGGCTCGGATCCGGTGACGATCGGAACGCGCACGGCGCTGCCCCACTCGGTCCACGAACCGTCGTAGTTACGCACGCCCTCGAAGCCGAGCAGGTGCGTCAGCACGAACCACGTGTGGCTCGACCGTTCGCCGATGCGGCAGTAGGCGATCACGTCGTCGCCCTCGGCGAGCCCCGCGCCGTCGCGGTACAGGGCGTCGAGCTCGTCGATCGGACGGAAGGTTCCGTCGTCGGCCGCGGCCTTGCCCCACGGCACGTTCTGCGCGCTCGGGATGTGGCCGGCGCGCAGGGCGCCCTCTTCCGGGTAGGCGGGGGCGGTGGTGCGCGCGCCGCTGAATTCCTCGGGCGACCGCACGTCGATGAGCGGGTTGCCGAAGTGGCCGAGCACGTCGTCTTTGAAGGCGCGGATCTTCGAGTCGTCGCGCTCCACGACCGGGTAGTCGACGGATGTCGCGGACTCGGGGTCCTTTGTGAAGGGGCGCCCCTCGGCCTGCCACTTGGCGCGGCCGCCGTCGAGCAGCCGCACGTCGTCGTGGCCGAACAGGGTGAAGACCCAGAGCGCGTACGCCGCCCACCAGTTGTTCTTGTCGCCGTAGATGACGACGGTGGTGTCGCGTGCGATTCCCTTGCCGCCGAGCAGCGCGGCGAATGCCGCGCCGTCGATGTAGTCGCGTTCGACCGGGTCGTTGAGGTCGGTGTGCCAGTCGATCTTCACCGCGCCGGGGAGGTGTCCCGTCTCGTAGAGCAGGACGTCTTCGTCGGACTCGACGAAGACGACGCCGGGGGAGTCGAGGTGCGCCTCGGCCCAGTCCGTGCTGACGAGGCGTTCGGGATGCGCGTATGCCGCGAATCGGGGGTCGGTGTCGATGTCGACGGGCATGGGTGTCTCCTGTGGTGTTGCGGGGGCGGTCTAGGCTGGAATCCCAAGCCCCCGCAACGACATTACGCAATACGCGTGTGCCGTGCGGCGCCACTGCACGACTTCGACCCGGATCAAGGCGGCCCATTGAGCGACGCGACGCGCACCCACGAGCATCTCGCAGACCGGTTGCCGACGCTGACCGGCGAACAGATGGTCGACCATCTCGTGCCGCCCCGCCAGTTCGCGACCGCGACGGTGGAGAGCTACCGGCCCGACCTCGACTACCCCTCGCAGTCGGAAGCCGTCGCCGCAGTGACGTCGTTCGTCGCCGCCTGGCAGCCGGGCGGCCTGTTCTCGCGTCGCCGCAACAAGGACGTGCTCCCCGGGCTGTATCTCGACGGCGGCTTCGGCGTGGGCAAGACCCACCTGCTCGCCGCCCTCTGGCGCGCGGCGCCGGGGCGCAAGTACTTCGGCACCTTCATCGAGTACACGGCCCTCGTCGGAGCGCTCGGCTACGCGGGGGCGGCGAAGGTGCTCAAGGGAGCGTCGCTGCTCGCCATCGACGAGTTCGAGCTCGACGACCCGGGCGACACGCGCATAATGTCGAGGCTGCTCGGGGAACTCGCGGCTTCCGGCACCCGCATCGCCGCGACATCCAACACCCCTCCGAACGCTCTCGGCGAGGGACGCTTCGCCGCACAGGACTTCCTGCGCGAGATCGACGCGCTGTCGGCGCAGTTCACCACGATCCGCATCGACGGCCTCGACTACCGCAGGCGCGACGTCGAGGGCCATGCCGTGGCGCTCAGCGCCGACGCCCTCGACGCCGCGGTCACGAGGTTCAGCGGCGCGCTCACCGTCGACCGGTTCGACGACGTGCTCGCCCACCTCGCGAAGGTTCACCCGTCGCGGTACGTCAAGCTGCTCGACGGGCTCGACGCCGTGGCCCTCACCGACGTGCACGTGCTCACCAGCCAGACCGACGCCCTGCGCCTCGTGGCGTTCGTCGACCGCCTCTACGACGCCCAGGTTCCGGTGATCGCGAGCGGCGTGCCGTTCGACTCGGTGTTCCCCGAGGAGATGCTCGCCGGCGGCTACCGCAAGAAGTACCTGCGCGCCGTGTCGCGCCTCATCGCGTTGACCTCGGGCGAGGGCCTCTAGGGCGTTCTCTGCGCTTCCCTAGTGCGGGGAAACACGATGTTTACATTGCGGGTGGTGGCGTAACACCGCCGAAACACGGCTACACAGCACCCGAAACCTGTGGGGGACAAACTGTGTCCGTACCCGAGGAACCCGCGCTCTCACGTCAAAGGTTTGTCGACCGGTGCATCCCTGTGCAAACGTAAGAGAGGTAAGACAATGGATCAAGGCAATACGGCCTTCATTCTCATCTGCGCGGCTCTCGTGCTGTTGATGACTCCCGGACTGGCGTTCTTCTACGGAGGACTCGTCAAGGCCAAGAGCGTCATCAGCATGATGATGATGAGCTTCGGCGCGATGGGGCTCATCGGCGTGCTGTGGGTCCTCTACGGCTACGCGATCGCGTTCCCCGCCGCAGAGGGTACCGTCGGGCCGTGGTCGATCGACTTCGGAGCGCTCGGACTCGGCAACCTGCTCGAGGCACCGGAGGGCGCGGCCTACCCGCCGCTCGCCTTCGCGGCGTTCCAGGCCACCTTCGCCATCATCACCGTCGCCCTCGTCTCCGGTGCCATCGCCGACCGTGCCAAGTTCGGCGCGTGGATGGTGTTCGCCGGCATCTGGGCGACCGTCGTCTACTTCCCGGTCGCGAGCTGGGTGTTCAACTTCGGCCTCGCCGACGACGGCAGCTTCGCCTACGGCGGCTGGCTGACCCACGGCCTGCAGGACGCTTTCGGCGTCGGCACGATCGACTTCGCCGGCGGCACCGCGGTGCACATCAACGCGGGAGCCGCGGCCCTCGCCCTCGCCCTCGTCCTGGGCAAGCGCGTCGGCTTCGCGAAGGGCGTCAACGTGCCGCACAATCCGCCCTTCGTGCTGCTCGGCGCCGGGCTGCTCTGGTTCGGTTGGTTCGGCTTCAACGCGGGCTCCGAGCTCGCGGCCGACGGCACCGCGGCGCTCGCCTTCGTCAACACGATCGCGGCCCCCGCCGCGGCACTGCTGGCCTGGCTCCTCGTCGAGAAGCTCAAGGACGGCAAGCCCACCTCGGTCGGCGCCGCCTCGGGCGCCGTCGCGGGCCTCGTCGCGATCACCCCCGCCTGCGGTTCGCTCACGCCGTTCTGGGCGATCGTGCTCGGCCTCGTCGCCGGAGCGGTCTGCGCCATCGCGATCGACCTCAAGTTCAAGCTCGGCTTCGACGACTCGCTCGACGTCGTGGGCATCCACCTCATCGGCGGACTCATCGGAACCCTGTACCTGGGCATCTTCGCCAACGGCACCGGCCTCATCTACAGCGGCGAGGGCACGCAGTTGCTCGTGCAGGCCATTGCGGCCTTCTCCGTGCTGATCTACTCGTTCGTGCTCGCGTTCGTGATCGGCTACATCATCGAGAAGACGATGGGCTTCCGGATCAAGAACGAAGACGAGATCGCCGGCATCGACACCGTGATCCACGGTGAAGAGGGCTACGTGCTCGTCGACGCACGATAGGCACACCACACCACAGCACGACAGGACACAGCACCGGGAGGGGCGTCGCTCGCACGAGCGGCGCCCCTCCCGTGCGCGCGGACGCGCAATACGGCGACACGAAGTCGCGGCGGGGCGCATCCGCTCGTATCGTTGCCTAGTCCACTCAGCAAAGGAACCACCATGAAGTCTTCCCGCCTCGCCCTCGTCGGCCTCGTCGCCGCCACCGCCATCGGCCTCGTCGGCTGCTCGTCGGCCGGATCGACGGGTTCGACCGCCAAGCCCGGAAGCGACACGAGCCTGAGCGACGTGAAAGCATCCGGCGAGCTCACCGTCGGCACCGAGGGCACCTACCGCCCGTTCACCTTCCACGACGGTTCGGGAGACCTCACCGGCTTCGACGTCGAGATCGCGACGGCGGTCGCCGAGAAGCTCGGCGTCGAGCCGAAGTTCGAAGAGACCCAGTGGGACGCGATCTTCGCCGGTCTCGACGCCGGCCGGTTCGACATCATCGCGAACCAGGTCTCGATCACCGACGAGCGCGAGGCCAAATACGAGCTCTCCACCCCCTACACCGTGAGCCCGGGCGTCGTCATCGTCGCGAAGGACAACAGCGACATCGACTCGCTCGCGAGCCTCGAGGGCAAGACCACCGCGCAGTCGCTCTCGAGCAACTGGTACGAGCTCGCCAAGGCCAACGGGGCGAACGTCGAGTCGGTCGAGGGCTGGGCGCAGGCGGTCGCGCTACTCGGACAGGGCCGCGTCGACGCGACCCTCAACGACAAGCTCACCTTCCTCGACTACAAGGAGACGGACGCGGATGCGGCGTCGAAGCTCAAGATCGCGGCCGAGACCGACGACCCCTCGCGCAACGCGTTCGTGGTGAAGAAGGGTGCGACGAAGCTCATCGCCGCGGTCGACGACGCGCTCGACGAACTGCGCGCCGACGGCACGCTCGCGAAGATCTCGGAGAAGTACTTCGGGGAAGACGTCACCGAGTGACCGATTCGCAGTGGGAACTGCTGTGGACCTCGCTCGGCCCCATCGTGTCGGGCGCGGTCACGGGCACGATCCCGCTCGCGCTCACCAGTTTCGTGCTCGGCCTCGCCATCGCCCTCGGGGTGGCGCTCGCCCGGCTCTCCCCGGTGCGGGTGCTGTCGGGCGCCGCGCGGGTCTACATCTCGATCATCCGCGGCACGCCCCTGCTCGTGCAGCTCTTCGTGATCTTCTACGGGCTGCCATCGCTCGGCCTGCTCATCGACCCCTGGCCGAGCGCGATCATCGCCTTCGCGCTCAACGTGGGCGGCTACGCGGCCGAGGTCATCCGCGCGGCGATCCTGAGCGTTCCCGTCGGGCAGTGGGAGGCCGGACACACCATCGGGATGTCGCGTCCGCAGACCCTGCGCCGCATCATCCTTCCCCAGGCCGCCCGGGTCTCCGTGCCGCCGCTCTCGAACACCTTCATCAGCCTCGTGAAAGACACCTCGCTCGCCTCGCTCATCCTGGTGACCGAGCTGTTCCGTCGGGCGCAGGAGATCGCGACGTTCAGCAACGAGTTCATGCTGCTCTACCTCGAGGCCGCGCTCGTCTACTGGATCATCTGCCTCGTGCTCTCGAGCGGGCAGAACCTGCTCGAGAAGAGATTGGACCGCTATGTCGCCCACTGATCGTGCAGGCGCCGATCCGACCTACCCGCCGCTCATCGCGGTGCGCGGGCTGCGCAAGTCGTTCGGCGACACCGAGGTGCTCAAGGGCATCGACTTCGAGGTGCGGCGCGGCGAGGTCGTCGCGCTCATCGGCCCGTCGGGCTCGGGCAAGACGACGGTGCTGCGCAGCCTGAACAGTCTCGCGGTGCCCGACGGCGGCACGGTCGCGTTCTCCAGCGGGCTGTCGATCGACTTCGGCGGCCCCGTGTCGAAGCGCGACCTGCTCGCGCTGCGTGATTCGTCGGCGATGGTCTTCCAGCACTACAACCTGTTCCCGCACAAGACCGTGCTCGAGAACGTCATCGAGGGTCCGGTGCAGGTGCAGCGCGTGCCGGCGGCGACCGCGAAGGCCGACGCCGAACGGCTGCTCGAGCGTGTCGGGCTGCTCGACAAGCGCGACAGTTACCCGTTCGAGCTCTCGGGCGGCCAGCAGCAGCGTGTCGGTATCGTGCGCGCTCTGGCTATGAAGCCCGACCTGCTGCTCTTCGACGAGCCGACCTCGGCCCTCGACCCCGAACTCGTGGGGGAGGTGCTGTCGGTCATCAAGGAGCTCGCCGACGAGGGGTGGACGATGGTCGTCGTGACCCACGAGCTCGCGTTCGCCCGCCAGGTCGCGACCGAGGTCGTGTTCATGGACGAGGGTGTGGTCGTCGAGCGAGGAGCGCCCGGCGAGATCCTCGTGGCGCCGACGCAGGAACGCACGAAGCAGTTCCTGCACCGCATCCTCAACCCGCTGGGCTGACCTCTCGCGTCCGCGCCGGCGTGTGTTCGACCGCGCGGCGGGCGAGCATCGTTCCGCCCGCGACGGCGGCGGGCATGACGATCACCGCCGCGAGGGGCACGAAGAACAGCAGGTAGGTGGGAACGCCGAGCCCGAGCGTCGTCGCCCGGTCGGCGGCGAGGGCGCGGCGCTTGGCCGTGCCGCCGTAGCCGCGCGCCTCGAAGGCGAACGCCGTGAGTTCGAGGGCGAGGAACCACCCTCCCGCGAACGCGCCGAGCACGGGCACCAGGGTCTGCCCGACCAGGGGGATGAACCCGGTCAGCAGCAGCAGCACGGCGACGCCCAGTGTCGTCACGAGGATGCGGGCGGCGTCGAGGATGCCACGCCAGAGGCCCTTCCAGAACGGGAGCTCCACGGGCGAGTCGATCCCGCCGAGCCGTGCCTCGACCTTGCGTGAGATGCGCTCGTAGAACGGGCTGCCGATCGCCAGGGTCGCGGTCGTGAAGGTGTAGACGAAGATCAGCAGCGCCGCCGCGAGCATCGCGAGGGTGACGATCGCCCGCAACGCGGTGCGCGCGGACTCGCCCCACGCGTCGGCGAACGGCGTGGCCGCCGCGGCCAGCCCGTCGAGGTGCCCGGCGAGCAACGCGATCAGCCCGACGTAGACGGCGGTGACGATGAGCGCAGGTATAGCGCCGAGCAGCATGATGCGCGGGTCGGTGATCCACATCTTGAGGCCGGCGCCGAGCAGCCGGGTCCCGCCGAAGAAGCGGGCGGGAAACCGGGGGAGGCGCGGCGCGAGCTGTGTCATCCGCTCATCGTAATTGCCCGGCAAAGACGAAAGGCCCGGGATCGCGATGATCCCGGGCCTTTCGTGAGGGTGGGCGATACCGGACTCGAACCGATGACCTCTTCGGTGTGAACGAAGCGCGCTACCAACTGCGCCAATCGCCCTCGGGAATAGAGCATAACCGAGATTCGACCCCCCTCGTGTTCACCCGGCCGGCGCCGGATCGTCATTGCATACCGACCGGGCAAATGGTGGGATTGAGCGCGCGGCAATTTCTTTTGCGGCTGTTTTCGCCCGCTACTCGGCGAGAATCGGGGCGGTGCACGGGCGATTCGACCGCGTCAGGCGTGTCGTGGATTCGCGCGCCTCGGATCTATTGGTTATAGTTTCAAAGCACGCAGAAATGCGCGCAAATGCGGATGTGGCGCAGTGGTAGCGCACAACCTTGCCAAGGTTGGGGTCGCGAGTTCGAATCTCGTCATCCGCTCGAGTGGGAGCAGTCGGTCCGCCGGAGGCTTTCCCGCCTCTGGTGGAGTGGCCGAGAGGCTAGGCAGCGGCCTGCAAAGCCGTCTACACGGGTTCGAATCCCGTCTTCACCTCGTAAGATATAACCGAATAAAGCATGAGCGATTGGCGCAGCGGTAGCGCGCTTCCCTGACACGGAAGAGGTCGCTGGTTCGATCCCAGTATCGCTCACAGAAGAGAAGGTCCCGACTTATGGTCGGGGCCTTTTCTGCTTTAACCCGCGGCATCGGTTCACAACTCAGGCGGGATTTCGGATGCCGCGGCGCCCGCGACGCGAGGTGCGCGGGTTTCCGCACCCCACGCATCCGCCCCGCGCTTTTCTGCCTGAGTTATGCGCGCGCGGAACGCGGCATCCGACGGCACTAAAGTGGTCAGAATGACTGACCTGAAAACCGGATTCGACCTATTCACCGAGCGCAGCATCGTTGCCATGCGCGTCAATGGCGAACTGAGGGATCTGGCGACTACGGTCACCGACAGCGACACCGTCGAGCCGGTCGAGATCTCGAGCCCCGACGGCCTCAACATCCTGCGCCACTCGGCCGCGCACGTGATGGCGCAAGCGGTGCAGTCGATCAACCCCGAAGCCAAGCTCGGCATCGGCCCGCCCGTCACCGACGGTTTCTACTACGACTTCGACGTCGAGACCCCGTTCACGCCGGAAGACGTGAAGGCCATCGACAAGGCGATGGAACGCATCATCAAGCAGGGACAACGCTTCCAGCGCCGTGTGGTGACGGATGACGCGGCTCGCGCCGAACTCGCGGGCGAGCCCTACAAGCTCGAGCTGATCGGCCTCAAGGGCGGCGCCGACGGTGCGGCCGAAGACATCGAGCTGGGCGCCGACAACGAGAGCGTCGAGGTCGGCGGTGCCGAGCTCACGATCTACGACAACGTCGACGCGAAGACCGGCGAGGTGTACTGGAGCGACCTCTGCCGCGGACCGCACCTGCCCTCCACCCGCCAGATCGGCAACGGCTGGGCCCTGCAGCGCACGGCTGCCGCCTACTGGCGCGGCTCGGAGAAGAACAAGCAGCTGCAGCGCATCTACGGAACCGCGTGGGCGACGAAGGACGAGCTGCGCGCGCACCAGGCGCGCCTCGAGGAGGCCGCCAAGCGCGACCACCGCAAGCTCGGCCAGGAGCTCGACCTGTTCTCGTTCCCCGACGAGATCGGTTCGGGCCTC
>Ga0247809_1001237_pt1 | contig 11485 bp, 9 predicted proteins | sample UWRJL104311B1_FD_180951 | JGI IMG/M metagenome (GOLD analysis project Ga0247809, IMG submission 180951) | Plant litter microbial communities from Arlington Agricultural Research Station in Wisconsin, United States - UWRJ-L104-311B-1 | ecosystem: Environmental > Terrestrial > Plant litter >...
CCTTTTCATCAGGGGCAACGAATGAATCAGCGTAGTCGTCAAACCCAATCTCAACGCATCCAAATGCAGACGAAATTTGAACCAGAATCAAAGATGCGTTTTCTAAAAGGGAAGGATATAGTGCAGCGCAAGTTTCATACAGCAGAAGGCATTTTGAACAACCCCTACGGCTAGAGTGGCCTAGGTTGGAAAGTGATCTCTGAGGATCTTGATTGTCGATGACATTCAAATCCGTGATGATTGCCTCACAAAAAAACTTGCATAAAGTTTTATCTAGGAGGGCGGACGTTTGCGTCGCCATTTGTAGATTTCTTTTGTCTTCATTTCCAGACATCAGAGGTGAATGAATAAGGGAGTGATGCTACTCAATTACGATTAGGTTTAAAGACATTCAATTGTAATTCGGTATTTGGAATTATCCCAATGCAAACTCTCTCTGTGTTATTTGTAGGTATCTACAGTAGTAAATTGCGCGTTCGTTGTCTTTTGTGATATCAGGGTTAGCGGTGCATATCGATAAGGTATACGTGATTGGTGGGTTGTTCTTGGCTATATCACGGTGAGGCTCCCGCCAAGAAGATCTTCAGATAAAACACTTTTATATTCCTTTTCGTGAGTAGAGTCATTAGCTAAGATTATTTAAAGTAATAAATAACCAATTCATTAGAGACTCTCCCTCAGTGGAAGGGGTCATCTCTGGAGCAGGTGGGAAGAGATGAGAGATATTTGAAGAAGCTATCTGCATATTCGAGACTGGCTTTGACTTACATAGCTTCTTAGAAAAAACACAAGAGAAAATGTAGATCGGTAGCAGAAAATGGTAACGCTCGATTATTGATTGCCAATATGCTATTTCGATACATATATTGGACATCTGATCGACAGAATAGCAAGGGGATTCTTTGACAAATCTTATCACGTGCCCATCCCTAACCACTTCACCTCATATCCCGACACATTGCTCTCCGGTTGTCATCCCCTCTACGTTCCAATAAATTCGCCACCAAATTAACCCTCCGTTCCCGAACTTCTGAACGCTGCGCAAAGCGCTGCGTAATGGTGCGTCAAGTCGAGTACGTTCTGCGGTAAGCTTGTTGCCTGAATAATACTTCTAACCTTTACTGCGCCTTCCTCCTCAATCAAGGTGCGAATTGTGAACAGTAACTCAGGACTAAATTCCGAGTACCATCTATATTGCCACGTGACCAATCTAATCACACTTGCGATCGTCTCCCGGGTATTCTTCTCCTTCTCGAAATCACCTAGGATACCAGTTAATGCTTTAGGAGAGAAGCGAATAGCAAGACATTGGCGATAGGCTTCCACAGCTTCAGTTTGGTGGTGTAAGCGGGACGCGAGGGAGCCAAGGATTTCCCATTCCTCGGCGGACTTTTTGTATTGCATAGATTGGGCGCGGTACTGGGCCATTTCTGTGCGCCAAATAGTGTAAATCCGGAGGTCTTCATATAGGACCATGAATAAGCTGTCAAGCCAGCGTTCGCAGAGACGCTTGTTATTGAAACGGGATAGCTGCTCGTCTGTTGTTTTGCTCTAGGTCCTGTTAGTGATGGTTTTCGGAACAGAATGAGAGAAACGTACATCTTCGTTGCCGCTTTTGACTTCCTGAGGTGTAACAGTATGAGGGGGCTTTTCGATAGAATCATCGACATTCGCACCAGTCACTCCATTCTCTGCTATCACGGTTGGTGCTGTAGATTCACCATCCGTACTCTTCCCATCATCTGTATGGTCATCTCCGTTTACTGGTGGCTGCACTGGGCTCCCACGTAGTCCATCGGTACTAGCATTCCGCTTTGCTTCCGCTGCGTCATTTGAGGCTGGTTGTTTCTCACTACGATACTCCTCCTCCATCACGAATACATTACTCCTAATCTTTAGTAGTTGATCCCATCCAATTTTGGCAGTCATCTCAGTCAAGATGCTATATGCATGTTTGAAGGTACCTTTGTACTGCGCAGCACGTAAGCTTAATAAACTTGGATGAACCTGCTCTCCATATTTTGACTCTGGCTCGCTATCAATCTCGTCTAACCGTGTCTCAGGTAAGGTCGGAAGGTGGATCTCTCTGGGTTCTGGCATGATTGGAGCATCTTTATCCTGATATGTAAACATCGGGCACGAGTTCAACGTTGTCAAAGCATTTTCCCAATCCTCCATTGTAACATATATGTCCGCAAGTCTTGCCCATGTACCAAATTCGCTAGGTGCTGCGATGGTGCTTCTGTCGGCGCAACCAAGAGCCATTCGTAGTCGTTCATCCTTTGATTCAGGGTTGTTTGGGTTAAGCGCCTTCTTCTTCAAGAACTCTGATTGTGTATCCAGCATAACATAATCCATTGGTGATTGTTTGACCGATTCGTGTAAAACTCGAATTGCTTGTACCTCCTCGTTACCCATAAATAGGACCTTTGCCAAAAGAGACGAGACCTCGACATTTCGCGTGCGGAGTTTCTCGAATAAGTTAATTCCAGATGCGAATCGACCGGTGGTATGGAAATACTTGAGAAGCCCAGCTGTGAGGTGATTCGAGACATTGTTTGGAACTTGGACGACAGAATCTGACCCGAGTTGCCATCCTAGGAATTGTCAGCACAAGATGATTAGAGCATGAATTACGGCGTACCCCTGAAAAACAGTTGTTCTGCCGCTTGGAGAAATCTGTGCTCTGTTTCCGTATTTGTGACTGGGTTAAACCTCCTCACTCCCATGATCTTCCGTATGGTATCACCACTTCCATCATCCGCGTATGAGTATGCTCGGAGTACACTACAGAGATAAGTTTCCAGCCATAACTCATCCGAGGCCACTCGTTTGTCTCCCCTTTCGTCTATACAGTAGCTATCCACCGAACCGGGAATTGTTACGTGTACACGCATATCGAGTCGCGAGAAGGCATTGTAACAACTATTGATATTAGTAGGATTTCTAGGTATCAGAGCAGCTTGACATACCAATATATTCCCTCAGCAATCTTTGTGGTGGATTGGTTCGTCTCTTTGTATGTGAGGGTATTGATATAGGCGGCCAAACTCGCAGAGGAAGACGCGTCTACACCACTGACATGGTGGTAGACTCCCGTCTAATAAATCGCACTTAGCGCAAATAAACTAGGTAGGAGAATCTGTGGGTAGCATACTTGCTTGCCAGGGCTTCTAGGAGCTTGTTTGATCAATTGCACAAGATCAGGCGGGCCGAGCTCTCTCAAAGCTGCCAATACTTCTGTTCGGGCATCTATTGATTCATATATGACCTCCTCTGTCAGCCTGAAATAAGTGGTCAGCATCAATTGACTGAGGTTTTAAGGAATCTGGAGCAGGGCTGCTTGCGTACTCAGGAACAGCTGGCGCAACCATCTTGTAGTGTTTGAAAATTGGTAGTTTTATCTTATCTTTAACCCGATGGGCAATTGAGAAACATAAGATGGGTGATCATGCGTGAATCAAGTAGGTGATATATAGAGGATTTGGATGCTCGGGGTGAATGTGGATGAGGTTATTGACTTAGGGATAGGAACACCTCACCTTGTCCACATAAAACTACAAGCTCGAAGCAGTTCTCAGCCTCGCCATTTTCACGTGACACACATCAAGTTACTTTTGATACTCTTCAGATTTGAGCGATATAAATGTCATAGCCATGAATATTAATTACTTGATTCAACTCCGTAGATGTGACTGTCTAACTACTATTCTTCGTGGAAGAAACTCAAATACTCCTCATACTGACAACTAATCTGCCAAGTCTCTAATGCCCGCCGCTCGTTTGACATGCGCGTCTAATATTGCTTCCAGTTCAGCCTCGTGTACAACGTCTCTACCACAACGCTCATACTTAATCTAGTCCGCAACAATCGTATTGCAAAATAAAGTTGGACAGTGTCCTGGAGGGAGGAGGTTGATTATTGATGAAACAATATGGCAAATTTTACTGCTCTGAACATTGAGCCGGATGATCAGAGTGACGATGAAGTTGACAACACCAAGGAACTACAAGTATTGCGTCCTTCCAATTTATCCAATTTTACTTCGGTACTGACCTTATCCCTAGATCGAGGAAGCCCTTAAATCATATCAAAACGCGCTCCGCTTGCATGCCCAAGGGCCTACAGCCTACCCTCAAGCTGCAGAGGCATACGGGATCCTCTTCAAATCCGAAATATTCAATTACCCTGAAAGCATCACCGAGTTTGCGAGATTAGAACAACACCCCGAAGTCGAGTATGCCGATTCCTCGTTTCCACTCGACCTTGAACTGGCGGGGGCAGGTGCGGAAGCTACACCTAGCACTTTACCCCAGATACTCTATCTTTCATTCAAAAACCATGGACAATTTATCTTGGATTGTGTCAGGTCGCGGCTGAAACAAAGTGAGGACGATCCAGAACAGGTTCTAGGTGAAAGATGGCTGGACAAGCAGTCCAAAGCGGCAATTGAAAACTTTGCGCTTGCCCTAGCCAGAGATGAATCCGATACTGAATTATGGAGGCGTGCAGCTCGCATAGGATCTATGCTTGGAAGTCGCAGAATTGAGAGGTACTGTTTAGAGGCTGCAGTAGAAGTTGATGATGACCCAACCGTAGCGGAAGTGGAACCGCCTGCTCTTGAAGAGGGCTTCGCAGGGGAACAGCTAAAGGAGGTTTTGAGTGTGCTTGGAGATGAAGTCGCGGCTAGCCACCCGGTCATGTCACCTTTCATGAAAAAGGGAATGGCTTCATTCCTACTTAAACACATTGATCCCTACAAGTTTTTACCGAATAATACAAAAAGTTTAGGAACACCTTCAACGGAAGAACTCGAACAGACAGAGGCAAGAAATAGTCTTTTAGTTCCAGAATGGAGCTGGACTAGTCTGGGAGATCAACTCTGTGCAGCTACCTTTTCTCAGCAAGCACTTTCTGGTGCTGGAGTTGTTCTACGTTTTCCAGATGGTGGACCTGGGGCTCAAATACCCGATGCTGCACCAGCTTTGGAGGACCAAATAATGCAAGGCGTCGAGGCGACTGATTCTCCCACGATTGAGACGGATACGCCACTGCTTACCCCAACCAATCCCACAGTTGAAACCCAACCACTTGACCCCACAACTGTCACTACAGTTACAGCTACCACTACCGTTCCTTTAAACGATGAGGGAGAATCACCACCGGAACAAGGACTCTTAATATTGTCCAGAAAGCGATCGCAATCCGCAGCAGGAATACGGGACACTCCAGAAGATGACGCTAGTACCCAAAAAAGAAGCAAGCGGATTCGTAACCGAGATAATACAGCATCAGAAGTTGACCCAATGGCCCAATATACAGAACAGCTACAAAGTTTTGTCCGAGCCGATCAGGACGTTTTCGACTTTGTTGGTGGTCTCCTCTCTCGAATTGACGTTAATGATCTGGGCACATTTCAAAACCTACAGTCGGCCTTAGAGGCCGAAAATGGAGATGATCGTACAGATCTTGTCGAAAACGGGGCTTTGAGAGACCTCCGCGATATTCTAAGATCTTGGGACAACCTGAAATCATCCACGTTTGTCAATGCAAGCGCTGCTGATATCCTTGGTTCTTCTGCAGGAGGTGCCAACGCTGGTCTCGAAGCATTCCTCGAGAATTCGAAGGTAGGGCCGCTTAAGATGAATTCTAAGCCATTACTCGGCCCTTCGGACAATCTTGTCGCCTTTGCGGACCGGGTAGAACGGGATTGGCTACCTCTACAAGATGTCATCTTTGAATGGTTATGTGTTATAATTAGCACATATCGAGACTATGTCTGGCCGGACGACCTCAAATCATGTTTTATGCGTATCATTAGCTATGTTGATGGGGATATATTTGACCGCATACAATTAGATGTTGCAAGAATCCAGACTAGGGATGATATTCGACCTAATCTTCTTGAGTACGAAGAAATCGTACAAACTCTGTTCGAACTTCATCTAGACCTCTACATGAGAATTACAAATCCCAATAGTATTGTTAGCCACGAAATGAGAGTTATCAGCAAAGATCGACTTGATAGATGGGCAGATTTGGCAGCTAATTTAATACGCTCACACGTTGCTGAACCATCGAATGAGATTTCTTTGAGATATCTATGGGCGTCTGTCTTTTATGCCACGATGGCTGACAGCGTTACCCGGGAGCACAAAGTTCTTTGCTGGTCGGAACTTCAGAAACTCCTACTTGGAGCTGGATCACCTACTATTGAGTTACAGAACAATGCAGTTATGGCAGAAATCTCGGCTGTTGCTGCGGAACGGGAGGTCTCCCAGTTAACAACTATTGATTTCTTCTACAACCTATTTCAGACTGAGATTTCTAATCCCACGGATATCATCGAAACTCTTGAGCCTGTCCTCGACCCCGAAACAGCATGTCCGCCTACAACAGATCAGGAAGGAACAGACTCTGAACCAGGCCCGTCGGATAATACCCCTACTGCACTACGAGAGATGTGGAAATTCCTCAGCACTGGAAGCACTTCGCTTCGCTTATTCTTGTGGCAAAGGCTACGTGAAGCATATGCGACCATCGGATATAATACCAAGGTCTTCTCTTGTTATCTAAAAAGCATTGAGATCATCCTTGCTGATATGCGATCTGAGAAGTACATTGACACAGTGGATGAACCTCGCCGGCATCAACTTCTTCTGTGGCTCAAAGCTTTGGATGACCTGTTGGTAAAGGCCCTGACGATTGCCCTGAATGACTCAGCCTCCTGTTTTGAGATTATTGATGAGCGCCATCTCAAATCGACTTGTTCAGCAATTGCTCAACTCAGTAGAGTTCTTCATTCTGCAGCTCTGTTTGATGATGAAATTCGAGTTGGAAAGGCTCAGCTATCGCAAAATCCAGAGTATGGTCAACACGGGTCATTTCATGGCTTTATAGGTAAGCTACGAGAGATGCAAGTCCGCGCTTGGGCTTTACAGTACACCATGGTCAAGGAAGCGATGACCCAAAATCGGGATCTTTTTGCCACCCCTGAGAAGGATTTGGCAGATTTTCTCGCTGTGGTTCATTACTGTCTTGGTTTGAGAAAGTGCTGCAAGTCATCCAACAAAATATTCTTGAAGATGATGAAGGTTGAAATGATTCGCCTCAAGCAAGTGGACAAATGGGAGGATTATCTGGGACAAGTACTTTATGACTTATACGGCTTACGTTTGGGCGTTGGGACCTACTTGCTAGAGGAGCACGGATGTCCAGCCGAATCTCTGGATCGACGTACCGTTCTTAACATTGCCGAGCAAGTCATTGTTCTTGCTAACAGAATGCCCTTAAAAGATCTCCTGAAGCATGAACTGCGGGCAACGATAGAACGAATGCAAACAGCCATAGGTCCAGCAAAACCAACGCCGCAGATGCAACATAACCTTCGAAATGTTACGGAATTTCTCAGAACATCATTGCACCCTCTTCAGATGTACAGGGCCTTTAAAGGCGAAGTCTACGTTGATTCTGTTTCTGTGGTTACCCCCGACAGCGGACTTGCGGATAAAGGATGGTATTTTCTATTAGGAATGATTGCACTAACAAGATTCCGCTCTCAGAAGAGACTTGGTCCAGGTGGCCAGACAGATGATATGCGAGTGGCCGCAACGTTTTTGAGATTGCAACTTCAGTACAATGCTGAACACTGGGAAACTTGGTACCGCCTTGCTCAATGTTTTGACTATGAACTTGAAGATGAGGTTATGTGGACTGCTGATAAGATCAATAACCACCGATCCGATTTAGTGCGAGTACAACGCGGTGCCATCCACTGTTACGTGATGGCATTGTCCACTGCAGTCCGCACAGCAGACGATACGCCAGAGAGTCTTGCAAAACTTGCCGAACTGTATCACGATTTCGGAATGCGGATTTATGCCTCGTCACGCGAACCATTCAACATGGAAGCCTTCTATATGGATGAGTTTGACAGACATATGAGTGGAGCAGGTGGAATGTACAAGAAGCCTCTACATGAAGAGCTAACCCGCTGGAATGCTTGGAAGTACTCGGCTGCTTTGTTTCGCCAAGCTCTAGCGCTACGCCCTGATAATTGGATGTAAGTTGTTTCCATAAAACTTGCTGCCCAGTACTAACTTCCTAGGAACCACTACATGCTTGGAAAGTCTCTATGGAAGATGTATTATAGACCAACGGATAACTATAAGCAGCAAGCCACTAAACCTACCTTCAAAATGGTTTTGGCTGCTTTTGAAGGCGCAATTAGGACCGTGCCTAAACCAAGAGACGCTCGGCAAGAGCCCATTCTCGAACCACACTACAAGCTCATGGCAACTGTTCATAAGATGATCATGATGCGATCCATAGAGCCACAGTTTGGTGCCGATCTCTTGCAAAGGCAGCCATTTGCTATACGTAAAGGCGAGAATGTGGAAGTAAACTCATTCGAGGAATGGGATGCATTTGCACTTGAAAGCCTCAAATATTTGCGGAGCCAAGATAAACAACATTGGCAACATCGGATGGTATTCCGGGTAGCTACCATTATGTTTGACGAACGGGCCCCAGACTACGCACAAGCAACTGCTGCTTGTAAGGAATTCCGTGAATCTATATTCACCAAGACTATGCACATCCAAGTTTGGAAGCCCGAAGCTGAGCGGCCCGGCCGACATTGTGTCTACATGGAGCGATATGTAGCCTTGATGATGAATATATTATTCATTCTGAGTGACAAGGTGAATATGGAGGCACTTTGTAAGCGTGTTCGCAAGAAATCCAACGACTTCCAGAATTTCACAAAAGTCTGGACTGATTGCTGTACGACATACCTCAGGCTCATCCGTCGGATAGGAGAGATCCCACCCAACATGGACGAGGTATTCAAAAGCGTCTCACAGGAAGAATTTGCTGAAGTCTCACAACGAATCGACGACTGGGTAAACGATCCAACAAAGAACAATCCAGCACTAGAGGCCCTCCGTGAAGCCATCGAGCTGAAGAAAACCAACGCCAACCAGATCAAGACGCTACCTATTGACGATCTGATCAATGACGCTTGGGGAGTTCTGTATATTGCGATCGTGAAAGAGCTTCCTCCGGCCGCGGCACCCGGCTCACTCCAACAAGCTCAAATTGATGGCTCTTCTGATTCCAGACCAATCGAGCCTAGACCTGTCCTCCCAGCACCTATGAACATTAATAACGTAATGGACATGAATGGTCAACAGCCCGCCGTTCCAATCACACCTGGACCAGTTGAAATCATCCGTCCACGTAAACTTGGCATTTCCCGCCGCGAGGTCCTCCGTCGCGCTGAAGCAGCAGTGACTCGTACACCAGAGCTTCCACGCAGCATTGCACCGCATCAATCATCTGCTGGAGGAAGCGGTGTTGCTACTCCTCCAAACTTAATTCTTGGCTCAAACGCTCCTCCTGTCTCGCACCAGAATGGGAAAGAGGCCTCAGGCAAGGAAGGAGGCGGTGCTGGGAGCAGAGAACAGAGTGTGGACGATGATGCAGATGATGAGAGTGATTTGAGTGATGTGCCAGATATCGATGATCGGGAAGCTGCAATGCTATTTCCGAATTTGATGAGGAGGACGACGACGGAGGATGGTGGGGATGATAAGAGTAGTACGGCTAAAGATGCTTAAGCTTGACAGATATAATAAGGAGATCTACTTGTGGTCTTAGAAACGGCGTTTATATGAGCTGGGTTAAGGAGTAAGGTCTGCTTAGATTCAGGAATCTGGTTGCGATGTACAATAACTGGGGAGATGTAAAGATATTGCAGTGTAAGAATCAATAAGGCAATATACTATGATAATCTCACCCCCCCTCCACCCTTTCCTCTTTCCACTTCCTCGGCAGGGTTTTATCGAAGGTATTTCCGAGATATTATATCACTCCTATCATTGTGGTATATGTTCTCACGTTCCCCATGTAAGAGATTTCCTCATGGCATATATCCTGCCATTGTTGGACTTACTACGGACTGGCCGGCGGTACCAAGCACGACACGCATATGCGGCCCTAGTTTCAGAATAGGACGCCCTCATTCTAGCATTTACATGACAATTTTATGTGAAGTATCATTATCATATATCGGATAAGCCGGAACTACCACCAAATTGGATGCTCCGGCCTAGGTATGTATGCAGGTTGCTTTATGCAGGCGATAGGTCATGACGATCATAAGTTTGGTACAGGGCGGATCGCTACTCGTGCTTAAGGAGGTGATCTAGCACGATGTGTTGATGAGGGGAACCAGCATTGGTGATGCGGCCACGTGCCTAAGGTTGGGTACACAACCGAGCATTGGGTAAGAATCAGAATTGAGATGAGGAGGATTAGTTTAGATTTGTCTAGTGCGTACAAAAATTTTCATTTAAGTTGTTGATGTGGAGACATGAGATACACGACGAGAAAAAAAAAGTTTCGAGTTCGAGGCATGGGGTCAATATATATATATATATATTGCAACTCTTGTTATTACTAGGATAGTATGTCGCCATTGCCAGATAACGGTGATATATTGCAACAAGTTCCAATATAACATGTTTCTCTATTGAATTCTAGGATAAAATAGGACGAATGTAAATCCTGTGCGATATATTTATTACAATTTGGATTGACAACTCCCTCTGCAATAATTATGTACACAGCTCAAAATTCCACATTTAGGAATCTTGAAACTTCGATTTGCGCACCTAATTACTGCCAATCCTCTCTAACATCTCGAACTGGATCATAATAAGGAGTTTGCGAACCTTGGATCTGAGAACCACTACCTCCATACGAGTGTTGATGCTGTACCGTATGCCACGACTGACCAGCATTTGTGTCTTTTTCACTTCTTTGATGAGTTTTGCTCTTTTTCTCATTCTTTGTCGTCTGTCTCGATCTCCCATCCCGATATCTGAATTTATGATACAGGAACCACTTCGCAATCCAATTTGAACAATCTTGAGTCGGCTCAGCCAGAGCCCAGTACCCACTCGTTTCATAGCTAGCATCTCCAACGATGTGCCCAATTGCCTGGTCTTTGGATCGCTCGGAAATATCACTCCAGTCATATGGCGGCTCGCGGCTACTGTTATCCTTCAAGTGATATGGATCAGAAGTAAGCCAGTTGTAGATTCTATCAACTTCTTTCTAGGTTCCCTTTGTATCAGCAGGGGAATGTCGGCGTTTTGGATACTCGATAAATTCTAGTGCCTGGATTATTGACATTACACTTACCCCCATTTTCGCGTACACATGAGATGGTAGCCCAAGGTGTTTGATAAAATTGGCTTTCGTCTCGCTCATTGCAAGCGGAGTTGAATATGTCATCTTTCCGGTAACGCATCCACCTGAATTCCGAGCAAAGGTTTAATCGAGGACAGACGGTATGGGAATATAGAATTCAAACCCATCTTCTCATATACATAGGACCCCTCTCAACAGTTACCAAGCCACATCAGAAGATGCAGAAGGGACCGGAGACATCCCCGCTAAGATTGGGAGCCTTGGCTT
>Ga0247809_1001238_pt1 | contig 11481 bp, 10 predicted proteins | sample UWRJL104311B1_FD_180951 | JGI IMG/M metagenome (GOLD analysis project Ga0247809, IMG submission 180951) | Plant litter microbial communities from Arlington Agricultural Research Station in Wisconsin, United States - UWRJ-L104-311B-1 | ecosystem: Environmental > Terrestrial > Plant litter >...
CCGCCTCGCGGCGCACCTCGATCTCGGGGTCCTTGAGCAGCGAGCGCAGCACGTCGACCTCGTCGGCGCCGCCGATCTCGCCGAGGGCGCGGGCGGCCTGGGCACGCACGCGGGCGACCTCGTCGGTCGCGAGCGCGGCGACCTCCGCCGGGTAGGCGAGCTCACGACGGGCGACGACCTTGGCGCTCATCTCGCGCACACGCCAGGCCTGGTTGCCGAGGCCCGCGAGCACCGCGGGGATCGCGCTGTCGTTCCACACGTAGAGGAACGTGCGGGCACCCCACACCTCGGGCCAGTACAGCGGCGGGGCTCCGTCGAGGATGCCCTGCGCGTGCCGCCCGCCGACGGCGAGCAAGAACTCCTCGCCCGCGTTCAGCCCGGCGATCAGGGCGGTGGCGCGGGCCACGACCTCGTCTTCGCCGAGCTCCGCGACCACCTTCGCGATGCGCTCCGCGGGGGAATCGTCGTTGGGCTGGTTCTTCGGCGTGTGTGTAGTCATAGCGCTGCTACTTTACGCGGCCATCCCCCGGCCGGCTCACCCAGATCGAGGCGACGGCGTCTGCGGCGAGACCGATCCCGCCGCCCGACGACTCGACCAGCACGGCGAACGGGTCGGTCGACACGACCGTGAGCCGCCCGTCGAGCGCTATGTCTCCCTCGTCGAGCAGGCGCAGTACCGCGGGGTCGCGGTCGCTGATGCGCACCACCCGCACCGACTCCCCCGCCTCCACGTCGCGCAGCAGCACAGCTTCCGGCCGGTGCACCGCACCCTCGCGGTCGGGGATGGGGTCGCCGTGCGGGTCCCTCGACGGCCGGCCGAGATCGTCGTCGATGCGGTCGAGTATGCGGTCGCTCAGCGCGTGCTCGAGCACCTCCGCCTCGTCGTGCACCTCGTCCCACGTGTAGCCGAAGTGCTCCACGAGCCAGGTCTCGATCAGGCGGTGTCGCCGCAGCATGCGCAGTGCGAGGGCCGCGCCATCCGTCGTCAGGGTCACCGCGCCATAAGGCCGGTGGTCGACGAGGCCCTGCGCCGTGAGCTTCTTCACCATCTCGGTGACGGATGACGCGGCGAGCCCCAGCCGTGCGGCGAGCGCCGACGTCGTGATGGGGGTCGGCTGCCATTCGGTGTGGGCGTAGACGGCCTTCACGTAGTCCTCGACGGCCGCGGGGTAGACGGACATCACGCGCCGGCCACGACGAGCACAATGAGCACCACGTTGATCACCACGATGGCGGCCGTGCTGATCCAACTGGCCCAGCGCAGCCATGCCCCGTTGGCGAACTCGCCCATGAGTTTTCTCGAACTCGCGAAGGCTACGAGCGGCACGAGGGCGAACGGTATGCCGAAGCTCAACACCACCTGGCTGAGCACGAGGGCGCGGGTGGGGTCGAACCCCACGCCGAGCACGACGAGGGCGGGCACGAGGGTGACTAGGCGACGCACGAGCAGCGGAACGCGCACGCGCAGCAGGCCGCCCATGATCGACGCGCCGGCGTACGTGCCGACGCTCGTCGATGCCAGGCCGGATGCGAGCAGGCCGACCGCGAACACCACTCCGACGACCGGCCCGAGCGAGTCGACGATGGCCGCGTGCGCGCCCTCGATCGAGTCGGTGCCGTCGACGCCGCGCAGGCTCGCGGCGGCGAGCAACAGCATCGAGATGTTGATGGCCCCGGCGACGACGAGCGCCGCCCCGACGTCCCAGCGCGTGGCGCCGAGCAGCATGCGGATGCGACCGGGGTCGCGCGTCACCCCGTGACGGTCGCGGGCGAGCGCCGAGTGCAGGTAGATCACGTGCGGCATCACGGTGGCGCCGAGCATGCTCGAGGCGAGCAGCACCGAGTCGGCTCCCTCGAACCGGGGCACGACCCCCGCGAGCATCGCACCCGGGTCGAGGTCGCTCACGAACAGGCCGGACACGAAGCCGACCACGATCACGCCGAGCAGCGCGACGATCACGATCTCGAACGGCCGCTGCCCATTGCGCGACTGCACCACGAGCAGCAGGATCGACGCGACGCCGACGATGACGCCGCCCACGACGAGCGGCACGCCGAAGAGGAGGTGGAGCGCGATGGCCCCGCCGATGACCTCGGCGATGTCGGTCGCGGCCGCCACGAGCTCGGCCTGCACCCAGTACAGCCGGCGCGGCGCGGTGGGCAGCCGGTCGCCCAGCAGCTCGGCGAGGCTGCGGCCGGTGACGATGCCCACTTTCGCCGACTGGTACTGCACGATCACGGCGATGAGGTTCGCGATCACGAGCACCCAGAGCAGCAGGTATCCGTAGCGCGCGCCGGCGGTGAGGTTGGCGGCGACGTTGCCCGGGTCCACGTAGGCGATCGCGGCGACGAACGCGGGGCCGAGCAGCAGCAGCGTCGACCTGCCGGTCGCGCGCTGCGGGTCGGCGAGTCGGTTTTTCGGCATACCGAAATGTTACGCCGGGCGGAGGGGATCAGCGGTGCAGGCGGTCCTCGTGGGCGGCGTGCTCGGCCGGCTCGAGCTGGAAGGTCGAGTGCTCGACGTCGAAGTGCCCCGCGAGGCAGCCGCCGAGTTCGTCGAGCAGGGCACCCGTGCCCCCGCTCGCGAACAGTTCCTTCGTGACGACCACGTGGGCCGAGAAGACGGGCGCGCCGGAGGTGATCGCCCACACGTGCACGTCGTGCACGTCGACGACGCCGGTAGCGCCGAGGATGTGCTCACGGATGGTCTCGACGTCCATGTCGCGCGGCACCGATTCGCTCAGCACGTGGAACACGTCGCGCAGCAGCGAGAACGCGCGCGGCACGATGAGCCCCGCGATCACGAGGGACGCGATCGCGTCGGCCTGCGCGAAACCCGTGGCGAGGATGACGAGCGCCGCCACGATGGCGGCCACCGAACCGAACATGTCGCCGAGCACCTCGAGGTACGCGCCGCGCATGCCGATGCCCGAACCGCCTCGCAGCACGAGCAGCGACGCCACGTTCGCGCCGAGGCCCACAACCGCCACGACCAGCATCGGGGTGCTGAGCACCTCCGCGTCATCCGGCCTGATCAGCCTGTCGATCCCCTCGACGGCGACGAACACCGCGACGACCGACAGCAGCGCCCCGTTGACGAGGGCGCCGAAGACCTCCGCGCGCTGGTACCCGTAGGTCTGCCGGTCGGTCGCGGGGCGGGCCGCGATCACGATCGCCACGAGGGCGACCACCAGCCCGACGAGGTCGGAGAGCATGTGGCCGGCGTCGGCGAGCAGCGCGAGAGAACCGGAGATGACGGCACCCACGACCTCGACCACGAGGAAGACGGCGACGATGCAGATCGCGACCACGAGACGGGCCCGGTTGGTGACCCCGGCGGAGTGGTCGTGGCCGTGCCCGGCGTGGTCGTCTCTCGTCACCTCCCAAGGCTAGGCGGGCGGTGTCACCCCCACTAGGGGTAGCCCGCTGATAGGAATGATCGGCGTTATCGGTAGGCTCGATCGGGTGAGCATCGCACTCGTCTTGCTCGCCCTCGCCGCCTTCCTGGCGTGGTCGTCGATAGCCGGCTCACGCTGGGGATCGCGGCTCGCTCCGCCGGTCGTGCTCGTCGTCGGGGCTCTCGGCACGATGACGACGATCACCCTCACCCCGTTCGTCGGCGTACCGGCCGGCTGGGTCGTGCTCGCGGAATACGCGGCGGCGACGGCGGCGGCGATCGTCGTGATGGTGCGGATGCCGCGGCTGCGCCCGCGCGCCTCCGTCGGCGCCGTCGCCCTCTGGGTGCCTGCGACGGTGGGTGCCGCGCTCTGGCTCGCCACCCGGGCGGCAGCCGAGTTCGTACCGGGGGCGTCGCGGCTGGCGTGGTCCATGGAGGGCGACGCGACCAACAACCTCAACTTCGTGCGCCGGATCGTCGCCGACAACGGGATCGTCGTCGGCGCCACCCAGAACCCCGTGCCCCTGCCGGTGACCGCGGTCGCGCTCCCGTTGTCGTTCGATCAGTTGCCCGCCGTGCACGTGCCCGTCGGCGCCTCGTCGCTCGGCCCCGGGCTCGCCGCGCAACTCGAAACGTACGGCTGGGTCTGGGTCGCGGCGCTGGCCGCCTGCTCTGTCGTCATGGGCGCGGTGGCCGCGTCGTTCGTCGACCCCGCCAAGACGCGCGCGGTCGCGGCCGCGAGCGCACTCGGTTCGCTGCTGCCGCTCACCTGGTTCGTCGGCGGGCTGCCGATCGCCTTCGGTTACTTCAACATGCCGTTCACGATCGTCGTCGCGCTCACGAGCTGGCTGTTGTTCGTCTCGTCGCGGCGAGCGCCTCTCGTCGCGCTCGTAGCGCTCGTCGGAGCGGCCACCCTGCTGCTGCTCACCTGGACACCGATAGCGCTGATCCCGGTCGCGCTCGGGGTCGCGCTCGCCGTCCGGGAGCGACGTGTCGTCTTCGCCGCGCGGGGGTGGCGGCTCGTCGCCGCCGTCGGCGCCGTCGCCTGCGGCACAGCATGGGCGGCGTCGCTCACGATCCCGTCGTATTTCGTGCAGAGCGTAGCGCTCGCGGCTCCGGGTCAGGGCTACCCGCCCCCGTGGTTATTCGCGCTGCTGGTCGTCGGGCTCGTGCTCGTGTCGGCGGCGCTGCTGCGCACGCGCGTCGCGACCCCCGTATTCGCCGGGATCGTCACCGTGGTCGGGGCGTCGTACGCGTGCGTCGCACTCTTCCTGGCGCTGTCACGCGACGTGTTCGACCCGTGGACGGCGTATTACCCGGTGAAGGTGACATGGCTGGTCTGCGTCATCCTGCTGCCCATCGGGCTGTCGCTGCTCGCGGGCCTCGCGTCGCTCTCGCGGGCATCCAGTCGATCCGTCGTCGGGGTCGTGGCCGCGGGGAGCCTCGTCGTCGCCGTCGCCGCCTTCCCGCCCGTGGCCCCGGTGCCGGGCTTCCCGGCGGACCAACCGTCGCAACGCATCCTGGCCGGCCAGGTCTGGCGCACCGGCGACTCCGCGGTCGCCACCCTGCTCGGGGTGGTCGAAGCCACCGGGGCCGGCGAGACCCCCGTGCTCTGGCGCTCGGCCGAACCCGACGAGCAGATGGTCAACTTCTGGACGGCGTATTCGATCGGCGAGCAGTTTCCCGGAGACCGCGAGCTGCGGCGCTTCGCCTTCCGCGAGTACAGTCCGTTCCGCTCGGAGGGCACGCGCGGGCCCGGTTCGTCCAACGCGCTCTGCGAGTTGCTGCGCGACCCCGACCGCTCGATCGTCGTCTACACCGACGATCCCGCGACCGAGCACGACCTCACCACCGGGTGCACCGGATCGTCGGCGCGGTACGTCGTCGGGGCGACCCCTGGCAGGTCCGGCTAGAGCAGGCGGGCGCGCACGACCGGCATGATCTGCCCGAACGCGAGGGCGCGGTGGCTGATCGCGTTCTTCTCGTCGGCGGTGAGCTCGGCCGCGCTCACGTCGATCCCGTCGGGCCGGAACACGGGGTCGTAGCCGAACCCGCCCGCACCCGCGGGCTCGGTGAGCACGGTGCCCGGCCAGACACCGAGTTCCACGTGCTCGAAGTCGCCCACCACGAGCGCGGCGGCGCAGGTGAACTGCGCCTCGCGGTCGGTGATGCCGACGAGGTTCGCGAGCAGCAGCTCTAGGTTCTCCCTGTCGTCGCGGTTGCCGGCGTACCTGGCCGAATGGATGCCGGGGGCCCCGCCCAGGGCGTCGACCGAGATCCCCGAGTCGTCCGCGATCGCCGCGAGTCCCGTGTGTTGCGCGGCGGCCCGAGCCTTGATCAGCGCGTTGCCGCCGAAGCTGTCGGCGTCTTCGACCGGCTCGGGGCCGTCGTAGCCGATCAGTTCGATCCCCTCGAGCCGGTCGCCGAGGATGCGGCGCAGCTCGTCGACCTTGTGGGCGTTGTGCGTCGCGAGCACCAGCTGCACGGGAGTGGACACGGGGGTCACGCCCCGAGCGTCGCGACCTGCATCGCGGTCAGGTCGGCGGTTCCGCCGAGCGCGAGGTCGAGCAGCGCGTTCAGTTCGTCGCGGTCGAACGGTGCGCCCTCGGCGGTTCCCTGCACCTCGACGAAGAGCCCGCGGCCGGTGACGACGACGTTCATGTCGGTCTCTGCCTTGACGTCTTCGACGTAGGCGAGGTCGAGCAGCGGCTCTCCCCCGACGATCCCCACTGAGACAGCGGCGACGCTGTCGACGAGCGGCTTGGCGTTCTTGCCGATGAAGCCCTTGCCGCGGCCCCATTCCAGCGCGTCGGCGAGCGCGACGTAGGCGCCGGTGATCGCCGCGGTGCGGGTTCCTCCGTCGGCCTGCAGCACGTCGCAGTCGATCACGATGGTGTTCTCGCCGAGCGCCTTCATGTCGACGACGGCCCGCAGCGAGCGGCCGATGAGGCGCGAGATCTCGTGGGTGCGGCCGCCGATCTTGCCCTTCACGCTCTCGCGGTCCATGCGGTCGTTGGTCGAGCGCGGCAGCATCGAGTACTCGGCGGTGACCCAGCCGGTGCCCTTGCCCTTGAGCCAGCGCGGAACCCCGTTCGTGAACGACGCCGTGCACAGCACCTTGGTGTCGCCGAACGAGATGAGCGCCGACCCCTCGGCCTGGGTGCTCCACCCGCGTTCGATCGTGACGGGGCGGAGGTCGGTTGCCGTACGGCCGTCGGAACGGGTCATGGTGTCTCTTTCGGTAGCGGTGCGGGGTCGGGCTAGGGCAGGTTGATGGTGCCGGTCTCGACGAGGTCGACGCGGCTGACTTCCGGGCCGAGGAACCGCGAGGCGAGCCGCAGGAACTCCTGCTGGCTGCCGCCGGTCGCCTCGAAGGTGTGGACGGGAGGCTCGGCGCTCGCACGCTCGAGGCCGTGTTTCACGAGCATGCGGTAGACGTCGTACGCGGTCTCTTCCGCGCTGGAGACGAGCGTGACATCCTCGCCCATCACGTACTGGATGGCGGCGGCGAGCAGCGGATAGTGCGTGCAGCCGAGCACGAGCGTGTCGATGTCGGCGGCCTTGAGCGGGGCCAAGTACTGCTCGGCGACGGCGAACAGCTCGGGTCCGCTCGTGATGCCCGACTCGACGAATTCGACGAAACGCGGGCAGGCGCCGGTGAAGATGCGCAGGTCGGATGCCGCGGCGAACGCGTCTTCGTAGGCGAGCGACTGAACCGTGCCGACGGTGCCGATCACGCCGATGCGTTTGTTGCGGGTCTGCCGCACGGCGGCCCGCACGGCGGGCTGGATGACCTCGACGACGGGGATGCCGTACCCGCCGGTGAACCGTTCCCGCGCGTCGCGCAGCATCGCCGACGACGCGGTGTTGCACGCGATAACGAGCAGCTTCACGCCCTGGGCGACGAGGTCGTCCATGACCTCGAGCGCGTAGCGGCGCACGTCGGCGATCGGCTTGGGGCCGTAGGGCGAGTGGGCTGTGTCGCCGACGTAGGTGATCGACTCGTGGGGCAACTGGTCGATGATCGCCCTGGCCACCGTGAGTCCGCCGACTCCCGAGTCGAAGACTCCGATCGGCGCATCTGTCACGCCCCCGAGTTTAGTGGAAGCCGTCGCGCTCGCGTTCCTGCTGCACGACCGCCTCGCGGTCGGCGAGGCCCCGCAGCCCGGCGAGCGGCTGCGCCATGCGGTGGTTGCCGCGCAGCGCCGGTTCGACCCGGTCGAGGAACGCCCAGTACCCCCCGGTGTACGGGCACGCGTCGGGGCCGAGGCGCACCTTCGGGTCGAACCGGCAGCCGCCGCAGTAGTCGGTCATCCGGTTGATGTAGGCGCCTCCCGAGGCGTACGGCTTGGTCGCGACGATGCCGCCGTCGGCGTGCTGGCTCATGCCGATCACGTTGGCCGGCATCACCCACGGCGTGCCGTCGACGAACATGTCGGTGAACCAGTCGTTGAGCTGCACCGGGTCGTAGCCGCGCTGCAGCGCCCAATTGCCGATCACCATGAGCCGCTGGATGTGGTGGGCCCAGCCGTGCTCGCGCACCCCGCCGATCGAGTGCTTCAGGCAGTTCGCCTCGATCGCTGCCGCGTCGAGCTCCACGAACTCGCGCGGGAGGTCGACCGTCGCCCGCAGGGCGTTGTGGCCGGTGCGGTAGCCCTCGCCGAGGTGCCAGTACAGGTGCCACACGTAGTCGCGCCAGCCCGCGACCTGCCGCACGAAGCCCTCGACGCTCGACAGGGGCGCGTTGCCCGCGGTGTACTGCGCCGCCACGGTGTCGACGACGTGACGGGGGTCGAGCAGCCCGAGGTTCATGGGGGCACTCAGCAGGGAGTGCGCCATGGTCCAGTCGCCCGTGAGCGTGGCATCCTCGAACGGCCCGAAGTCGCCGAGCCGGGTCTCCACGAAGTCGGCGAGCGCGGCTTCGGCCTCGGTCGCGGTGGCCGCGAACCGGCGCGGACCGTCGTCTCCGACCAGGCGGATGTCGCCGTCCGCCGCCCAACGGTCGAGGTCGGCCCGCACGCCCGCGTCGATGTCGTCCTCCGCGGGCCAGCGCGGGTCGGGGAGGCCGAGCGATCCCGCGTTCTTCGGCGGAGGCTGCCGGTTGTCGGTGTCGTAGTTCCACTGCCCGCCGGCGGGTGCCGCCCCCTCCATGAGCAGACCGGTGCGCTCGCGCGTGTGCCGGTAGAAGTCCTCGAGCAGCAGCCGGCCACCTCCGCGGCTCGCCGCCCAGCTTGCGAACTCCTCCTCGGTCGTGACGAAGCCGCGGCTCGGCAGGATGCGCGCACCGAGCCGCCTGACCGTGCGTCGGGCGGCCCACGAGGTCGGGTCGATCACCTCGAGGTCGCCGCGGCCGCGCACCACCTCGGCGTAGTCCTCGACCTGGTGGAATTCGACCCGGTCGCCGAGCTCGGCGGCGCGGTGCCGGATGGCGGAGAGGATCAGGTGGGCCTTCGCCCGGTGGATGGGGCGGCGGCGCAGCACCGACTTCGCCTCGATGAGCAGCATCGGCCCGCCGTCGTCGAACGCGTCGCCGAGCTGCCCCGCGAAAATCCAGCGCACTGTCTGCATGTGCCAACGTTAGGCGCTGCCCCCGACCTCGCTAGGCTCGGAGGCATGACGAGCGCGCTGCTGACGGACCGTTACGAACTCACCATGATCGACGCGGCCATGCGCAGCGGGCTGCACGACCGGGAATGCGTCTTCGAGGTCTTCGGACGCAGGTTGCCCGAGGGCCGGCGCTACGGCATCGTCGCGGGAACCGGCCGTCTGCTCGAGTTGATCCGCGACTTCCGCTTCGACGACGCCGAACTCGACTGGCTGCGCGACCACGGCGTCGTCACCGCCCAGACCATCGACTGGCTCGCCGACTACCGTTTTTCCGGCGACATCTCCGGCTACCAGGAGGGCGAGGTGTACTTCCCGAACTCCCCCATCCTCGTGGTCGACGGCACCTTCGCCGAGGCCGTTGTGCTCGAGACGCTCGCGCTGAGCGTGCTCAACTACGACTCGGCCATCGCGAGCGCGGCCGCCCGCATGGTGTCGGCCGCCGACGGGCGTCCGCTCGCCGAGATGGGGTCGAGGCGCACGGGAGAGCGCTCGGCCGTCGCCGCCGCCCGGGCCGCGTTCATCGCCGGGTTCGGCGCCACGAGCAACCTCGAGGCCGGGCGCCGGTGGGGCGTGCCGACGATGGGCACCGCGGCCCACGCGTTCACGCTCCTGCACGACAGCGAAGAGGAGGCGTTCCGATCCCAGGTCGCAGCTCTCGGGTCGGGCACGACGCTGCTCGTCGACACCTACGACGTGCCGGCCGCGGTCGAGACGGCCGTGCGGGTCGCGGGCACCGGGCTCGGGGCGGTGCGCATCGACTCGGGCGACCTTCCCGCGCAGGTCGGCGCCGTGCGTCGGCAGCTCGACTCGCTCGGTGCGGTCAACACCAAGATCACCGTCACGAACGACCTCGACGAGTACACGATCGCGTCGCTGCGCGCGGCGCCCGTGGACTCGTACGGGGTCGGCACGTCCGTGGTCACCGGCTCGGGTCATCCGGCCGCCTCGATGGTCTACAAGCTCGTCGCCCGTCGCGACGATGTCGGCGAGTGGGTCTCGGTGGCGAAGAAGTCGGCGGCGAAGGCCACGGTCGGCGGCCGCAAGCACCCGGTGCGCACCCTCGAGGACGGCGTGGCGGTCGCGGAGACCATCTACGTCGGCGAGGAGCCCCCGGCTCGCGATGGCGAACGCCGGCTGCTGGTGCCGCTCATGGTGCAGGGCGAGCCGGTGGCGGAATACCTCGGAGCCCACGGCACCGGCGTGGCGCGGGCGCACAGGGCGGCGGCGATCTCCGAACTGTCCGATCAGGCCTTCCGGCTGGCGCGCGGCGAACCCGCCATCCCCACGGTCTACGTCACGTCGCCCGCCTGAGACCGGCCGGTCGCTACTTCAGCGACTCGTAGATCTCTTTGCAGGTGGGGCAGACGGGGAACTTCTGCGGGTCGCGGCCGGGCGTCCAGAGTTTGCCGCACAGTGCCCGAACGGGCTTGCCGGTGAGGGCCGACTCCATGATCTTGTTCTTGGGAGCGTAGTGCGAGAACCGCTCGTGGTCGCCCTCTTCGACTTGCTCGCTGTTGAGCAGCTCCTCGAGTTCGCGATCGAGAGTGGAGGTTCCTCCGCCGGTGTGCTCGGTATCAGTCATGCAGTAAGTGTAGTTTCGTGCGACCGGAGGCGCTGGCGCTAGTTGCGCATGGCGTAGGCCAGCAGCTGCGAGCCTCGGCGTTCGAAGAACCACCCGCCCCAGGCCGCCCCGCCGATGAGCACGGCGGCGCCGACGACGAGGCCGGAGCCGAGCGAGAGCAGCGGCCACGCCCCGCCGTAGAGCAGGCCGAGGGTGCCGGCGACGAGCGCCGGGGCGGAGAACACGACGATTCCGAGGAACGACACCGCCTGGATGAGACCGGCGGGGCTTCCGCTCTGCGGCTGGGCGAAGGGACTGTCTCCCGGGCGCACCGCCGGGTACGGGAAACGCGCCGACATCACGCTCGAGATACCGAGGCCCGTGAACAGAATGCATGCGCTGACGCCGACGACCGAGGGCAGCACGGCCCAGTCGCCGAAGATGAGGCTGTTGACCACGGGCACCACGGCGATCACGAGGATCCCGGTGACGAGGGCCGGAAGCAGGCGCCCCCAGCGGTCGGCGCGGCCGGAGGTGCTGGCCGAGAGGTGCAGCCAGATCGCGGTGTTGTCGAGCGACACGTCGTTGTGCACCGACCACGACAGGAACAGGCAGACGACGGGTACGGGCAGCAGCAGCACGAGCTCGGCGATAGGCACGCCGCCGATCATCAGGGCGATGACCATGAAGATCGGGATGAGCGGGATGACGATGAGCGACGTTCCGTAGCGGGAGTCGCGCAGCCAGTAGGTGATGCTCCGGGCGGCGATGGCACCGGTCGGGTTCGCGGGCAGGATGCCCAACCAGCCGAGACCCGAGTACCGGCGGGCGTGCGGCTGCCGTTGCGGGGTCACGAGCATGCGCCCGACGAGGCCGCGCCACAGCAGCGCGAGTACCGCCACCCAGCCGAGAGCGA
>Ga0247809_1001245_pt1 | contig 11443 bp, 13 predicted proteins | sample UWRJL104311B1_FD_180951 | JGI IMG/M metagenome (GOLD analysis project Ga0247809, IMG submission 180951) | Plant litter microbial communities from Arlington Agricultural Research Station in Wisconsin, United States - UWRJ-L104-311B-1 | ecosystem: Environmental > Terrestrial > Plant litter >...
GTCGTCCATCTTCATGCGCCCTACCCCGGCGACGACGTTGAGCACCGTGCCCACCGGCGGCGTGATCAGGCCGATCGAGTTGTTGATGATGAACATCACGCCGAAGTAGACCGGGTCGATGCCCGCGGCCTTCACCACCGGCATCAGCACCGGCGTGAGGATCAGGATGGTCGGCGTCATGTCCATCGCCGTCCCGACGATCATCACCAGCACCATGATCGCGATCATCAGCAGGATCTTGTTGTCCATGAAGGGCTGCAGCAGCGCGATGACCTTCGACGGCAGGTCGGCCACCGTGATGAGCCAGGCGCTGACCATGGCCGCGGCGATCAGGAACATCACGATGGCACTGGTCTTGGCGGCGCTCACGAACACCCCGTACAGGTCGCCCCAGCTCAGCTCGCGATAGATCGCGGTCGACACGAACAAGGCGTAGACGGCGGCCACCACCGCGGCCTCGGTCGGGGTAAAGACGCCCATGCGCAACCCAACGAGGATGATGACCGGCAGCAGCAGCGCCCAGAGCGCCTTGCGGAAGGCGGTCAGCACCTCGGCGCGCGACTTGCGCGGCGGTGGCACGATCGTCTCGCGTCGCACCAACCACGCCCAGGTGACCCACAGCGCGCCGCCGATCAGCAGGCCCGGCACGATGGCGGCGAGAAACAGCTTGGAGATCGAGACGTTGGCCGCAACCCCGAAGATCACCAGCCCGATGCTCGGCGGGATGACCGGCCCGATCACGCCGGTGGCGGCGATCAGGCCGCCGGCGCGGGCCTTGTCGTGGCCGGCGCTCACCATCATCGGCAGCAGCAGCGCGGTCAGCGCCGCCGCATCGGCGACCGCCGAGCCCGACAGTGCCGACAACAGGCAGCCGGCCATGATGGTCACGTAGCCGAGCCCACCCTTGACGTGGCCGACCAGCGCCAGCGCGAAGTCGACGATGCGCTTGGACAGGCCGCCCACGTTCATGATCTCGCCGGCCAGCATGAAGAAGGGCACGGCCAGCAGCGGAAAGCTGTCGGCCCCGCCGATCACGTTCTGCGCGAGGATCTGTGCATCGAACAGGTCGAGATGCCACATCAGGGCGACGCCGCTGGCCAACAGCGAAAAGGCGATCGGGATGCCGAGCGCCATTGCCAGCAGCAAGGCGCCCACGAAAACGAGAATGGTCATGGGTTCACCTTGGGTGGCGTTGCCACCGGGCCCGGCGGCTTGGAGACATCACCGAGGATCTGCTGCAACTGCACGGCTTCTTCCGACTCCTGCACCATCACCAGGTCGTCGTCCGACAGCCGGCCGGTGAGCAGGCGAAACAGGTCGAGCGCCAGGATGAAGGCCGCCAGCACGGCGAAGACGATGCCCGACGCATAGACGATGGCCATCGAAGCGCCCGTGGTCGGCGCCGTCACGTCCCAGTTGATGCGCGCCTGCGCGACGCTGCCCTGGAACAGCAGCCACACCACGTAAAGCATGACCACGTGGCCGATCGCCAGGCAGGCCTTCTTGCCCGCCTTGGGCAGCCGCTGGACCACCATGTCGACGCCCAGATGGCCGTGCTCTTTCAGCGCGACCACCGCACCGAGGAAGGTCATCCAGATGAAGAGCCAGCGCGAGACCTCTTCGGACACCGTGATGCCCGAGTTGAAGCCGTAGCGCAGCACGACGTTGCCGAAGACCAGCACCACCATCACGGCCAGCATGAAGGCAATGACGGCCTCGATTCCCCTGCAGATGCGATCGATCGTCAGATTCATAGAGAAGAAGAAAGATGTTCAGCTGCCGTCGGCGGTCGCGCGCACGGTCTCGACCAACGCCCGCAGGGCGGCGAGGTAAGACACCGGCCCCAGGCCCTGGATGGTGGCCTTGACCGCCGGCGAGATGATGGAATGCGCGCGCCAGGCTTCGCGTGCCGCGATGTTCGACATGTGGACCTCGATGGTCGGAAAGGGCATGGCCTTGATCGCGTCGTGCAGGGGAACGCCATGTTGCGTCAGACCGGCCGGGTTCACCAGCGCGCCCTGAGCGGTATCGATGTGGGCGTGAAGAAAGTCGATCAACGCGCCCTCGTGGTTCGACTGCATGATCGCGATCTCGACGCCGAGTTCGGCGGCCAGGCGCTCGAGCCGGTCGTTGATCTCGGGCAGCGTGGTCTTGCCGTAGATGTGCGGTTCGCGACGCCCGAACAGGTTCAGGTTCGGGCCGTGGAGGACAAGGATTTTCATGGGGTCTTCGCGTCCTGCATTCACTTCCGGATGCGTGCCAGCTCGTCGTTGTAGAGCTTGACCAGCACGGGGTCGTAGCTCGCGGCGAACTTGTCGACCACCGGCTTGGCGATCTGGCGCATGCGCGCCTGTTCGGCCGGCGCCACTTCGTTGAACTGCAAGCCCTTGGCCTGCAGGTCGCCGACCGCGCGCTGAGCGGCGGCGCGGCTCACTTGCCGCTGGTAGCCGCGTGCTTCATTGGCCGCGTCGTTCATCATCTTCTGCTCGGCCGGGCTCAGCGAGTCCCAGAACTTCTTGCTCACCAACACGATGTTGGCCGCATAGACATGGTTGGTTGCGCTGACGAACTTCTGCACTTCGAAGAACTTGTTCGACAGGATCACCGCATAGGGATTTTCCTGGCCGTCCACCGCCTTGGCTTCAAGCGCGCCGTACAGCTCGGCAAAGGGCATCGGCACCGGATTGGCCTTGAAGGCCTTGAAGGTTTCGAGGAACACCGGGTTGGGAATCACGCGGATCTTCAGACCGTCGAGGTCTTCCGCCTTGGCGATGGCGCGCTTGCTGTTGGTCACGTTGCGGAAACCCAGGTCCCAGTAGCCCAGCGCCACCAGGCCCTTCTCGGGCAGCTTGGCGATCAACGCCTGACCCAATGGGCCGTCGAGCAGCGCATCGGCCTGCGCGAACGTGCTCACCGAAAACGGAAAGTCGACGAGGCCGAACTCCTTCACAATGCCGGCCAGCGACGTGGTCGCCGGCGCCGACATCTGCTGAACACCGCCCTGCAGGGCCGATTGCTGCTGCATCTCGTTGCCGAGCTGCGAAGCCGGGAATTCCTGCACCTTCATCTTGCCGCCGCTCTTCGCCGCCAGCAGTTCTGCGAAGCGCTTGACGCCGAAGCTCACTGGGTGATCGGCGTTATTGAGGTGACCGAAGCGAATGACGCGTTCCTGGGCGGGCTGCGCAAAGGCGGGCACGGCCAGGAGCAAGGAAAGGCCGGCGGCGGCCAGCAGGCGGGCGGTGTTTTTCAAAGGGAGTCTCCAGTCGAAGTCGAACGAATGACCGACACGAAGGCCGGCGACGTGCGAATGGTAGGAATTTGTGGAAATAGTTTCCATAGTGGAAACCCTTTGACTCTTCTTGATACAGTGGCGCCCCCGCCTTCTCTTTCCAACCCTGAGAAATTCCGATGAGCAGCATCCTGGAGCGCAGCTTCAAAGTCCTCGAACACCTGGCGGCCCATCCGGAAGGCAAAGCCCTGTCGGCCCTGGCCTCGGCCATGGACATGCCGCTGAGCGCCACGCACCGCCTCCTGTCGGAACTCATCCGCTGCGGCTATGTGCGGCAGGACCAGAGCCACGGCGACTACATGCTCACCATCAAGATGGTGTCGCTGGGCCTCGGCTTTCTGAGTGCGAGCGGCATCGTCGACATCGCGCAGCCGCTGCTCGACCGGCTCGCCATCGATTCCGGAGAACTTGTGCGCTTGGGCGTGGTCGACGGCGACGCGCTGACCTTCGTCGCCAAGGCGCAGGGCGCCACGCGTGGACTGCGGTACGACCCGGACATGGGCCTGTCCGTCAACCTCTCCTGCAGTTCGGCCGGCCACGCCTGGCTCTCGACGATGAGCGACGAGCGCGCGCTGGCGTTGGTGTCCGCCCAGGGCTTCGGCAAGCCGGAAGATTTCGGGCCGCGCGCCCCGACCTCGGTCAAGGCACTGCTGGCGCACATCGAGGCCACCCGCGAGCGCGGCTTCAGCATGATCGTCGAAGTGTTTGCGCCCGCCATGACGGCCATGGCGGCGCCGATCCGCAATGGCGCCGGGACCGTCGTCGGCGTCGTCACGATCGCCGGGCCGATGGTGCGGCTGACCGAAGAGCGCATGTTCGCGCTCGGTCCCGCACTGCTCGCCACCACCGAGCAACTCGCGCTCTCGAGCGGCGCCTCCGCCCTGCTCAGCCGGCGCGTCGCCTGAGGCCCCTTGCGATCGGTGCGCACGTCACTTTCGCAGTTTTGCCAGTTCGGCCATCAGGTCGGCGAGTGTCGTTTCACCGACGCTGGCGCTGTACTTGGCGATCACCGGCTTGATCCGCTCGCGCAGCTTGGCCTGCTCCGCGGGCGGCAATTCGGTGACCTGCATGCCGGCCTTCTTCAACTCGTTGAGCTGCGACGCCGCGAGTTCGCGCGACACGGTGCGCTGGTACTGGCCCGCCTCTAGCGCGGCCGACTGGATGATCTGGCGCTCGGCGGCACCGAGCGTGTCCCACAGCTTCTTGCTGATGATCACGGACTGCGGGTTGTACTGGTGGTTGGTCAAGGCCAGGTGCTTCTGCACTTCGGCGAAGCGGTTGGCCAGGATCACACTCACCGGATTTTCCTGGCCGTCCACGGCGCGCTGCTCCAGCGCGGCGTAGAGCTCGGGGAATGCCAGCGGCGTCGGGTTGGCGTCCAGCGCCTTGACCCAGTCGATGTTGATGGGGCTCGGGATCACGCGCAGCTTGAGTCCTGCAATGTCCTCGACCTTCAGGATCGGACGCTTGCTGTTGGTCAGGCTGCGAAAGCCGAGCTCCCAGTAGGCCAGGCCGATGATGCCCTTGTCGGCCAGCTTGGCATGCAGCCCGGAGCCGAATGGCCCGTCGACCACGGCATCGACTTCGCGCGACGTGGCGAACAGAAAAGGAAAGTCGTAGATCGCGAATTCCTTGACCTGCGCGGCCAGGATGCCTGAATTGAGCACGGTCATTTCGATGGTGCCGCCCTGCACCGCCGACACGGTCTGTGCATCGCCGCCCAGCACGCCCCCCGGAAACAGCGTCACCTTGATCTTGCCACCCGACTTGGCGCCCACCAGCTCTGCGAATTTCTCGCCACCCATCACTGCAGGATGACCCTTCGGGTTCTGCAGCCCGACCTTGATCGTGCGTTCCTTGATGTCCTGCGCCGAAGCGACGCCGGTCGCCAGGAGGCTCAGCGCCGCCACGGCTGCACCCAGCGTGCGAATGAAAGAACGGCTCATTTGATTTGTCTCCTTGATGGCGGATCGCGCAGCGGCGAATAATGTACGAACTAGTTCGTTTGCACAGCCCGGGGTTTTCCCTGGCGCTGGCAACGCCCGCCTCGCGCAAGCCGTCAGAGGCGCACGTAGCGCACCATCATCTCGGCGATGGCATCGCGCCGCGCGGCAAGGGCGCTGCGCGAGTCGAGGTCGCGCTTGAAGATCAGCGAGAAGGTGTGGCGGTTGGAGACATTGAAAAAGCTCAGCGCGCTGATCGACATGTGCAGGTCGACGGGGTCGATGCCCGCGCGAAACACCTTGGCCGTCACGCCGCGCTCGTACACCGCGCGCACCGCGTCGATGGCCGGCACGTTCAGCTGCTGGATGCTCTTGCTCTGGGCCAGGAATTCGCCGCGATGAATGTTCTCGTTCATCACGAGCCGGATGAAATCCGGATTGGCGAGCTGGTAGTCGACCGTGAACTCGACCAGCTTGCGCAGCGCCGGCTCGGGCGCCAGGTCTTCCAGGTGGAGCTGGGCCTCGATGGTCCTGATGCGGCTGTATGACTGCTCCAGCACCGCGCGGTAGAGCGCTTCCTTGCTGCCGAAGTAGTAATAAATCATCCGCTTGGAGGTCCGCGTGGCCTCGGCGATGACGTCGATGCGCGCGCCCGCCAGCCCCTTCTCCGCAAACTCGCGCGTGGCGATCTCGATGATGTCCGCGGTAGTGCGCTCGGGGTCGTTGGTGCGCTCGAGTTTGGCGCGGGTCGGCTTCTTACCAAGGGGCGTCGGGGGCGCGGTCGTCATGGCGGCAGTTTAAGGACCTGCGCGCACCTCAGGCCCGGCGGCCCTCCGAGCCGCGGGCATGCAGGCGCCTCAGCGGACGAGCTTGACGCCGGTCTTGGCCTGCAGCGCCTCGAAGGTCACGCCGTCGGCCAGTTCGACGAGCTTCAGGCCCTCGGGCGTCACATCGAGCACGGCGAGGTCGGTGATGATGCGGTCGACCACGCCCACGCCGGTCAGCGGCAGCGTGCATTCCTCGAGGATCTTCAGGTCCTCGGTGCCGTCCTTCTTCTTCGCGACATGCTCCATCAGCACGATGACGCGCTTCACGCCCGCCACCAGGTCCATGGCGCCGCCCATGCCCTTGACCATCTTGCCGGGGATCATCCAATTGGCCAGGTCGCCCTTGGCGCTGACCTGCATGGCGCCCAGGATCGACAGGTTGATCTTGCCGCCGCGGATCATCGCGAAGCTGTCGTGGCTGCCGAAGATGGCGCTGCCCGGGAGCGTGGTCACCGTCTGCTTGCCGGCGTTGATGAGGTCGGCGTCGACCGCGTCCTCGGTCGGGAACGGGCCGATGCCCAGCATGCCGTTCTCGCTCTGCAGCCAGACTTCCTTGTCGCCGGTGTGGTTCGCCACCAGCGTCGGGATGCCGATGCCCAGGTTGACGTAGAAGCCGTCTTCGAGTTCTTGCGCGGCACGGGCCGCCATCTGGTCTTGGGTCCAGGGCATGTCAGGCTCCCTCTTTCTTGTTGGCGACGTTCGCGGGGACTTTGGGGACAGGCACTTCGTCGATGACCGCAGCTTGCGCGATCACGGCCTGCGCCTCGACCTTGGCGGCCTCGACATCGACCGGCGCCGCGGCGCTCACGGTGCGCTTTTCGATGCGCTTCTCGGGCGTGGCGTTGAGCACGATGCGGTGCACGTAAATGCCCGGCAAATGGATGTCGTCGGGGGCCAGCTCGCCGACTTCGACGATCTTCTCGACCTCGACGATGCAAACCTTCCCCGCCATGGCGGCCGCCGGGTTGAAGTTGCGCGCCGTCAGGCGAAAGCGCAGGTTGCCCGACTTGTCGGCCACGTCGGCCTTGACCAGCGCCACGTCGGGAACGATGGAGCGCTCCATCACGTACGTTTCGCCGTCGAAGTCGCGGAGCTCCTTGCCTTCGGCCACCAGCGTGCCGACACCGGTCTTGGTGAAGAAGGCCGGGATGCCGGCACCGCCGGCGCGCAGCTTTTCGGCCAGCGTGCCCTGCGGCGTGAATTCCAGCTCGAGTTCGTTGGCCAGGTACTGCCGCTCGAACTCCTTGTTCTCGCCGACGTAGCTGGCGATCATCTTCTTGATCTGCCGCGTCTCCAGCAGCTTGCCGAGGCCGAAGCCGTCGACGCCCGCGTTGTTCGAGACGACGGTCAGGTTTTGCACATTGCTTTCCTTGAGCGCATCGATCAGCGCTTCGGGAATGCCGCACAGGCCGAAGCCGCCGACAGCGAGCATCTGGTCGTCGGCGACGACGCCGGCCAGCGCCTCCTTGGCGGAGGCATAGATCTTGTTCACCATGGGTCGTGATCCTTGCGAGATGGAGGGGATGAATGCAGGCAACAGCCTCGGACGATACTACGTACCCACATACGTAGTATTTCGTAATGGAGACACCTGAGCCCATCGCCGCCCACGGCACCGGACCGATCGACTACCGCGCCGCCTTCGAGCACGCACCGGTCGGCATGGTGCTGTCGCGCAACCGCACGATGCTCGACTGCAACCAGCGCCTGTGCGAGATGTTCGGCGCCGCACGCGACGCGCTCATCGGCCGCTCTTTCCAGGTGCTCTACCCGAGCGTGGCCGAATTCGAACGCATCGGCAGGCGCATGGTGCCGATCCTCAACCACGGCGGCCGCTATGCGGACAACCGGATGATGCGGCGTCTCGGCGATCTGCATGGCGCCTTCGCCGGCGAGACCTTCTGGTGCCACGTCACCGGCCATGCGCTCAATCGCGCGGCGCCGCACGAGGCCGGCATCTGGACCTTCGAGGACCTCGGCTCCCGGCGCAGTGCCAAGGCCGCCCTCACCCCTCGCGAGCGCGAGGTGGCGGCGCAGGTGATGCAGGGGCTGACATCGAAGGAGATCGGCCGCGTGCTGGGCATCAGCCATCGCACGGTCGAGCTCCACCGCGCCCGACTCATGCGCAAGTACACCGCAGCCACCACCGCTGAATTGGTCCAGAAGCTCATGGCGGGCTGAGCCATGGAACCGTCAGAGCGCCGGCGGGCGAGATCGGGACGAGTTGGCATCGTCCGACAGCCGCATACGCCATGTAGCCAATTGTTGCGGTGCCGGGAGGTAGCTAGATTTGCTGGCAAGTCGCGTCGTTCGCTCCTCTCTCTCCTCTTCAGCCATGCTCACCACTGCCCAGAAAGCCGACATCCTCCGCAAGAGCGGTTGTGCGGTTCCAATTGCCGAAGAACCATCGACGGCATGGAGCCACGCGGTCGACACGCTGTTCGTCGAGTACGTGGCGGCGCGAGCGGCCAAGAGCCTGCGGGATGCGGAGGAAGCGCGACAGCTCGACCGTCTGCGCTGCATGTCGGCGGCAAGCCACAGCGGTTTCGGCGCGCCGACACAGTTCGCCTGAGCGTCGGTCGACTTCGCCTTGCGTGCGCCGGCGCGGTTAGCGTCGCCGGCGCTTGGGCACGCTGGCCGGCTTGACCGAAAGCCCCAACGCTGCGCGCGCCAGCGCATCCGCCTCACCATTGCGGTGGCGCGGAATCCATCGAAGTTCCAGCCGCTCGAAGTCGCCCATCAGCAAGCGCGCCGCATCCAAAGGGGCCGCCAGTCGCGCGACCGGACGCACGGGCGTGCCGACGAGCTGTTCGACGACCACGCTGTTGTCGCAGTACAGCGTCACCGCCGTCGCCCCCTGGCGCTTGGCTTCTCGCAACGCGTCGGTCAGCGCCATGAGCTCGGCCTCGTTGTTGCACCCCCGCTCGTTGCTGACTCTCGAGATGGCGTGGCGCGTGCCGTCAGGCGCGAGCAGAACGGCGCCGATGCCCATGCGGCCCGGATTGGGCACCGCACTGCCGTCGCTGTGGACGACCCAGGGCTGGCTGGTGCTGACCTCGGAGTTCATTCGGCAGAAGCTACCACCGATGCATGGGCGCATGGCCCCGCTTGCTACGCACGACGCACGAGCGGTTAGATTGACCGCATGAACGAACTGTTGTCCCTGGCCACCGAGCGCGGTGTCATGGTGGTCTTTCTGGCCACGTTGGCGGCGCGCTTGGGGGCGCCGGTGCCGGCATCTGCCGTCCTCGTGGTGGCGGGTGGGCTCGCATCGATGGGGCAGATCTCGCTCTGGGCCATCGTGGCGGTCTCGCTGGCGGGCAACCTGCTCGGGGATGCGGCCTGGTTCTATGCCGGACGCCGCTTCGGCCATCGCATCATGCGGCTGCTCTGCAAGGTCTCGCTCTCGCCCGACACCTGCGTCCGGCAAAGCGAATCGCTCATCACGCGTTGGGGCGGCACCTCCCTGATCGCGGCCAAGTTCGTCCCAGGCGTGTCGGTGGTGGCGCCGCCGATGGCCGGCGCATTGCGCATGTCGACCGCGCGCTTTCTCGGTTTCGACACGCTGGCGGCGGCCATCTGGTCGGCCGCTTTCCTCGCACCGGGCTGGCTTTTCAGCAGCCAGATCCAGCAAGTGCTCGAGGCGATGGCCGAAGCCGGCGTGGCCGCGCTGCTGGTGCTCCTGCTCGCGGTCGGTGCCGGGCTCGGTCTGCGCTACTGGCGCCGCCGGGCCATGCTGATGCAGATCGACATCCCGCGCATCGGTGTGGACGAGTTGATCGGCCTGTTGGACTCGAACAAGCCGCCGCTGTTGATCGACGTGCGCTCGCAAGCGGGGGCCGAACTCGAGCCGCGCCGCATCCCCGGCTCGATCGTGATGCACCTGGCGGACCTGCGGAAACACCGCGGCATTCCCGACCTGCCGCGCGACCGCGACATCGTCGTGTACTGCGACTGTCCGAACGAGGTGACTGCGGCCTTGGCTGCGAGGCTGCTTGCCGAGCAAGGCCTGACGCTGGCGCGCCCTCTGGCCGGCGGCCTCGACGCATGGCTGGCCACCGGCCGGCCGACCGAGCACGGCTGACGCCATCGCACGGTGTAGATCGCCGCGATCGCAGCAATGCGGAAATGTCCGACTTCTCCGACGTTGACCCTGCGGAAGAATACGCGCTGACGGGCGGCCAGCGTGGCGGTCGGTCCTAAGTTCTCAGGGGCTTTGCTTTCAAACTGCCGACCGACGTTGCGACGCGGCACGTCCATCCAATCCCATGATCAGAAGCCCCATGCGCCATCTCCGTATCACTCCTCGCCGCATGGTTCCGTCCGTGCTGACCGCCCTCCTCGCCACCGGCCTCGTCGCGTGCGGCGGTGGTGGTGGCGGTGGCGGTGACTCGGCCGCCAACGGCGGCGCCGCTGCACCGGATGCGCCGGCCACGTCCGTGAGCGCTGCGCCTGCAGCCACGTCCGATGTACCCGCCTCCACCTACGCCGAGGGGTCAGACACGCTCGCGGCCTGGGCCTACCTGCAGCGCGCGCGCATCCAATGCGGTTTCGGCGCCATCGCCCAGAACGCGCAACTGGACGCTGCATCCCGCGCCCATGCAAACTACCTGATCGTCGAATCGACCGGCACGACGCCGATCGCCGGCCACGGCGAGCCGAACGTCAATAACCCCTTCTTCACCGGCAATGCGCCCAGCGACCGCGCGTTGCAGGCCGGCTACGGCCCCGACGTGGTCGAAATCCTCTCGGCATCGATCGAGGTCTATGGGCCCAACACCCGCCGAGCGCAACCGACCAGCACCGTGCGCGGTGAAAGCGCGATGCGCAGCCTGCTCAATTCAGTAGCGCACTTGAGCGCGGCGGTGTCCGGCGCACGCGTGATCGGGATCGGCGCCCAGACGTCGAGCCAAGACGAGCGCAGCACGAACACGCTCACGGTGAACCATCGCCTGGGTGCGCTGCTGGGCATGGCAGAAGGCACGCAGCTTCTGGGGGCCGGCAAGGTTGCCACGTATCCGTGCGCGGGCAGCGTCGATATCGACTACGCGTTCGCCCCGGCGACCGAAGCGCCCAACCCCTTTCCCGAGATCACCGACCGCAGGGTCGAGGTCGGGCCGCCGATCTATCTGCGTGCCGACGTGGGCGCGACACTGGCCGTCACGTCCCGCAGCCTGAAGGACGCCGCCGGCGTCGAGCAAGCCCTGCGCACCGCCGTGGGGCCCATCGCTGCGCACGAATTCTTCATGGTGCCCGCCAGCAAGCTCGCACCGGGGGCCACCTACACGGTGAACATCGCGGGTTCAGCCAACGGTGTGGCTTTCGACCGCAGCTTCAGCTTCAAGACACGGTCCTGATCGGGGCTCGCGCATCCCCCGCCGGCG
>Ga0247809_1001248_pt1 | contig 11439 bp, 8 predicted proteins | sample UWRJL104311B1_FD_180951 | JGI IMG/M metagenome (GOLD analysis project Ga0247809, IMG submission 180951) | Plant litter microbial communities from Arlington Agricultural Research Station in Wisconsin, United States - UWRJ-L104-311B-1 | ecosystem: Environmental > Terrestrial > Plant litter >...
ATTTGCAGGGACCTTAATGATTAAAGCGCCATCGCCAAACCCAAAGTCGAATGTAAGACCTCTGTGGACGAAGCGGCAGTCTACTAGGTGATACTTATTATCCCTCGTTCGATATCCATTTAAAGTAGTGAAGATACTCTCATATAGAGCGTTAGGAACATAAGTCAAAGTTGTTCCCGAATCTAGGAGAGCAGATTCCTTGAAGCTAGTGGCCGTCAGAAGATAACTAGTGGAATGATTATTTAACGATTCCGAAATACCAAAACTAGACATTGTGACACTCAATTTACCGCCCATAGCGGGCATTTGGCACAGGCTTCCGGTGCACTTGTCCGTGTCAAGGCCGCCAAAGATAATTCGACCAGTAGATGATTCTAAGTTATCAAGGAAAAGACTAAAGGCACTGATGTTGATGCGGCCTTGTCTAACCATCGATTCGACAAACCCTGAGTCTGGAGATTTACTATATCCCAGTCCTAAAATTCCGTAATCATTGACGATTTGGCCTTCTTTGGCAATGCCCATTTCGAATGCCTTGATTGAATCATTCCCAAACGCTAAATCTTCCTTGAAAAAGTCACCAGCTGCCCTCGAGCCGTCGAGGTACCTGACGTTAAAGAAATCAGCTTTAGTGAGCTTGTATGACGAAGAGCGCTTGGGGTCATAAGCCACATCACCTTTAGAAGGTGCCCATGTAATCGAACTTCCAGTGTCGACGAGAAGAGTTGTATTTTGAGGAGGAGTGCCTAAGGTGACGTTTACCGTGTAATAGACTCGCTTGCTTCCTAGCGTTTCTTGCACATTTGCATCTCGCTGTCTGAGAATAGTAGGGTTCGATTCTCCTGAAAACTCCAATGACACTAGTGCAGCAGAACAAGTCACGCGGGCTATAATTGCTAACAAAATCGAAAAGTTCGACTTCATGGTGTTGATTCAAATAATGACAAGAGTAGCCGTCTCTGAGGTCCAGATGGCGTAAGAGTAGGAGCAGGAAGTTGATGCATGGATTGGAACGTAAGAGGATAGTAAAGCATCAACATATTCATGTAAAACTACAGCTCTTTGTCTTGACAATTACTTATTCAGGTCAAACGAAACACGTTATAATTCTTTTGAACTAGTTAAGCTTGATAAAGAAGCCAGCAATGCTAAGAAAGGAAGAAAAAATGTTATTTCAAACATCACCTTGTGGCGCTACCAAGTACGAGATATCGGTCTCAACACTTATCAAAATTAATTCATAGAAAAATACCGGAGATAGGTCATGACGAAGTGGTTATTTAACAGTATTAGTTCTCCGAAAGTCCTATTTTTGAGGGCTTGGACATAAGAACTAGTTAAGATATTGGACAAACTGATTTAGCAAGCAAGCCATCCTCGATATTCCAAGTTAGTAAGCCATTTCAAGACTAATGGTGTTGGATCTCTTGCTGTTTTGCTTCTTAAACTGAGCTGCACAGGACTCTTCAATGCGCATATTAACGAATATTGCTGCTTCTGATTTATTGCATTTTGATAGTAGAACCTCTGTATAACAGGGAATATTCCAACTCACAGATATTTCCCCTTCTGAAACCTACTTCCAAAGTCTGCGGCCTTTGCCATAAGCTCTTTCTTCTGACCATGCCCTAGCCTTCCCCCAAGCGCCATGTCCTTTTCTTTGTCAAAAGCTCGTTTGCTTGGATCATCTTCCTTTTCTTTGATCCCTTTTTTCTCTTGGTGCTCCTCTGTCAAACTCCTGCCCTTGTGTTTCTCATTATATTCTGCAATCCGTCTAGCTGTCTCACGGTCCTGCTGACTTTCTATTCTCTCTGGTTTGTTTGCGTTAGCTCTAGAAGAGGTAGCAGCATCTTTCCGGCCTAGCACTTCATCCTCCAGCCGCTGTCTTTTTTGCTCGGGGGTTTCGGTCCAGATGGCACTGATACCACCTTTTTCAGCAGGTGCCTTTGCACCCTTCCCAGATGCAAATTTGCGGTTCTTCATCTTCGTTGGATCTACTCGAGAGCTCCAGTCGGAGTCAGAAGGTGGTACAAGCATCCATTCTGCACGCTGTGGCTTTGCCGGGTTCGCAATCGCAGCAGCTCGTTCCTCATCGCGCTCTCGCTCACGTTGGCGATTCATCTGTGCTTCAGCTGCTGATCCTGGCGGTGGAGGCGGGGCAGGTCCATAATCATCGTCATCTGAAGAGGAGTCATCTTGAGCATTGGCAGGCTCAGATGGCATTTCAGACAGGGACGCTGGAGGGGCAGTTGGTCCTAGAACTCGCCGCGGAGGGGGAGAGAGCTTTTCGGCAGATTTTGGAACCTGTATCGAGGGGCCATATTCGTCTTCCGAACTGGAGTCCACATCGAGCTCGTCGGGGTTTTTGGAAGGAGGAGGTGTTGGACCAAGAATTCGGGGGGTGGCAGCTATGACTTTATGGGGAGGAGAGTTGGGCGGTTCCGACTCGTCTGCGGAACGCTTGCGCTTTGCAAGATGAGGAGGAAGTTCTGGTCCTACAGTATGCATCTTTGTAGTTTTAGGAGAAAAGGAGGTCACGAATTGTGATGCTTTGACCTGGTTCTTGTGTGTAGAAGGATGTATTGGATGTACATATTAAACCTTGGCACTGGTCATTCTGCCAAGCTCTCTTCAATCTCCATTAAAGCAAATTCCACCTATTGAGCGTATTCATGGAATATTAAACTTTTACAACTCAAAGCCGTACATTCAGTCATCCAACTACCAAGGCGTAATCGCTTGCAGTGTATGAAGTCTGCCATATATATTATCATAAGTCTCCAATCAGGACCACAAAAGCAACGTTCTAGTTAATGTTAGCATTCCTACTCTTACACTATTTGAGACACACAACCAAGTTTGTAGAGAACTAAAATCGTTTTTCTTCCGGTCGAGGGTCGGATGTTTATTGCCAGATCCAAAGTAGGCTAGTTATATTTGAGGGATGTATGACTAAAGGTCCTTTCAAAGCTATGCACCTGATCAGCAAGCCATAATTACTCTAGAATATTGGTATTCTAGCAGCGGCAAAGTCCCCTAATGGACTGAGGTGATGAATTTTAAAAACTTGATATCCTGTTGAATAGTCGATATACCTCCGGTTTGACAAGATGACTTAGAAACTCTCGAGTTCAGGAAATGCTGAAGTCTAAACAGAATATATTCAAGTACCTACTGGTCTTCACTTACCTTCAAGGAGTTGGTACCAAAGCTATATAAGGCGATAGCAGGGCTTCTTGATGGAGAGGCGGATGCCGAAATTCAGGCAATATTGCAACACCTGTGAGAAGTGAAGAGTATGTATGGTTTCATTCATGTCTACCAATATCAAGACATCCATCCTATGTGCAGTGTCTCTAGTGCATTACCGGAATCAGCTATTGTAGCCATTGTTAATCAAAAACTTATTTTCCGCTTGAATGAAAAGAAAAGATGCCTAAATTCAAAATACATGTGACACTCATAGACACCTGCAAAGGTAAACCCTACGTTAAAATTAAAGATAGTGAGAAACTAGAATTCTCATTACCTGTAGCCATCCACCTTAGGATTGTTCGCAACGTGATGTAGTAAAGTAGCACTGAAGATACTAGATAGGGTACAACCACACTATTTGTCAAGGACCAATCACGATAATTCAAACAAACTTGCTAGAAGACAAGAAAGAATCTATTACAATTGTTGGGTTAGATCTGTGGACCCTGTCAGTGTTACCAAACAATACCAATGAATCTTTTCAAGTACTGGCCCCGTAGCAATTGGCTCATTTGGTAAAACCACCAAGAAAACCCAAAACTCTCAATACAACAGCTCAAAATATAATAGTCCAAGCCTTCATGATCCTTCTAAATTTCATCGTGTTTAAGTCCTTAAGTATAATATGTGAAACCGATCCGTCTTGTAAAAGCTTAAGGCCATAGGTGTCAGGTCCAGCATCATGGATCCAAGTTGCTTGAATGAGAAGCAGTTGTAAAGTGTCTGAGATAATTTGAGGATTGTCTGATAGTGACGTTATTAACCAGTACAATTATTACTAGATTGACTTTCGAGACAACAGGTTTGTGATAATTCAATACATATTAAGGTTATTGGCACATCTTGGACTTGATTACTACATTGAGCCCATTCATCAAGTGAAGAACAAGCAGCGTCAATGAGTTACTTGATATCAAGCGTAATCCATTTTGTAAGAGATCTTGTTTGTACTGACATGCTTTTTTTCTCTGGGCAACATCTAAGTGTTATCTGGCCAAGGAGAAAATGCCTAGATATAACTAGACAGGACCATTTTCCCTTAAACTTGAAGAAGAAGAAAAAATAGAATTTCTGGTAACACTTACTATATAGAGTCTATTTTATCAGTTTTTTAACTTATAGTTATAATTATATAGCATCACGCTCAATCTTAAGGCGCGAAACGTGCACTCCCAGGTATTGGAATAACTTTGTCACCACAGTACTGGATTGTTAAGAGAACGCTCTGCTAAAAAGTCGAGTTACTACAGTCTTTCGTGACCACCTTCTGCGCTTATTTAAAATAAAAATAAAAATGAATCCTCAATCGAAGAGTTCCCAGTTGGTAATGATAGACACGATGCAGAGGTCTGATCAAAGTATTTAAAACACAGTTCGCAAACACTTCAAATCGAGATTTATATACGGCTCAAGAAGGAACTTAAACTTAGAAGCTCGTATACGTAAAGTTATCTTCGGGGACATTGGGAAGAGTCATTTTGACAAGTTCTATCATAAATTTTGTGGTAATACCTGAGTACAGTTATTGTGACGAAAACCTACACCGTTTCTGACTCATAAGTGGGGTTCAGAAGAGTCTTCTATAGGCTCTCAATCCATCCCAATCTTCGTTATTTTCTTCCATTATTCGGTTTAAATTAACTACTGTTAATCGAACTTGAACCTACGACATAAAACCCACCCAATTGTCTTCCTGAGAAACGGGAGAAAAAAAGTGGAGGATCTCTTCGCAAGATCACGACTTCTGGCACATACCCTAGTCAACCCTCAATCTTCTTGATTGTGAGGCAGATCACTATTAGCAGTCATAAACACCATAGAGCAGACCCAGATACCCTACAACCTTCACAAAATCCGTGTTATATAGAAGGGGATTTTTTTATTTTTTTTTGGCTTCGCTTGCTAGCAAAGTTTTCATAACCGAGAGCTTTTTCCGAATTGGGCGCAAAAATTCTAGAACTGGCGACATCTCATTACAATATCACAATCATGTCTTCAGAAGAAATGGGTCACGCTAGTGATCCGGAAAAGGGAGAAACTATACGTCCTGGAAATTTATCATCCGATCTTCAGATCTTGCCGCCAGGAACTTACAGCGGCAAGAGCTCGATCTGGAGAAGATTATCTCAGTGGGGAGTTGAGGTGAAAGGCATAAACCCAGTCCCAGTTGAGGAGCGCATTAAAACAGACTATTACAGTATCTTCTTTATGTGGGTGTCAGTTGTCTGCAATCTTCTACCGTAATACTATGAGTAATTCCTGACATGGAGACACCAGTGTTAACATGTTGTCAGAATCATAACGGGAATGGCTGGTACCTTAAGCTTCGGTCTTGGACTTCGTGATGCCGCCTTAATTATTCTTTTCTTTAACTTGGTGTGCTGTATTATGACAGCTTACATTGGAATACTGGGGCCAAAGACAGGAATGAGACAGATTATCCAGGCAAGATATAGCTGGGGGTAAGTTTCCCTCCTCTTTTACTCTACTGCCTTCCAGCAAGCATTTTCTAAAATGTACCAGACTTTACAGTGTTACGATCATTACGATCCTTAATCTCATCGCAATTGTAGGATTTACGCTTATCGCAGTTATCCTCGGTGGCCAGACACTATCAGCCGTCAGTGATGGGAAGATGACTATCAAAGTCGGGATTGTACTGACGGCTCTCATCGGTCTTTTTGTGTCATTCTGTGGCTACAGAGCCCTTCATATATTTAACAAATACTCTTGGTTCGTCACCCTGGTTTGTATAGTCATTGCAGTTGGCTGCGGGGGTCAACACTTGAATGAACCTGTGTTCATGGAGGCTGCAACCGCCCCTATGATCCTCACATATGGTTGTTTGATCGTAGGGTTTATGCTCCCATTCAACGGGATTATTTCTGACTTTGCTGTATATTATGTTCCTGATGCACCAACGTAAGTAAAACCTTCTCCATGGCTTACACATCTAACGTTCATGGAAAGGAAACGAATGTTCTGGTATGTTTATGGAGGATTGGCCATTCCTACCATCCTCCTTCAGATTTTAGGCGCAGCAATTGGGGCTGTTGTGCCAAACGTCGACTCTTGGAACGATGGCTATAAGAAATTCTCTGCAGGTGGAGTTCTAGAAGCGATGCTCAAGCCCGCCGGCGGATTTGGAAAGTTCGTTGCTGTGCTTCTTGCATTTTCTCTTATTGGAAATATCGGAGCTTCGATGTATTCCATCTCTCTCAACCTCCAAGCGACTATGACCTACGCTGCCCGCGTTCCTCGAGGTATATACTCAGTCATCACTACCGTTATTCTCATTACAGTTGGTATCAAGACTGCAGAGAGTTTTTTCGCTGCTCTAGAAAATTTCTTAGGAATAGTTTCATATTGGCCTGGGGTGTTCGGAGTCATAATTATCATAGAACATCTCTATTTCAGAAAAGGCGATGCATCGACTTATGATCCAGATATCTGGCGTAATAGCCACAAGCTACCAGTGGGACTTGCAGCCCTTGGAACTGCTATCCTTGCATTTGGAATGATTATTCCATGCATGAATACCCTTTGGTTCGTGGGTCCAATTGGAAAGATTACTGGTGACATCGGATTTGAGGTTGGGATTGCAATCGCATGTATTGTTTATATTCCATTGCGAACTTTGGAGATTAGAATATCGGGACACTTGTGAATATCTCCTTTGGTTATCAACTAATCATCTTGAGTGGGGGCGTGGCTTAAACTTTCTGGTATTCTTCTAATGACAAGATGTTTAGATTTAGATGGCATAGAATACAGCAAGAACCGAGCGCTAAGAATTGTGTGCTTAGATAATAGAGTAAGCATATATTGTAATCAATTAAACAAACTATTTACACTTATGTGGATCCGTATGTGATGCTTGAAAGAGCGACGAATCTACTTACGGGGGGAATAATGTTGTTTTTGAGTTCGCTATTTGTTGATATTACTATGTCCAAGAAATCTTCAATTTTTCAATTGCCTCATCTTCTGCAACAACATCTGCATATTTTGCATTCATATCAAATAGATTGCTTCTTTGTATCTCGGGAGTTCTATCTCCACACGCAGAACCAACGACCTATCAGCATTAGTTAGAAACTGCATAGATGGATCAGTTGAACTCAGAACTTACCATTGGCCGGAATCCGTGTTGCATAGCATCTAATGTACTTGCCCGTACACATCCACTGGTACTAACACCGCATATAACCACTACATAAGCATAAAGTCAGTTGTCGGTACAGGGTAAGTCGTATAGCAAATACCACACCGCATCTCCAACCTCTATACCAAGACACCCCCAATCTTTTAGGAGTTCTTCCAAATTTCTAAAAGAGGAAAACCTACAGGTATCAACATTCAATAAATGCAAGTCAGCAGCAAGGGTCGTCCCGAAGAACGCACTCGGCATTTTCTTTACAATTATGATGTCTCCCTCTTCTGGCACCAATCCCTCAACATAATCATCAAACCCTCTCGTATCTCCTTTTTGCCACACCGTCAACGCCTTGGCTTTCTTGTACATTAGGCCCGCATCGGCCATATTAGGCCGGTCATAATATACTTTTGTCCAAATCACTGGTGAGTTTGCTGATCGGGCTGCTGCTACCAGTTTTCTCATGGATTCAGGTGCTTTCACACTCTCGGGGTTGGTACTGGTGTCTAAGGGAGAGCCTGTCGACCAGTATGCGGTACATACATCAATCAGTACGAGGGCTGGACGGGCACCCCATCCCATCTTTTGGGCAAAGCCGGATTTTGCGTAGCTTTCTGTGGTTGAATCGGCCATTTTGGTGAGGAAGAAGTCTAAGCCCAATTTAAAATTTGAAGGTCTGGGAGCTAGATAGAAGGTTTTTATTCAAGTTCTTTTTCAGGATTTGCGTCAGGATTCGTTAACGATCTGAAGATGTCGTCTGGAGGTGGGATGTTGAGTACTTTGTATCTTGGAATCGGGTAACAGTTTGCCGATCGGCAGAAGCTGCCGAACACCATCCGAATGCCACTTTCAAAAGTGGCAGATAGGAGAACTTAAGGATAAGAACTATAGCCTACTCAATAGTATCACAAATCCATATAAAACCGCGCGGTTTTCAAACACATGTTTACATCCAGGGCACATCCTATGTATATGGCTCTATATGAGGTTTTAATGACTGATCGTTACTTGTGTCATATTGAATAGGATGTGAATAGGTCAGTAAATTCCGTGTTAAAGGTAAGGGTCAGTGTAATTTTAAAGTGAATGACGTAATGAAAACTTTGCTTCCAAATCTCAAATTCTCTGGTTCAGTTAAGTAGATTAGAAGTTCCTGATATAGTCGTCAAATTCGAATGCATCGGTCCTCATATGTGATTTGCCTCAACACTCAGCTTGAATGGGAGACTTAGTAAGTACAACTTTGCACCCCGTTGTCAAATGCATGCTGTGATGTACATGCATACTTAAATAGACATCAGATATGCCATACGATTTGTTTAAAGGCAGCCCAGAACAAAAGAGGTGCAAGACCTTTAGATCGAATGGAGCATGTAGTTGGTATACTACAGACCACCAGACAGAGGGTTAAGGAACAGAGTTCGAATTGAAAACACCTTACAATGAAACTTCATCGTTAGTCTGTATCGTATTATTAGAGAGATATAATACATTTAGAATTTACAGTAATTAGAATTTATATAAGGGAACACTTACTGAGTTGAACGTCGAGTTTGAGCAATTGGACTGGCGGCAAGGACGAAGTATGTCAAATGAAAATGGAGGTCTGCTTATGGAGCTGATTGGGATTTATAATTCTTGTCGACAAACCATCGGCTATCCTCATGCAAATATAGCAACGCTCTTGCTCAGGCTCGCACCTCCGGTCTTCAGGATTGCCTCTAGCCATATGTCATCATTCTCCTTATCCCAGCCTCTCTCTGGTCCCCAGCCAACTATTTTGCCAAAAGTAGAGACCACCTTACCTAGTCCTTGCATCATATCTCCGTTTCGTTTTACCGGAGTCCATGCGTCAAATTCTACAGTCGCAATAGTGGGAGTTGCCTTCAGTACCCCCTCAAGCAAATCCTGACAGAACCTCTCATAGAATCCTTCGCCAGCTCGAAAGCCTTTAAAAATTACGTCTGAAGGATCACATTGGACAAAGACCTTCAAGACGCGAACGCTGGTGCAGTCCTGGAGCCCTAGGCCGTCATTTACAACCCATCCTCGTGGGGGGTTGTTCCAGCCAGGACCAAGACGTAGTTCCAAGTTCGTAATGGAGGAGCGGTAATGCTGTGGAAGGCGGGCAAGAAGCGGCTTTTTAGTCTTGAAGTATCCTGTTGGGGACAATTTCAAAGTCAGTTAACTTAATATTATGATAATCGGGACCAAAATAGAGCCTCAAGAGTTGTCCACATATAAGACATGTCTGCATAGCAACCTGAATCATGTCTTTGAGTACACTACTCCCCAGCCCTTATATATAATGGCTTGCTCTAGAGATGGTCAAACTTACGGCCTGGATCCGTAGGAAAAACACGGAAGGTATGGGTGCTGAAGAATTGATGAGTGGATTCGGAATGGACCTGTCGGGATACGGAGAATAGGGCAAAGGTTTTGTTTCGGTGAAAATGCGAGAAGGTATGAGGATCAAGATCGATGACAGATGGAGAAGACGAGAATGTTAGGGAGTATATTTTGTTGCGTAATTCGGAAGGAAGAGACAAAAATGGGAATGCCGAAGTCTTATTTGCTGAAGTTTTCTTCAACTCATGCTCTTCTTCGGCTTCGGAGGGGTATGTAGAGGGGTAGATTGAGGAGGCGGGAGTTGTTGGGGCTGTTGTTGGTGTACTTGTATTGGCAATGGAACGAATGGCTAGCCCATTGCTCTTTGTTCTTCGTGCCATTGTGTATACAGGACTAGGTAGTCGTGGCAGAACCGTGGGAAAGCCAGTACTCTTTCAGAACCCGGTGGAGGAGGCCGTGTTTGGATAGACACGCGTAGTGAAAGATGGGAGAAAGAGTGATGTATTGAGACTATTCACGAAAGAGTATTTTAATGTAGGTATGGGGCATGGTATGTTGAATGGTCTTCCCTCTCCTCTCCTCCTTCCTGCAGATGGTTCTGATAGAACGATGTTATGTAGACACGGGAAAGACTTCAATATCGGTCGGTGCCTTTAGAAGGAACCGACCATGAAGGCAATTCTTGAAATCGACATTATTTCTCTGCTCGTCTCTAATCAACCGTGCGCACATAGAGGAATAGTGTCGTTAGGTCAAATTTCTTTCAACGAGGGCAACTTTAAGGAAAATAAAAGAGTTGCCAGGAAGGTTCGTGATTTATACTTGAACTCCGGTCGCCGCTAACGTGCCGGCCGACTAGACTCAAGCCGGCTAGGTGTTGATAGATAGCTATTATAATGTGATTATGTCACACCAACTGTTTTCTGCCGAAGTAAATCTTGAGTCAATCAAATAGGTTTGGCAGTCTCCCAAACTTGTTTCGACAAAGCAAGATTCGTATTACTTTGAACTTCTCGTGTAGCCATCATAAAAACTAGATATTTCTTTTTGTAGCTATATCTGCGAGAACGGAGGAGTTCGACGGCAACACATCTATGGCGTGTTATTGAGAGCGGTAAGACCGAAATCCAATTCGCTTAGCATCCCAGACGGACTTCTCTAGAAATATTCTTTGCCATTGTTAAGACACATGTTTGAGAGTTAGAAGGAATTCTACCTCCGAGAGCCTTACAACTATCACAAGTGTCTTCTTCGCTGAAGATACAACCAATCTACTTGTCTAAGATGTTGTCAAAAGCGATCATCCGATCGCTGCAAAGTCCCGCCTTGCGTACAACGCCTTGGGTAGCATCATCGACGACAGTATGGAATCGATCGATGGCAAGGCACAATCGCCCAGCTCATAGCAACAGCCATAATCCCAATAATACCAATAATCTCAACCAAAAGAAACAGCCGGATCCTTCTCGGCCCTCACAACAAGGTGGCCCATCAGAAGCAATAAAACAACAGGCGAATAAGAACCATGATAAGGCTAGCAAACCTGATGAATCCAAGATTCAAGATGGTATTAGCAAGGGCGCATCCACCGAAACTCCTCCTACCAACGCGCCACAATCCAGCAAGCCTCTACCAGATCTAAGACAAGGAATACCTTCGACGCTAGAATATGAGCTGGC
>Ga0247809_1001249_pt1 | contig 11437 bp, 10 predicted proteins | sample UWRJL104311B1_FD_180951 | JGI IMG/M metagenome (GOLD analysis project Ga0247809, IMG submission 180951) | Plant litter microbial communities from Arlington Agricultural Research Station in Wisconsin, United States - UWRJ-L104-311B-1 | ecosystem: Environmental > Terrestrial > Plant litter >...
CGCGGCCAGTGTCCACATCGACAGAAACTCGTCGCGGGTGCAATCGAGCGTGTAGGCCGGATCCATGTGAACGGACACTTCCGGCAGGCCCCAATCCGCATCGTCACGGTACGTCCAGTCGTAGGCCCTCAGTTCCCCACCTGCAAGTCGACTCACTTGGCGGACGGGCCACCATTCGCCCTCGTCTTGAATGGCCTCGGCCCAGAAGGCCGGCAGAGGGTTTGACTCAGTTGACATGAACCATCGCCGTTGTTGCGAGCCCGCAGCCAGCAAGCGTCGATAGTCCACCCAGGCCAGCGCACCCTGGAGGCTGTCGGCGGACTGGACCGACGCGTAATGCTCCCGGACGACTCGCGGAATATCTTCAATGGCCATGGCTAGACGATAGCTACAATTCCGCGCCTACGAGGTTCCGAGTTCCACCCGAGGCCGCACGTAAACCACCGTGATCTGGGTGTCTTCGGTTGCGTCCACAACAAGACGGATGGCCGCAGCCACCGACTCCGGCTTGCCTCGAAGGTCGCCATCCTCGCGACGGCCGCCCTCCGAGGTGGGGCCAGGGTGCACCGACGCTACTCGGACGCCGCTGTGCTCCTCCTCCCGGCGAACGGCATCGGCGAGGGCCTTCAGCGCGAACTTCGACGAGGAGTACACAACGTGGCCCGGAAGTCCGTTGAGACCGGCGCCCGAGTTGATGAACACCACCTGCCCGCGGGACTGGCGCAGCAGCGGAAGTGCCAGCCGGGTGAGCTCAGCCGGGGCAAACACGTTGACGGCGAAGACAGACTCCCAGTCCGCGGGCCGGGCAGACTCGACCGTAAAACGCTCGGCGAACGCGGCGCTGTGCACCAGCACGTCGAGGCGGTCCAGTGGCGCAATCAGGTCGGTGAGAGCCGCGGCATCCGTAATATCGACGGCGACAGCCGTGACGTTGGCGAGATCGGCCAGCAGGGACAGCTCGAGGGCGTTTCGCCCGACCGCGATCACCCGGTGCGTGCGCGCGAGGTCTGCGACGATGACCCGCCCGATTCCGCCGGTCGCGCCCGTGACGAGCGCGACCGGCAGCGCCTCGGTCACTTCGCGGCCTCCGGCTCTCCGAGGCTCAGCATCAGGCGGTTGGCCCAGTTGAAGAAGGATGCGCCATGGATGACGTCCGCGATCTCGAGGTCGTCAAGGCCGGCCGAGCGCAAACGGTCCACGTGGGCCGTGCCAAACGAAACGGGGGTGGTGGCCAGCGCGACCGAGGCCGCAACGATCGCGTTCCAGCGCTCGCCCAGGTCGACGGAGACCCCGTCGTCGAGCAACCGCTGCACGTCGTCGGAGCGCTTCGCATGGTGGCTCGCAAACCGCGAATGCACGGAGGCGCAGAAGACGCAGCCGTTGAACCGACTGGTCGCCGCGGCGGAGAGTTCCCGCTCTGCGCGGGGGAGACCCACAACGGTGTTGTAGAAGATGTCTTTGTCGGTGCGTGTGCGGGCACCGAGGATGTCGGGGTCGCGCGCGAGAAGCATAAAGTACGGGCTCTTGGCGCGGGATGCGTCCACTAGACCGTCGCGGTGGCGCTCGGTCAGCTCGTCCTCGGGCAGCGGCTCCAGCCACGGGACCCACCCGAGGTTGTCCTGCGTGAAGCGGTCGGGGCGATCCAGTTCGGGGTAGGCGATGGTGGTCTCGGTCATCGGGTGCTCGTTTCGAGGTTCGCGTCAGCGGGTGCGGACACTGCGGTGGTCGGGTGCGTTGCGGGTGATGCGGTGGTGGATGCCGCGAGAATACGCAGCCCAGACACCACCCGCACCTGGAAACTGAGGAACGCGACCAGCTGCGACAGGGTCACGATGTCTGTGGTGCTCCATCCCGCGGCGAGCAGGACATCCAGCGCGGCTCGGCTCGACTCCCGCGGACGGAACACGAGCAGGTGTGCGTGCTCGAGTGCGGCAACCAGGCGTGTGCCCAGTACACCGTGGTGGTCGTCGGCGACGCGGTAGTGCACCCCGTCAGTGTTTTCCAGGGCCAGAGGCGCTTGCGAGTAGTGGCCGTATGGCCCGCTGGTTGCGCCGCGGGTGGCTTCCGCGTAGCTCGCGGCGAGGATAGCGGCGTTGGTGGACGAGCCCAACTCAAGGCGGGCCAGGGATCCCGAGTAGAAGTCGGTGAGGGCACCGTCGGTATGGAGGCCGGAGACGAACGCGGCGACGGTAAACCGCTCAAGCGCTGTCACGGTGCCCGGCACCTCCGGCTCGAACAGGGCGAGGTAGCTGCGCTGCGCGTTCAGCCGGGTCTCCGGACGACGACGGCGGACCTCGTCGGTGGACGAGCCGGGAACGATGGACGCAAGGCGATCGATCACGTCGGTGTCCGGTGGACTTCCCCTGTCAGCAAATGAAACGGTGGGTGAGGCTGAAACGGCGGTTGGCGTTGGTGCTGTGGTCACGATGGTCTCCCGGGAGGATGAGGTGGTCATGGGGTGAGGGCGTCCTGACGGTCGCTGCGCGACCAGCCGAGGGCGGGAGCGACGAGCTGCGCGGTGAGCTCGATCGAGCGCAGGATGTGCTCGTGCGGTGGGTCGACGGAGTGCACCTGGAAGATGATGTCTGTGGCGCGTGCCAGGGCGGTGTCGGCAGCGAGCGATGTGATCACGTCGTCTGGCGTGCCTACGTGAACGTCGAACGCCCGGATGAGTTCATCGAGCGAATCCGACGGGTGGGTGCCGAACTGGCCGGCGTGCGACCGCAGCCCCGCTTCGGCGAACCGCCGTGCCTCCCCCCGGTCGTCCGCAACAAACAGGGAGCGGGACCCGCCGATGCGGGGGAGCGTGCCGGATGGCAGTGCGCCCAGGTAGGCGTCGATGATCGGCTCCTGCAGTGCGCTGAGCGAAGCCCGTGGGTGATCCTCACTGCGCGGTTGGGTGCGCGACAGCATCACGCCGTCGCTGGCCGCGCCCGCGCGTGCGCCGCCCGATGTCGAGAACGTTGCCTGCCAGATGCGGTCGCTGAGTGCGGGAGCCGGTGGATATATAACGGAGCCACCGTCCAGTTCATCGCCGCGCCAGGCGGTCCTCAGAATGGCGAGATGGTCCCCGAACGTCGCGGACCTATTCGTACTGTCCTGTCCGAACGCGGTGAACGAGGTCGGGGTGCCCCCTGACCCGACTCCGATCTCCAGGCGCCCGCCGGACAGAGCGTCGAGCACGGCGGCATCCTCCGCCACCCGCACGGGCTGCTCGAGCGGAAGCGTGATGATGCCGGTGGCGAGGCGGATGCGCGTGGTTTTTGCGGCGGCGTGAGCGAGGAACACGAGGGGCGCGGGCAGTCCGCCCTCGCTCCCGTTGAAGTGGTGTTGGGCGACCCAGGCCGTGTTGTATCCGTTCGCTTCCGCGTGGACGATCTGTTCCGTTGCCAGGCGATACCGTTCCGCGGGGGCCGCCTCGTCGAGGAGCCGGCTGAAGAATCCGAGTCGTTGGGGTGCGGTCATCGTTGTGCTCCTGTCAGCGGCACCGCGGTGCCGGGTACTGCCGCGAGCAGCTCGCGGGTGTATTCGTGCTGCGGGGTGAGAAAAACCTGTTCAACGGTTCCCGTTTCGACAATACGTCCGGCGCTCATCACGCTGACAGTGTCGGAGACCTGGCGCACCACGGAGAGGTCGTGTGAGATGAACAGATAGGTGAGCCCAAGGTCTCGCTGCAGGGTATCGAGCAGCGCGAGAATCTGGGCCTGCACCGTCACATCGAGCGCGGACACCGCCTCGTCGAGAACGAGCGTCTTCGGTCCAACCGCCAGCGCACGGGCGATCGCGACCCGTTGGCGCTGCCCTCCGGAGAGCTCGCTCGGTGTGCGGGAGAGGGTGGATGACGGCAGCGCGACCCGGTCAATGAGCTCTGCCGCGCGGGCAGCACGCTCCTGGCGCGAGCCCAGGCCAAAGTTACGCAGCGGCTCCTCAACGATGTCGGCGATCGACTGGCGTGGGTCGAGAGATGCAAACGGGTTTTGGTAGACCAGCTGCACCCGGCGACGGAGCTGCCGGAGTTCCTCACCCTTCAGGCTCGCGATGTCTTCACCGTCGATGGCGATGGAGCCGCTGGTTGGTCGCTCCAGGCGGACAACCATTCGCGCTGTGGTGGTTTTGCCGGAACCCGACTCCCCGACGATGGCGTGGGTGGTCCCGCGCCGCACGGCGAACGACACGTCGTCCACCGCCCGGAACGGTGCTGCCCCGCGTCCCCCAGGAAAGTCCTTCACGAGGGATGTGGCGGAGAGTACGTAGGGCGATTCGGATGCTGCGACCGCGGCATCCCGAACAAAAAGAGGTGACGGGGCGGGCCGGAACGTGACGGGCCCCAGCGACGGCGCATTGCCCAGGAGTGTTGTGGCGTACGCGCTCTGCGGGTTCGCCACAACCTCGGCGGTGAGCCCTTGTTCGACAATGCGTCCCGACTGCATCACCAGCAAGCGTTGTGAACGCTCGGCGGCCACTGCGAGGTCATGGGTGACCAGCAGCACGGCCATTCCGAACTCGTCGCGAAGAGAATCGATGAGGTCGAGGATGCGCCGCTGCACGGTGACGTCAAGTGCGCTGGTTGCCTCGTCGGCGATGATCAGCTCCGGTTCGAGTGCGATGGCGCCGGCGATGAGCACCCGCTGGCGCATCCCGCCGGAGAGCTCGTGGGGGTACTGGCTCGCGCGCAGTTCCGGATTGCTGAGGCCAACACGCGCGAGCAGTTCGATAGTGCGGGCTCGAACGGCGGCGCGGTCACCACGCTTGTGGATGCGCAGCACCTCGCCGAGCTGCGACCCGATGGTCTTCACCGGGTCAAGTGAGCTGGTCGGATCCTGCGGCACGAGGCCAACCCGCGCGCCGCGAATGGTGCGCAGGCGCTTCTCGCTCCACCCGGCGATGTCGGCATTGCCGAGGCGGATGCTGCCAGCATCCACCCGTCCGTTCTCTGCCAGAAGCCCAATCAGCGCATGCGCCGTTGTCGACTTACCCGACCCCGACTCGCCGACAACCGCGACGAATTCGCCCGGTTCGATCGAGAACGAAACATCGTGCACTACGCGGTTTGTCCCGACGCGGGTCCGGTAGGAAACGGACAGGTTGTTGACGTTGAGGAGGCTCACGAGGTCTTCCTTCCACCGGATCGACGCCCGGCTGACTGGCTGATGCGGTTGGCAGCGAGCACGATGATGATGACGACAATGCCGGGGAACGTGGTGATCCACCACGAGGTCGCGATGTAGTTGCGCCCCTCAGCGATCAGCAGTCCCCACTCCGGTGTGGGAGGCGGGGCGCCGTAGCCGAGGAAGCCCAGCGTCGAGATCGCGATGATCGCGCTGCCGAACTGGAGGGCGGTGAACGCGAGGACGGGACCGAGTGAGTTGGGCAGAACGTGGCGCACGAGGACGGACCAGAACCGACCCCCGGAACCAAACGCCGCCTCGACGTAGTCGCTGCGCCGAACGCGGAGAACCTCCGAGCGGGACAGGCGGGCGAACGCGGCCACGGAGGTGACGCCAACCGCGATGGCCGCGTTAACGGTTCCGAAGCCCAGCAGGATGATGATCGACAGCGAGAGCAACAGGCCAGGGATCGACAGCAGCACATCGACAATACGACCCACCACCGCGTCGACAAAACCACCGACGGAACCCGCGACAAGACCGAGCAGGTTGCCCACAAAGAATCCCACGGTGACGGCGAGGAAGGCGCCAAGCAGCGAGTGGACGGCGCCGTAAACAATGCGCGCGTAGAGGTCGCGTCCGAGTTCGTCGGTGCCGAGCCAGTGCTCCCCTCCCGGCGGCAGGAGGCGCTCGCGGGGGGTGCCGGAGACCGGGTTGAAGCCGGTGAACAACCCGGGGGCAATCGCCCACGCCACAACAACCGCAACAACCAGCCATGCGAGCACCAGGCCTGGCTGCACTCGCGCCAGGCGTCGGCGGGTGCGGCCGCCCGGGTCTGTCGGAGGGGTGGCAGAGGACGGGGACGGTTCGAGGAGGACGCCGCTGTCGGTGACGGGTGGGGCGCTCGGCGTTATCGCCGTGGTGATGGCGCTCATGCTGCCACACTCACTTTCTTGTTCAGCCGGGGATCGAGCACCGGATAGAGCAGGTCAACGACGAGGTTCACCACCACGTAGACGGCGGCGGACAGCACCACGATTGCCTGGAGCACCGAGGTGTCCTGGTTGCTGACGGCCTCCTGGGTGAGGCGGCCGATGCCATTGCGGCCAAAGACGGTTTCGGTTACAACGGCTCCCGCAATGAGTTCCCCAAACAGCACACCGGCGATGGTCAGCGCGGGGAGAGTGGCGTTTTTGGCGACGTGCCGCCACAGCACCCAGGACGAGGACGCGCCCTTGGCGCGAACCACCTCCACAAACGGCTGGGTGTTCACATGGTCGATAGTGCGCACCAGGATCTGGGCGAGCGGCGCCGCGATGGGGATGGCCAGGGTGATCACCGGGAGGATCAGCGACTGCACGTCAGTGCCGCCGATCACCGGGATGAGTTTCAGCCGGAAGGAAAAAATCTGAATGAGGGTGATGCCCAGCCAGAACGTGGGAACCGAGATAAAAAGGGACGGCAGGGACTGGATGCCGGCCCGAAGCCAGCCGAATGGCGCCAGCGTCGACAGGAATGCTATCGCCACGGCGAGAATCACGGCCGCGATGAATCCAATCGAGGCGAGGGTGAGGGTGGATGGCACGTTCGCCAGGAGCAGGTCGGACACCGGGACGCCGGCCTGCAGGGAGTATCCGAAGTTACCCGTTATTACATTGCCCAGGGCGTGCAGGTACTGCAGCAGCACCGGTTCGTCCGCGCCGTATGAGGCGCGGATCTGGGCAATCTGCTCGGCGTTCAGGCCGAGATCCGAGCTCGAGAATTTGATGAGCACCGCATCACCGGGAAGTGCCTGGAGCAGGATAAACGAGACGGTGAACGCTGCCCACAACACCACAACCATCTGGGCAATGCGGCCGACAAGGTAGCGGGTCACGGGTGGTCCTTTCACGCGGTAGGGGTGGCCGCCGCACTACGCGGCGGCCACCGGGGTGTTCGACTAGTGCTTCGCGAGCCAGGTGTTGTAGAAGCTCGGGCGACCAACGGCCTCGAACGCGAGTCCTTCGACGTATGGTGCGCCGGCGAAGACCTGGGGCTCCTCGAACAGCGGGATGTTGTACGCCTGGTCAATGAGGTACTTCTGCACCTCACTTGTGTCGGCCAGCCGCTTGTCGCGGTCCGTCTGTGTGGTTTCCGCCTCGAGGAGCGAGTTGAGCGTGGTGTCTTCGAACTTCGAAGTGGCACTCAGGCCGCCCTTGAGCAGGAGCCCATCGCGGTTGGCGTAGTAGAACTGGCTCTTGATCACGTCGGGGTCGGCGCGACCGACCTCGGTCACCGTCAGCGGGGTCTTCGACGGGTCGATGATGTCGGCTGCGCGGCTGCCGGCGTCACCGGCGAGGACGTTGAGAGTAACGCCGACCTTCGCCCACTGCTGGGCGAGCAACTGAAGTACCTGCTTGTTTTGCGGCTGCGGAAGCGATTCGTAGATATCGAGCGACAGCTTCTCGCCGTCCTTCTCGCGCACTCCGTCAGACCCGAGCTTCCAGCCGGCTTCGTCAAGCAGCTTCTTCGACTCGTCTGGGTCGTACGCTAGCTCGGTGGAGAGGTCAACGTACCCTGCGGCGTCGTGGGCGAGCACGGATGTTGCCTGCGGGTAGTTCTTCGAGAACAGCGTCTCAACAATCTCCGCGCTGTCGGTCGCCTTCAGTAGCGCGCGGCGTACCTTGACGTCCGCGACAAGGGGGTTGTCGGGGCGGAACGTCACGCTGTCATTGACGCCACGGGTCGGCTCGGCGTAGACCTTGAAGCTCTGCGCCTCGACCTGTGCTTCGTCGTAGGCCTGGACCTGGCGGATGAGATCACCCTGGCCGGACAGCAGCGATCCGATGCGGACGCTGTCTTCGCTGGTGACAAGAATCTTGATTCCGTCGAGGTACGAGCGACCCTGGTTTTCGGAGGGTTCTGGAGCCCACTTGTAGTCGGTGCGGGCCTTCAGATCGACCTCGGTGCCGAGGGTCTCCTTGGAAACGGTGAAGGGACCGGAACCGATGATGTTGGTGGCCTTGCCGAGGTCGTCATAGCTGTGCGCGAGCGTTGACAGCGAGACGAGGCCGGAGCCGATCGTTGCCGTTCCCTGCAGGAACCCCGGTGAGGGCTTCTTGAAGAAGAACGTGACGGTCAACGGGTCTACGACCTCGCTGTGGTCGTAGTTGTTGATGACCTCGGACACAGGCTGCTTGAGCTCGGCGTTGCCAAGTCCGTAGGTGTCAAAGTTCTTGGCCACAGCTTCCGCGTCGAGCGGCGTGCCGTCGGAAAATGTCACGCCATCGCGGAGGGTGAACGTGTACTCGGTGTTGTCGTCGTTCACCTTCCAGGAGGTGGCGATCCAGGGCTTAATCTCGAGCGTCTCCGGATCCTGCCAGGTCAGCTTGTCGGTGATCTGGTTGAGAATGCCGCCGTTCGGGTAGAAACCACCCGACGGCGGGTACAGGTTGGTGTGGGCCTGCTGCTCGAGGTACACCAGGGTGCCGCCGGTGACGGGAGAAGAGGAGTTACTGCCGGCTTCCGTAGTGGTGGATGCGCAGCCGGCGAGGAGTGCAACTACGGCGACCGCCGCAAACGCGCCCCTGAGTCGGCCGCCCAGAGGGGTGGGGGGGAAAATTTTGCTGTGTGACAAGGTCTTACCTTTCCTGGTGGGAGTTCTGGAGAACGGATTCTGGTGAGTGAGTTGGGGACCTGTAGACGCTGTGCGGGCGATCGAGTCCGAGGTGGTCGCGGAGCGTGCTGCCGTCGTACTCCGTGCGGAAGAGCCCGCGACGTCGCAGTTCCGGCACCACCAGCGCGGTGAAGGCCTCGAACTGGTCGCCCGGCTGGCCGATGGCCGCATGAAACGGGGTGAGCACGTTGAAACCGTCAACGGCGCCCGCACTGAACCAGCTGTCGAGGTGGTCGGCGACGAACGACGCACTTCCCACGACCGGTGACGCCGGAGCCGCGTGCAGCGCAAGAATGTGGCGGTAGGTGATGGCGTGCTCGCCGCCGATTGTCCGGCCGGTGCGCGAGGCGACCGAATCAACCAGATTCGCCCCGGCCTCGGAGAATTGCGCGACGGTCCGCCGCGGAATTTCCGCGTCGAGGGGTGTGTCTCCCAGGTCGACACCAACAAGCGTCGACAGCGCAGCGATGGATCTGTTGACGGGAAAATCGGCATAGACCGAGGGACCGGAGCCGTCGGCGAGGGGGACGAGCAACAGCAACCGGTCGAAGATGTCGAACGCGGCGGCATCCGTCTCAGCAACAACCGGCAGCACTGGGGCAATGGTGCGCAGCGAATCCGGGTTACGGCCGACGGCGGTGGCGCCCTCGCGGAATCCGGTGCGAAGCGCCCTGGCCGCTTCGAGGGTCGGTGCCCCCACCAGCGCGAGATCGGCGAGCTGGCTCACCAGCTCGCGGGACCGCGGCGATGTGCCGGCGTGCACAATCGGCAGGTGACCCTGCACCGGCCGGGCAACGTTCAGGGCCCCGCTCACCGAGAGCTGCTCGCCAGCAAATTCCGGCTCGTGAAGCCCACCACGGTCGACGAAGATTCCACTGGCCTGGTCGGCCACAAAGGCGTCGTCGTCCCACGAGTCCCAGAGTTTGCGCAGCACCGTCACAAACTCGGACGCACGGTCGTAGCGGTGCGCGTTGTCATCGTGCGCCGCTCTTCCGTGGTTGCCGGCGGCCCTTGGCTCGGCGCCTGTGACGAGGTTGATGCCAGCGCGTCCACCGCTCAGTCGATCGATCGCCGCGGCCTGCCGGGCGAGAGTGTAGGGGTCGGAGTAGGTGGAGTTGGCGGTGGCGATAAGGCCGATCCGCGAGGTCACCCCGGAGAGGAACCCGATGGCGCTCAGCGGGTCGATGCGGGCGAGCAGGTACGGGTCGCGGTATTCGAGGTCGAAACCCGTGGCGAGCCAGTCGCCGACGAAGAAGTAGTCGAATTTCGCGGCCTCGGCCAACCGCGCCGTGCGCTTGAGGATCTGGGGATCGCCCAGGGGATCGTGGTGGGCGCCGGGAAAGCGCCAGCCCGATGGGTACGCTCCGATGGCCCGGAACATCGCACCGAGGATGATGTGTTTGCTCATGGGCCCCACGGTAGGCAGCGAGATTTTTGTGAGTACCTCGTGTTACGCGTCCGGTCACACCACGCAACGAAGCGTAATCTGGCCGTTCGGTCGGGCCACCCGGGAAATAATGCGAGGGCAACTGACCGTTTTGCCCGTGTGATTCAGCCCCGCTGAGGAGTCCATCCGTGTCCACCCTTATTTCCGTTGACGAACTTGCATCGCTGTTGAACACCCGGCCGGCGGTGGGCGACTCCCCGGTGGTGCCAGAGCTCGTTCTGCTGGACGTGCGCTGGATACTGGGCCGCACCGACGGGGACGTTGCGTTCGCCGATGGGCATATCCCCGGGGCCGTCTACGTCGACCTTGATGCCGAACTCGCCGGCCCCGCGGGCGCTGGAGCAGGGCGTCATCCGCTGCCCACCGCATCTGACTTTGAGGCGGCAGCCCGCTCGTGGGGCGTGTCTGCGGGTACCGAGGTCGTCGTCTACGACGCGGCGCACAGCTTCAGCGCGTCTCGCGCGTGGTGGCTGCTGCGCAACGCGGGGCTGGACAGCGTGCGCGTGCTGGATGGCGGATTGCGCGCCTGGGTCACCGGGGGACACCCGGTCGAGAAGGGGACCGGTGTGCGGCCCGACAATGGCACGCTCGAGGTGCGGTGGGGATCACTGCCGACGGTTGACATTGACGAGGCCGCGGCATTCCCGGCGGCAGGCAGACTGCTCGACGCGCGCGCCGGTGAGCGATTCACCGGTGAGCAGGAACCGATCGACCCGCGTGCCGGCCATGTGCCCGGGGCGGTGTCTGCGCCCACCACCGGGAACCTTCGACGCGACGGATCATTCCTGCCCGCGAGCGAGCTGCGCGAGCGGTTCGCCGGGCTGGACATCGACAGCGAAACGAGCGTTGCGGTGTACTGCGGATCGGGCATTACTGCCTCTCACCAGATCCTCGCGCTCGAGGTCGCGGGGATTTCCGCATCACTCTTTCCCGGATACTGGTCGCAGTGGTCGAATGACGCCGCTCGACCGGTGGCCGTTGGCCTCGATTGACCGCCTGATTCAGAGGTTGCCGCCGGATTCCACGGGCGAGGTGCGGTCTTTTTGGGCCTGTACCTCGACGTAGGTGTTGTGCGCCGTCGAGTGCATGGCTTCGTCGTATGCGGCCATCGCGGCGCAAAGCGCTGCGCCCGTGCTGCCCCGTCGGCGAAGGTGCCGGGCGAGCAGAGAGAGGCAGACGATCACCGCGAGGCTGGAGGCAACAAGAATCGCGCCGATGACGAGGGTG
>Ga0247809_1001250_pt1 | contig 11435 bp, 9 predicted proteins | sample UWRJL104311B1_FD_180951 | JGI IMG/M metagenome (GOLD analysis project Ga0247809, IMG submission 180951) | Plant litter microbial communities from Arlington Agricultural Research Station in Wisconsin, United States - UWRJ-L104-311B-1 | ecosystem: Environmental > Terrestrial > Plant litter >...
TTCTTTCATCCCTTTGCTCCAATAGATATCATCAAAGATCAATAGTGTGTCTTCATGCACCTTCGGCAAACACCAGTTAAAGTAATTTAAGGTGGCGTCTTTACGGTGGTTTCCATCAACATACACGAAATCCAGTTTAGCCTGTTCTTCGATCACACGGGGTAGCAGTTCATCAAAATTACCAACCTGCAGTTCCACATTTTCCAACTCTAAATCCTGAAAACTCTGGTAGGCTTTTTTTGCAGTTTCAGGGCATCCTTCAATGGTTACAATTTCTGCATCCGGACACGCTTTAGAGAGATAAGCCGTAGTAATCCCAAGGCAAGTGCCCAGTTCAATGAGGTTAGCAGGGTTATTGTGTTTTGCTAAGCGGTATATTAATTGTGCCAGACGTGGTGTCTTCAAAGCATTTTTGGCAATCTCTTTTACAGCTTTAGTACGATTTTTATTCAGCTGTGAGCCCGCACCCAAATCAGTTACAGTGATGACGGTATCGTCATTTAAAAGTTTTTTTCTCTGCTGCTCGATTGCGATGTAATCGGTTTTAGCGTAAAAATCGTAAATTACATCATCCACCAGTTTATATACAAAAGGCGAATGGGTTCCATGCCTGCTTTTAGCGGTTAAACGATGCTTCAGAAAATCACTGACAAATTGTAATACCATAACCACAAAAATAGGCAAACGCAACATTCTAATTGGCATTTTAATGGAAAATAGTACAGAAATAAGCGCATTAGTAAAATTACTCGATGATCCTGATCCGGAAGTTTTTGAGCATATAGAAAAACGCCTGCTCGAATACGGTAATTCTGTGATCCATTTTCTGGAAACCGAATGGGAAAAATCACTGGACACCCTGTTGCAGGAAAGGATAGAAAACATCGTACATCAGATCCAGTTTAACACAGTAAAAGAAGATCTTAACTTATGGTATCAGAGCGGGGCCTTCGATCTGTTACAGGGTGCATTAGTGATCAACCGCTATCAGTATCCCGACTTAGATGATCAAAAAATCATTAACCAGATAGAAGAGATCAAAAGAGAGGTATGGCTGGGTTTACAGCACGAAATGAGCTCTGTGGAAAAAATCAAACTGATCAACCATATTTTCTATAATAACTATGGATTCAGCGGCAATACAAAAAACCACCACGATCCGCAGAATTCTTATATCAACCAGGTACTGGAAACAAAAAAAGGAAACCAGATCTCGCTGGCCATCATTTATTCCACAATCGCACAGAAACTGGATATTCCCGTTTACGGGATCAACCTGCCGCAACATTTTATCCTTGGTTATATTGACGAAAGCAAAAGGGACGAACATGAATTCGGCGTACTGTTTTATATCAATGCCTGGAATAAAGGGGCCATTTTTGGTAAACATGATGTCGACCAGTTCTTACGCCAGCTAAACTTACAGTCACAGCCCGGCTTCTATGCCCCTTGCAGTAATGTAGAAATTATTCGCCGGATCATCCGTAACCTGATCTCTTCCTATGAAAACCTGGGAGCAGCAGAAAAGGTGGAAGAGCTTAAAGAACTGCAGGAGATTTTACTGAACAATGATTTTTTAAGCTGATACTGAAATACATAAACCAGCTAATCAATTAGCTCCCTTTTAACAATCCGTTTGCTTTCATCCAGTTGTAAAGATGTGCAAACCATTCATCAGATGTGGTTTTATTGTGCAATCCAAAACCATGGCCGCCTGCCTGGTAAAGGTGCGCTTCTACAGGAACTTTGTTCTTGACCAGCGCCTGGTTAAACAATATCGAGTTTTCAACAGGTACTGCACCATCATCGTTTGCATGTACCAGAAAAGTTTTCGGTGTACTGGCATTTACATGCCTTTCATTCGACCAGTATTCTTTTTGCGCCTCAGAACCCTCCGCACCAATCAGGTTATTCTTAGAACCGACATGCGGTGAAGAAATAAAGCTGATTACAGGATAAAGAAGAACGGCAAAATCAGGGCGCAGGCTTAATTTTTCTGCATTTTCAATTTTAACATCCCCGTAGTGTACAGTTAGGGAAGAGGCCAGGTGCCCTCCTGCAGAAAAACCCATAATGCCTATTCTGTCAGGATCAATTTTCCATTTAGCCGCATTTTTACGCACGGTATATATGGCTTGTTCAGCATCCTGCAGCGGACCGAAAGATTTGTCGGCCATTATAGAATCTGATGGCAATCGGTATTTCAGTACAAAGGCAGTAACCCCGATCTCAGCAAACTTCCGCCCTACTTCTTCACCCTCATGGGCAACAGCCAGGCCAGAATATCCGCCTCCCGGACAAATGATAACTGCCGTTCCGTTTGCTTTAGCAGGATCTGGCTGATATAATGTTAAGGTAGGATGTGACACCTTGCTCAGTCCGGTTACTTTACCGCCGCTGATCCGTTCCAATTCCTTGTAAGTAGCAGGGATCGCTTTCGCACCCGGGATTTTACCCGGATATAAATCCATTACCTGCTGGGCTTTCAGTGTGTTCATTCCCATTATACCTATTCCTAAACTTAACAGCCAGATCCTTTTCATATTAGAATTCCATTAAATAAGCCTTTAAAAAGTCGTTCAGTTCCCCATCCAATACCGCTTGCGCATTAGAGGTTTCATAATTTGTTCTCAGGTCTTTTACCAGCTTATAAGGGTGCAGCACGTAATTCCTGATCTGCGAGCCCCATTCTATTTTCATTTTTGAGCCTTCCACCGCAGCAGATGCTTCCATCCTTTTGCGCATTTCCGCCTCATACAATTGCGACTTCAGCAAGCGCATTGCATTTTCCTTGTTTTGCAGCTGCGAACGGGACTCCTGGTTCTTGATCACAATTCCCGAAGGTTTGTGGTACAAACGAACCGCAGTCTCTACTTTATTTACGTTCTGCCCTCCCGCACCACCGGAGCGGAAAGTTTCAAACTCAATATCAGCATCTTTAATCTCGATCTCAATCGTATCATCTACCAGCGGGTAAACATATACCGAAGCAAAAGAAGTATGGCGCCTTGCGTTAGAGTCAAATGGAGAGATGCGCACTAAACGGTGCACACCGTTTTCCCCTTTCAGGTAGCCATAAGAAAACTCACCTGCAAATTGCAGCGTCACCGTTTTCACTCCGGTAACCTCACCCGGTTGATAATCCTGTTCGGTTACCTTATAGCCATTTTTTTCGCCCCACATGATATACATCCGCATCAGCATTGCTGCCCAGTCGCAGCTTTCTGTTCCGCCTGCACCTGCCGTAATCTGCATTACCGCATGCAGCTGGTCTTCTTTGCTGCTCAGCATATTTTTCAGCTCCAGATCTTCGATCAGTGCCAGGCATTTCTGATACTGCTCTTCCATCTCTTCATTCGTGGCATCACCAGACTGAAGGAAGTCGAACAGCACCTGTGTATCTTCAAATTCGGCATTCACTTTCTGCCAGGCATCTGTCCACACCTTCTTGGCGTTCATTTCTGCCAAATGCTTTTCGGCCTTTTTGGGATCATCCCAAAAACCCGGTTGTAAGGTAAGCTCCTGTTCTATATAAATAGCTTCGAGTCGTGTTTCGACGTCAAAGATGCCTCCTCAGCGACGCTACTCTGTCCCTTAAATCCTGTACTTGTTCTTTAGTCATAATGACAAATATATAATTATTTCTTCATCGCCATATAATCCAGCGTCAGGTTAGCCAGGGCTTTCACTCCCAATACAAATCCGCTTTCATCAAGGAAGAAATCAGGTGTATGATGTGAAGGGGCTTTTAAGTGATCCTGTCCTTTGGGCATTCCGCCAAGAAAAACAAACAGTCCCGGAACTTTCTCCTGGAAGAAAGAAAAATCTTCCGCACCAGTAACCGGCGGTCTTAACAGGATATGTGCAGCACCGGCTGTTGCGCGCAGGCTTGGCAGCATTTTCTCCGTCAATGCCAGGTCGTTAAACGTTACCGGATAGTGGTTGCTGTAAGGAATTTTAACTTCCGCTGTTGCTCCCCCTGCTTCTGCCGTTTTTGTAGCAATTGTTTTTACCCTTTCAATAAACAGCGCTTCATCTTCTTTACTGAAATTACGGATCGTACCCAGCATCTCTACTTTTTCAGGAATGATGTTAGAACGTACCCCTCCGTTAATTGCCCCAATGGTCACAACTCCCGGGTTTTCAGTCACATTCAGGTTCCTGCTAACAATTGTCTGCAGGTTATTAACAATTTGTGAAGAAATCACTATCGGGTCAATACTGCTCCATGGATAAGCACCATGCGCCTGTCTGCCTGTCACTGTGATTTTCATATCGTTTACTGCGGCCATTGTGCCCCCGGGACGATAAGTGATGTTCCCTACCTCTGTCTGTGAGTTGATATGAAGGCCAAAAATCACTTCTACTTTAGGGTTCTCTAAAACACCTTCTTTTACCATCAGCGCTGCTCCGCCTTCTTCTCCGGCAGGCACCCCCTCTTCAGCGGGCTGGAAGATAAATTTAACCGTCCCCGGAATATCTTTTTTCATGGAAGCCAGTACTTCTGCCACACCCATCAATATCGCCATGTGAGAATCGTGGCCGCAGGCATGCATTACGCCTACCTCCTGACCGTTATAGGTGGTCCTGACTTTTGATGCAAAAGGTACATCAACCCTTTCTGTTACCGGCAAGCCGTCCATATCTGCGCGGAGCGCCACAACCGGTCCTGGTTTACCGCCTTTTAAAATTCCGACAACACCTGTTTTCGCTACACCCGAAGTGACAGTAATGCCAAGTGATGCTAAATGTTTGGCAATAATCGCAGAGGTTCTCACCTCATTATTTCCCAGTTCAGGATGTTCGTGAAAATCCCGGCGCCAGGCAATCACTTGCTTTTCAATCGCCGCAGCTTTTTTGGATACGGCCTCACCTTGTGCATTTTTTTGTGCAAATGCGCTGGCAGGACCCAGTAACAACAAAATAAAGTAAAATCTTTTCATATAGTGGTTCATTTTATGTTAAATATAATCCAATCTGCCGACATTTAATTTATCGGCAGAAATATTGTTATGCCATAAGCAGATTAAAATAAACCAGTACATTTACAAAAACACGAATACTATGTTACCAACCGTAAATTTTACAGAGACCGCAGCCTACAAATATCTGGCAGACCATTTCATTGGCATCAACGAGAAAAATTTAAAGCAATTATTTGCTGAAGATGACAAGCGTTTTGAAAAATTCTCTTTGATTTTTGAAGATATCCTGCTGGATTATTCTAAGAACAGGATCAATGATGAAACTCTTGCTTTGCTCGTTCAGCTGGCCAAAGAATGTAAACTGGACGAAGCGATCAAAGCGATGTTCAGCGGTGAAAAAATCAACCAGACAGAAGACAGGGCAGTATTACATATCGCATTGCGTAACCAAAGCAATACGCCGGTCTATGCAGATGGTAAAGATGTAATGGCTGATGTAAATGAGGTACTGGCTAAAATGGAGAAATTCAGCGAGCAGATCATCTCCGGTTCATGGAAAGGTTATACTGGCAAAGCAATTACTGATGTGGTAAATATCGGTATTGGCGGGTCTGACCTCGGCCCGGTAATGGTTACTGAAGCGCTAAAAGCATATAAAAATCACCTGACCATGCATTTCGTATCTAATATCGATGGTACGCACATGGCAGAAGCACTAAAAACGGTAGACCCGGAAACTACGCTGTTTATCATTGCGTCTAAAACTTTCACTACACAAGAAACGCTGACCAATGCCAATACGGCAAAGGACTGGTTCCTGAGCAAAGGCGGTAAACAAGAAGATGTAGCCAAACATTTTGCTGCACTGTCTACAAATGCAAAAGATGTTTCTGCTTTTGGTATTGATACTGAAAATATGTTCGGTTTCTGGGACTGGGTAGGCGGAAGATATTCATTATGGAGCGCCATCGGCTTACCAATCGCATTGAGCGTTGGCTTCCAGAATTTCAAAGAATTACTGGAAGGTGCCCATGCAGCGGATCAGCATTTTGAAAGTACACCTTTTGAAAGTAACATCCCCGTAATCCTTGGTTTACTGGGTGTATGGTATATCAATTTCTTCGATGCAGAAACACAGGCCATCCTTCCTTATGATCAGTATATGCACCGCTTTGCAGCCTATTTCCAGCAAGGGGATATGGAAAGTAACGGTAAACATGTAGACCGTAATGGAAATGAAGTTACTTACGAAACAGGTCCGATCATCTGGGGTGAACCAGGCACAAACGGACAGCACGCTTTCTACCAGCTGATCCACCAGGGAACACGTTTGATCCCATGTGATTTTATCGCTCCTGCACAAAGCCTTAACCCAATAGGCGAACACCACCCGATCTTGTTGTCAAACTTCTTCGCACAGACCGAAGCATTGATGAATGGTAAAACAGAAGAGCAGGTAACTGCAGAATTGAAAAAAGACGGGAAAACTGACGAAGAGATCAAAGTTCTTGCCCCTTTCAAAATATTTGAAGGAAACAGGCCAACCAACTCTATTTTATTGAAAAAAGTTACCCCACGCAGTTTGGGCAGCCTGGTTGCCATCTATGAGCACAAGATTTTTGTTCAGGGAATTATCTGGAACATCTTTAGCTTTGACCAATGGGGTGTTGAATTAGGTAAACAACTGGCAAAAAGCATCCTTCCGGAATTAAAGAATGATGACATTGTTTCCAGTCATGACGTTTCTACAAACGGCCTGATCAACCAATATAAAAACTGGAGATAATATTTCAGCTATCAGCGTTCTCATTCGTATATTAAACCTTTGTAAAGTTCTTTAATCCAAAAGTTACACAAAAATAAACCATATGCATATGAGAACGCTTAAAAACTTCTTTTTCGCTGCTTTAGTCTTGGCCGTAACACAACTGCAAGCACAAACTGACAAGGCAACCACGATTAAAATTCTGGAGGCACAGAACTATATTTTTGTTGCCACCAGCGCAACTCCGCTCAATGCGAATGATATCAATAAGGTATTGTCGCGTATGCCCGGCTATACAGGCGGCGCAGGTAATATCATCCTGACCGGTGCCAGTTATGACCTGGCAGTAACGGCCGACAGCGTAGTGTCATACCTTCCCTATTACGGCAGGTCGTATACGCCAAAAATGGGCGGTATTGACGAAGGCGGTATTAAATTCAAGTCCAAAAAGTTCAGCTACAAAAACACACCGCGCAAAAAAGGCGGATGGATCATCACTATCGTGCCGAAAGATGTAAAAGACAATTACAGCCTTACCCTTGTAGCTACCGAAAAAGGGTATGCATCCCTTATGGTAACCAACAATACGCAGCAGCCTATCACCTTTAGCGGATATTTGGCAGAGCCTAAACCGAAAAAGGAAAAACAACCCTAGGTATGCGGAATAGGTAATCGCGCCAGCATAGAAACAACCTGAATTTATTTCTGGTTTGCAGGCAGCAGTTCAACTTGAAACAGCTTGTCCCATTTTTTGCCGGTAATAAATAATCGTTTTCCTGCAGCATCCCAGGCGATGCCATTTAGCACGTCTGTATTCTCGAATTTATCCTTTTCGGGCAGTAATCCTGCCATATTGATATAACGTTCCACAGCGCCGCTTTTAGGGTTAATTACAGCGATCTTATCTGTGGTATAAATGTTCGCGTAAATTTTGCCGTCGATGTACTCCAATTCGTTCAGCTGATCGATCTGGCCAACGTTGTCATAAACGTCGATATAACTTTCCTCTTTGTAATCAGCCGCATTTAAGAACCAAATGCGGTTGGTTCCATCAGACTTCATCAGGCGCTTGCCATCAAATGCCAGTCCCCATCCTTCACGGCTGTTCTGATAAGGAAAAGTCCCCTTTAAAGTCAGCGATTTCGCATCATAGATAAATCCGATATCTTCCTTCCAGGTCAGCATTACAATTTTGCCATCAACCAGAGTAGATCCCTCAGCAAAATATTTTTTGTCCAGCGCAATTTTCTGCAATGCCTTTCCCGATTGCAGGTCTACCCACCTCAGCGTAGACTGGCCATATTCCCCTGTACTCTCCAGGAACTTACCGCCATGGTATTCCAGTCCCTGTGTATAGGAAGTAGTATCATGTGGAAACACATACAAAACCTTATACGTATATTCAGCTGGTTTAACAGCAGATTTTAAAACAATATTGATCGTCAGCGTATCTTTTTTAGTCCCGTTATCTACTACCGCAGTAATCAGTTTATATCCCATAGACAGGTCGCCGGTCTGGATTGCAAAAGTTTCTGCATTGTCTTTGGAACCTACAGATTTTCCATCCAGCAAATAATTCACCTTGTTTACCTTAGCCGAGGCTGGGATATCCAGCTGTACTTTTACTTCTTCGCCTACACCGTAGGTCTGCCCCTGTTCGGGAAGCTTAAAACCCAGCACTTCAGATTTACTTTCTTCGTCTTTACAGGAGCCCATCAATGCTGCGCCGATAAAAGCACAGATGAGCAAGGTAAGCTTAGCTATTTTAACAGTGGTACTAGGTTGGCCAGAATGCATCTTCAATATGATTAATTTTATAAAGTTCTTTATTTTCAAAAACAATTGCGACAATGTCAAAACGGATCTCTCCCTGGTGGTTCATTCTGTCGATATAAACCGAAGAAGCTAATTCCATTTGTTTTTCTTTTTTCCAGTTCACGAAATCTTCCGGTTCACCATGGGCGACCGACCTTCGGGTTTTCACCTCTACAAAGATCAGCTGCTTTTCGTAAAAAGCGATCAGGTCTATTTCTGCCCTCCCATAAACCCAGTTTTTTTCTAATATGCGGTAACCCTGCTGCTCAAGATAGGCCTTTGCTAATTGCTCCCCATACCTGCCCAGCTCGTTGTGCTCCGCCATTATTTCAGGATTACAGAACCTAAAAATTTAGAAATTTCACGCTCTACATTTTTAATATAAGCGTAGCGCTGCATTAATATCTCCTGGTTTACAGGATCGTTTTCCGTTTTGATTTCCTGCAATAAGCTCAGCAGTATCCTGTCTACTTTTCGTTTCTTCAAATGGTATAACCCGCCAAGAATTGTGGCTTTCAGGTTTACCGTTTCATCCCTTACATAAATCTGGTGTTTATTGTACCAGTTTTCACTTAAGGCATACGGGGAGGTAGACAGAGTAATCGCAAGATCAGCAATTGTCCTGTTGTCATTTTTAATAAACTGGTTGGCTACAGGCAGGTGCCCGTTCTCAATTTCTTCTTTGTAGTTCTGGATGATTAGTTTACAGGTTTCATCTTCAAAAGTGACATCAGCCAGATTCTGCATAATGAAAGAGCCGATATACATGTTATCGATCTTATCCCAGCTCACCAGCTCATGTCCGAATGCCAATAGTAACCGTATAATTTCATGTTCCTGCAACCTGTCGTCATCGGCAACAACATCATCTTCCGGATAATCCGGTTGTGCATTATCATCAAACAGGTTATCAGGCGGCATATCCTGGAAAGGAGAACCAGGACTAAAATTTTGTTTTGGCGCGTACTGCTGCGAACCGGCCTTTTTGTTTTTGGCCGACTTCATCTTATTAAGCTCGGTCAGCAACATCCGTTCTTCTACTTGTAACAGTCTGCTGCATTCCCTGATAAACACCGAAGCTTTAATATCATCAGGGATTTTAGCGATACTTTCTACAATATCGCGGATGATGCCCGCACGTTTAATCGGATCCGTCCCTGCCTCTTTGAGCAGGATATCTGCCTTGTAAAGAATAAAATCTTTACGGTTATTCTCAATATATATTTTAAAAGCACCTGCACCAACTTTGTGCATATACGAATCAGGGTCATGTCCGTCAGGAAAGTTTACCACCTTCACATTCAGCCCCTCTTCAAGAATCATGTCCAACCCGCGCAGGGAAGCCTTTATACCCGCCGCATCACCATCATATAAAATAGTTACATTCTGTGTAAAGCGACCGATCAGACGGATCTGTTCTGTAGTCAGTGACGTACCCGAAGAAGCCACCACATTCTCTACACCAGCCTGATGTACAGAAAGCACATCGGCATACCCTTCCACCAAATAACAATTATCCGCCTCGCGGATCGCCTTCTTTGCCTGGAAGAGTCCGTACAGGACATTTGACTTATGGTAAATATCACTCTCCGGAGAGTTGACATATTTAGGTACGTTTTTATCCGTCTTCAGTGTTCTTCCGCCGAAGCCGATAATCCTGCCCGTAAAATTATGGATCGGGAACATTACCCGACCGCGGAAACGGTCGTAAACCTTCCCTTTATCATTACGCACAGATAAACCTGTACGTTCTAAATATTCTTCCTTATGCCCAGCTGCCTTAGCACTTAACAGCAAGGCGTCCCATTGATCCGGAGAATAACCCAGCTCAAACTTTTTGATAATATCTTCCCGGAACCCACGCTCCTTAAAATAGCTTAAGCCAATTGCCCGTCCCTGCTCACCAGTCCACATTTCATTCGAAAAATAGTTGGCTGCATACTGAGAAATTACATAGAGACTTTCCCGGGCATTGTTTAACTCAACATTTTCCAGTGTCTCTTCTTTCTCCTCAACCTCGATATTGTACTTCTGCGCCAGGAACTTCAGCGCCTCCGGATAGGAATACTTCTCATGGTCCATAATGAAACGCACCGAATCTCCCCCTTTACCGCAGCCAAAGCATTTATAAATACCTTTGGTTACAGAAACGTGAAAGGAAGGTGTTTTTTCATTATGAAAAGGGCAGTTCCCAATTAAACTGGTACCGCGCTTTTTTAAAGACACAAAATCACCGACAACCTCCTCAATACGGGCGGTATCCATGATTTTGTTAATCGTATCCTGATAAATCATTAATGGGAATTACTTTACTAATGGCAATAACGTTTCTGCTAAGGTTTTGTTACCTAAATCATTCAGGTGGACCCCGTCTCTCGTAAGGATACCTTTTTCCAGATCCTGCGGATTATTTTGCAGGTCATATTCCGTAAACAGTTTTCTTAAATCTACCAAAGGGAGGTTATTTTTTACAGCCAGTTTGCGGACTTCCTCTGTATACTTATCCAGTTCACTATCCATTTCATTTGCACCGCTCTTTTTCTCGCCAATTACCGCAGGTGTACACAGAATCACTTTTGCGCCATTAGCCTGTATTTTATTAATTAGTGCCTGGTAAAACTTCACAAACTTATCCTGATCTGTTCCTGTTCTCGAAGACAGCTTATGCCATACATCATTTACACCGATATAAATCACAACCAGATCTGGCTTTTTGTTCAGCACATCATTCTCCATCCGCAGGTAAAGATCATAAATCTTGTTCCCGCCAATTCCCGCCCCAATCACTTCATATTTTGAAGAATCCAGGCTCTTTTTGATCAGGTCTACATATCCGCCGGGCTTTACACCCTGCTGGGTAATCGAATCACCGAAGAAAATTATCTTTTTTGGTTTTGCCGTCATGGAAATAAGAGAAACTACCAGGCAGC
>Ga0247809_1001251_pt1 | contig 11429 bp, 12 predicted proteins | sample UWRJL104311B1_FD_180951 | JGI IMG/M metagenome (GOLD analysis project Ga0247809, IMG submission 180951) | Plant litter microbial communities from Arlington Agricultural Research Station in Wisconsin, United States - UWRJ-L104-311B-1 | ecosystem: Environmental > Terrestrial > Plant litter >...
AAATTGTGACAATTGCAACAACAAGATACTCTTTGACTCTGACAGATCAAGCGTCAGTCTTATACATATTTCCAACATGTCCAGCATTCCGCCGTCAGAAACTGCTCCTTCGGTTTCGACCAAACCGGCTTCAATGGATGCATCGCCGAAATCCCGTGCGGCGCTCATACCATGGGATCCCGACTCTCCAGAGCATCATGCTCGTCTTCAACTACAGCGAAAAGCGTGCGGCTGGAAATACGACAAGTCGTGGACTGAGAAATGGGCAAGATTACAGAAGGAAGGAAAGATCGCTCTGCAGTGGGTTGTATGTCAATTCCCACGTTCCCCTTCCTCATTTCGAGAACGCAACACTAAAGCTAGTACAGATACTCACAGACGACGACCCTCATAAAGAAGATAAACTAGGTCAGCACTTCTCGGCTTTCCAGGATGAGATCACCCCCCTCTTTGACACAGCAACCACATTCGGTGGCTCATCATGCAGACCCACAAACATACCCTTTATCCCAGTAGGCCATATCTCCCTCGACTCGTGCTATGAAGAGCCAGAGAAAGTGGCTTCCGATAATCTGGGGGAAGGCGTCTACTGGATTTCTACATTCTACATCTCCAAGGCCCTACAGAAATATGGCCTGGGAAGAGCAGCCATGGATTTTGTAGAGGAAATGGCTGTCAATGAGCCGTTGAATGCGAAGACGCTGGGATTGAGTACCGCCAGGAGTCAGCCAGAGCTGAACAGGGAGAGGTGGGCCGCCATGAAGAGGGAGGCGCCAAAGGTCAGTCATTGTCTATGTTGTTCTCGAGAAAAGGGTAGGCTGATGAGTGGGCATAGTTTACGGTGCAAGATTGGTATGCGAGGAGGGGCTTCAAGGCGTACAAAGAGAAGGACAACATGTGGTCGGAAGTAGATGAGACGGGGAAAACGTGGTTTATTCACGGTGTTTTCATGACGAAAAGAATAAGGTAACCGCCATCTACGCAGGCATCAATGCTAGTCAGGAGAGAGCCTCGATGAGGAATGGGAGAAGTGAAAAAATGCAGCAGCCGATCTCATTTCTACGATACAATAGCCTGCAACTTGAAATAAGAAGGATAGCCTACTACCGCCGCTGACGTACATATAGTTGTCTTCAATCGCAAGTGTGATATTCAAGATCGGAGAAGGTATTGTAAATTGCAACCAGGCAAAACAAAATAGATCATGAGAACTAGGTGGTACACCTCGCAGAATTTACAGACAACACATTTAGCCCTCTGTTCCCAACCCACGGAGCAGCTTATTACCTGGAACGTAACATCATAGCAAATGTCTAACGCAATGAACCTCATCTAAAGATGTAACCATCTCCTAATCCGTGGAATGACAGTACCTGACGGAACAGAATAAGTAGTACCAGAAGGATAGTAGCTACCGGTAGGCCAAGGGTAATCGGATCCAAGATAAGTGGTTGGTGAGTCTGTATATGTGGGCAGAGGATCGCTTGGAAGCAGAGTCGGTGTGGCATCCAAAAGACAAGAGCAAGCGCTTGAAATTCTAGAAGCAACGTTGCCAGGACATGCATCAATAGCATACTTCTTGAAAAGACTTATCTCAGTAACGATAGTTTGTGTGATTGTTGAACAGAACTCCTTGGACTCCTTGAAGCGTCCTGGGACAGAGGATGTTCGCATACCACGTAGACAGTTATCGGCGCCGCATCCACGAGGTTTGCGATAGAAGAACCACATGTCCCACATGCGCTTAATTTGAAGTGGTGTGAATTCTTTCCAACAAATACTGTAAGATTTCGATATCAGTACAACACTAATGAGTACTGTCGAGTATGCAGCATGAATCTCGAAGAAAGAAACTTACTCGTTAGAATAATCCATAAAATTGTTAATGGGATCAAGGCCCGGTCGGTGAGGACAACTGTCAGAGCCTACTGGACATCCGTATGAAGGATATCCTTGATGCGGGGTATCTGCAATGAGATCTCCCGTTCCTTCGCACGAGAGCCCTCCTAACCAGTAAGACCGGTGGAAGGTATGCAATAAACCAAGCCAATGGCCGATCTCATGGACAGCAATGTTGCCAGAGTCGAGATCCGGCTCACCACCACCTGGAGCCGCGGTGTGCTGCATGACGACTCCGTCAAAGGTGAACTCAGTGGAGTTGGATGTGTCGTGCGGTCCAGGAAAGTAAGCAAAACCCAAAGAGCCAGAAAGCAGCGCTGTCAAGTAGTAAATGTTGAGGGTTGCAAAATCCCCACGGCGTAGTTTACTTTTGTATTCCAGCTCGGTATAACCATCCCAAGTCTCAATAGCCCATTCGGAGTTGATGGTGCGTGTGATGCCCTCAAGCTTGAACCGAAAACCACTCGAAGCTAACACAAGATCAGTACTGATCCTTTACAATACAATCATCAATGAGTCCCCTAACCAAACCTATCATTGATAACCTTGATTTGAGCCTGCAAGTTTGAGTCTGGAATATACCCATCTACAAAACGAGTCCCATTCGCAATCACGTGAATCCACGTCTTGATAATGACAGGGCCCCAAGGGTATGTCACATCGCGTTTGAGGTTGAGCTGGACTGACCGAGCAAGGTGCCCTTCGGTGTAGTCATATGTTCCAGCAAGCGCTGCCACTTCCAGATACTCAATATCCTTTGGGCTAACATATGTACCGCAGCGAGCGTCCTTGGCTCTTTGATCCGATGTTCGTAGGCCAACGCCAAAGGCACCGGTTGCGTAGAGTACTACACTGAAGAGCTTTGAAAGTGGTGCCATCTCTGTTAGGTGTCTGTGTTGAGACCACGCATTGGGAACTCAATGCCGTTTATATATTCTCAGTGTTAGACGTCCAAGATATCATCCCATGCACTATGGCGATGTCCACACAACCGTATACTCGGTGCTGTGGTTGACTTACTGTTGTAACTGCACATGGATATTTGCTCATGTCGAACTGTCAAGCATTGTGCAGATATACCATACGATTAGACCAATCAGGCAGCTTAGCTCTTGTCTAGATATTGAGAAACGTCGTCTTGAATAGTGGCTGAGGCTAAACGGTCAGGAAGAAGTGTATGATTGCGAGGAGTTTGGAATGTTGTGCACCTTCTCTGCCGGCCAAGACACATGTGCATAATACCGAGTATACACAGCCCTCTGTTGGGCAGGTGCCTCTCTACCTGAGCATATCTTGATCAGCCTTCGAGGCTTCCCTTCAGAATTTTTCTTTCTTCCTATATACACATAACCCGACGCTGTTGTTGGTATGGAGTGAAGTTAGCCTTTTCTCTAAGTGGCCATCCTTGTGAATGATGTGAGGTTAAATGTGGTAACCCATCGCAGGCAAATTTCAAATCTTCGATGGACTGGGAAAGGGGAATGATGACTTGAGACTAAGCGAGACCGGCAGCAACAATGTTGCCGAGGGAATCTCGTATAAATTTGCTAACGTGAGGAGCTGCGCGTCTGCTCTGCAGGAAGTCCAATCTCTGGTTCACCGTCCTTCCAATTTTTACTTTCCGATTTACACGTTGCCAACCATGCATTGCTCAATATTCTTCTAAGCGCTGGCAATGTTGGGTTACAAAGAGAGGAACCTCTTTGCGCCCGCCATATGAGCTAGTGCCTACCAGAGAGAGCGTCCCGCCATATCATTATTTTGCGTGGCAGAGACTCTCCATCTTGCCCTCAGAGTAACTGTTTAATCACGCGGAAGATCAATACCCCTGCCAAGACCGGGACAATTGCACGTGTCAGCTCAGGATAGAGTCTAAGAAGAACTCAACCACAGCGTCTGCACAGTCCATGCGACATCAAGGCAGTTATGGCGCACGATAGCTTCGAAGTCTGCAAGGCTTCGTCTCAACGCAGCATTTACGACCGTGCGAACGAGAAGTGTCTTCGCTGATGAAACCGGGAGTTATCGGGAAAAACAAACTCAGCAAGCCATAGGACGTTGAAGGGAAATCTTTAACAATTATATACCTCGCCTTTCACAAGTGTATAAACACGCCACACATCGCAGAAATGAGGAACTTGTCCACGAGCGGCCTGGAGTGAGACTCTGTAGGAGTCAAAGTATCATGGTATACAATCCACGAAGCCACTTGGGTCTATCTCTTCACTTGCTTGTTACTCAACGCCGTTCAATCCCCGTCGTTTGGCGCAAGTATACAGTTGGTATAAACACAGTCTGTATCTCTTGGTACAATTTTATTCATTATGGTTTATTATCACTTTGTACGGGTCGTCCCGCTTCTTATTCTAGCTTTTCGATCTGTCACATGTCTTCCAACAGTATTGATTGTGACCACTACAACCACAGCCACGCCCTCACTCACGTACAGCTCTTGCCTAAACTCAGACGGAAAGATTGATAGTATCAGCTCGAATTCAACCGAGATACATTGCGGCATCGACCACTATTGCGGTGATTTAGCTCTATCGTGGGAAACTCGCTTCCTGGGTTGTGTAACTACAAGTAAAAGTACTGCTGGATGTGCTAGCGTTTCCTACAATGGCAATGCTTGCTATATGAAGAGTACTACCAACAAGGCGATCGAAAATGCACATATATTGGCAGCTAAGAAAGTACTTTCAGAATCCTCTCCCAGCCCTGCTCCCTCGCTTCCATTAAACATCGCCTGCTCTGTTTCAGATGATCAAACAATATCCATCGGTAGCGATGCTTCAAGGTAATTGCGGAAAGGACTATTATTGGGGTGACTTGACCATGTCCTGGGAAGACACCTTTTCCAAATGTCTCCACACCTTGACAATACAATCGGATGTGTTAGTGTCTCCTACCATGGATCAGCTTGATACATGAAGAGTTCCATGAACGCCCTTTCATCAAACAAAACTGTAGGAGCTGCAAAGAAGTTGATTGTAGGAACTTCCTCACCTAGCTCTAGCAGTACTGTAGTAGCCACAACGTTGACATGTCCTACTTCAAATCAGTCAACCTATACCGCAAGCACTAGAGTAGCTTACAAGATCGAGTGCTCTGTTGATCGTTATGGCGAAGATCTAGATGTTGCGTGGGTATCCTCACTTGAGGGATTCACTGAGGTTGGTAGAGAGATCTCATTACATTGAAGCACACAGGCTCATCTTGACGTTACGCATGCGAAGCATACACAGGTGTATTGATGTCTCCTTTCGATTCGCTGCTGCTGGAAAAGCCGTTCCATGCTACATGAAGAAAATCTTCGCTCAAAGTATTCGCGTGGCCGGAGGTATTTATGGCACGAGGCGCATCGGAGTACTGCCTTCAAGCTCGACAACCTCCACCACTCTTTCATTATCTAGCAGTGAATCTGCTTTTACAACTACGCCACAAATAGCTACCGCAATAGTTGCTACCTCCACTAGCTCTGATGTGGTGAGTAGCTTGACAAATGTAGGGTCGGCGTCAACAATTTCTCCACCTCCACAGAGCTCTATCACAACAACTGGGAAGCCACCTAGTACCACTTCAATGACATCTCAAATCCATTCTTCTACATCTTTGTCGTCCAACACAAGCAGCACAACGTCAGCGGCGATCAGCACATACGTCTCAGACTCATTTTCGAGTGAGCGTTGAACCGAACTGTTGTAGCACTACATCTAGTATCGTACCTACTACCACGACTACCATCACTTCGGCAAGCTCGAGTCCCACTATACTACTGCCGGGAAACAATATCGTCCAGAATGGAGGTTTCGAAACCATAAGAGCCACGGGGCAGGGTGCAAAGATCTATAACTGGAGGCACACTGGAAGTGTGTAGCCAAAAAGGTTTCCTTCAGCTGCGCGTTCAGGTCAATTTTATGCGTAAGTATTATTCGTGCAAATACTACCGAGAACAGAAGACCCTGACCGGTAATGCCATAGGATCATGAACTATCAACCGACTTCAACAGCTGCTTTGACACTCTTCCAGGGCTTGAAGTCCCCGAATGCCACTCGACAATACACGGGATATTTCTATGTATCGGTCTTCAACATGGCGTCGTCGCAGAGTTGTACTGTGAAAGCCTTTCTAGGCAGCACCCAGATGTTAATTAGGAGCTTCACCATCGCAGATGTGGTCGGAATAGGCCCTGCAACTTACAAAGAACCTCTGATCTGTATGGCTACATCCATCTCAACCCCCGATCACGTTCTGTCGAATATTTGTCAAGCTTCACAGTCAACGTCGGCGGCAGCGTTCCGATCAGGAATCCACGTTTTTCCCTAATGAAAAGGATGTCTCGTATGACAACTACCTTGAGCACCTGCCAATTGAATGAAACTTTCTAGTAAGACTTCAATGACGCCGATTTGCTCCGATTGACAAGTGCACGTCTTAGTCCGCATAATTGAGGGTTGTGGATACATAAGTCGAAGTTATGACAGCCCAGAGCTGAATTTGCTCGTGAAGATCCTAAAGGATAGCGCAAGAGCAGATAATAAGCAGATGTAATTTAACGCTTCCTTTAGCAAGGTCTTCAACGCGAAGGGATGGCTTTCAATATGTGATCAAGGCTTTGAGTATATATATCCCCTAAGTTACAATCTAATAAAATTGGAAAGCCGAAGAGAGTGAAGCTACGTCTTGCCGGGATAGACCGCAGGCACAGCAAAATTGCCCCCCAACAAGTAGTACTACCTACCTTGGCGACACTGATCGGCCAAAAAGGAAGTCGACGATCCATGCGATAACTATCAATATTCTTTGCCTCCAACTCCTCACCCATAAGAAATTCTTCGAACGCCATGCTGCCCACGCCTGAAGCCCTGAGTAGTCCCCCTTTCCGCTGATGACGCCATCGTTTTGACCAAGATAAGCAACCACAGCTTTCTGCTTGTAATGGAATTCCTTTGTGAAGCTCTTACTAAGAGACCTTGCAAGATACTCTGCCTTTTGACAAGCTACTTCAGCCGTTGCGGGAAGGCTCCCACCTTCGACATCCGCAGCATCACCAATTGCGTAGACCCCATCGAATGTGTCCGACTTTGTTGAGAGCAGACGAAGAAATGTATCGGTCAATAGTCGTAATGACTTCTCATCCTTCTTGACGTCAAGTACATCCACGAGCGATGTTGGTTTGTTTCCAGTTGCCCATATTACCATACCAGTCGGAATTTTGCCTTTCTCTTTCGTTACGATGTAGTCCTTCTCGATCTTCTCAATATGACTTCCTGTCTCGACACTGATGTTTTTCTTGTCGAAGCTCTCCATTGCATGCTTTTGTAGACTTTCATCAAACCCGCTGAGTACCTGGTCCGCAACATCATGAATGGATATCTTGAGCTTATCGTGGAGATGTGGGTACAATCCTGCATAGCTGCTTGTGAATAGGTCCTGTAATTCTGACGCAACCTCAATCCCAGTAGGGCCGGCTCCAACAACTACGAAGTGTAGAAGCTGCTTTTGTGTTTCTTCTGTAGTACCTGGTATTGATGCTCTCTCAAAACAATCTTGGATGCTACGAGAAACAAGCTGTGCATGCTCGACATTTCTCAGTAAGAATGCGTTCTCTTCTACGCCTGGTGTTCCGAAGTCATTGGTTTTACACTGCAATCATCAGTCAAACGCTCCATGCAGTACTATTTTGTGCTCACCCCTGGTGCCAGGATCAGAATGTCATAATCCATTCTAAACTCATCATTTGCATGCTTGGCAAATGCCGCTTTGCATTGTAATGACTTTGCTTTGAAGTCGATATTCTGCACAGCTGCCTTGTAAATCCTTGTGTGTCTACTGGCATGCCGGATGGGTTGCTGGACAAGACTGAAGTCGTACAATCCGCAAGCCGCAGATGCTAGGAGAGGAGTATATGAGAGACTGCTTTCAGGACTGATAACAGAAACCGCGTACTTGTTCTCATCAATTTCAGTCGCAAGCGTCGTACCAGCCCATCCTGAACCAACAATTACGAGCCGTTCCTTCTCCTTCATCTTCTCTGTGTTCGAAAGTTTCTGTGCTTTTGTGGTCAAGTGGAAGGAAGCTGAATGTCCAAAGAACAAGGGTTGAAAGTGATGACGTAACCATATCGAGGATGATTTAGGTGCTACTTGCAAAACCTTGCAATTAATTGTCCTCTGTCTGAGGGAAAATCTGCTCAGCATATCATTGAATAGTGTTTGATAAGAAGTTGCTCGACATGTTCGTTACATATGTGTGTTGCGACCTGAAATATTCTTCAAGCCCCGGAGGTGGATATTCAGGATGCACTAGCGATCGATGCGTCGTAGATAAAACAACATTACAACATCCTCAACAGTACCCAACTTAGCAAGGAACAAAGAGAAGAAAAATAACAATCTGCTTCTTCCCGCGACTCGCGACTTCCCGAGGGTCTTGCAAAGTCCTTCAAATTTCGATTTAGCACGCACAGGCTGGTGAAGAAGAGCAGTCAGCGGGCGCTGAACGGTCGGTAGCGAGACCAGGAGCCAATGTGAACCATGGAGTATGATTTCGACTTCCCTACCTGATGGTTCCGCAGTGATGCAAGTAAATGTAAAGGCTCATGCGCAAAGCATAGAGATTTACCTTTTTCCATGCTGATGCCACCTCCACTGCATTCGTGCCCTCTTGCAAAGTATTTCAAGCACGCTGGCTAGCGTAAACACTACCCTAACGAGCGATAACTACATTATTAAAATGTAGCTTGTACGCAGGATCACATGAATGTGAGCGGTCGTACGAGCGAGTAGTGCATGCAAAGCTTTCCTTCTCATTCTGGTGGAAGTTTAGATTACATCGCCTGCTGTGAGACATCGCAGAGGTAAGAAATTAGATTGCACTTCGCTGACTGCATTTTGATTGCACAAATGGACGCTACAAATTCAAGGACAGTGACAGCCACTAAGTAGCACGAACTGCCCAAGAATTAGATGAGGATTCTATAATTGGCTTATAGTAGTCTCGGTACTGATGTAGCACGTGCTATGAGTGTCCGGTAAAAAAAGCTTCCCCGAACATGCACATTCGTTATGTATTTATTACCTATGTAAATGACATTTCTCTAGAGTACGCAAGTGAGATCATTATTGAAATTCGGGTACTTGCTATTATCCACACTGTCAACATTGAGGGCTGTATTGTGCGAGCGTGGATTGATACGTAATCTCCTGGATATACTTTAGCTTGCGTCATGGATAGTGTTTCAACATTGATCTATCTTTAATGAGCGAAATTTATCATTCCATCGCGAACAAGTTATTAGGTAGAAGGGAATCTCGGACCATGTGATTCAAAGCAAATATGGATAGCGGCAATTATTTTGTTCCTTACCATTTACGGAGCAATCAGTAATCTATTTGGTAAGATGTCATTGGTTTCTCTCGATACCCAAAGTTCCGATATCCTGACAAACAATTTCCCGCTTCGCATACAATATCAAATAGATTAAATTTTCTCGCATTCCGTAAAGCTTGCTTCGGGATAAGCACTGAAAATTACTATAATTTTCGGCTTACGAAGCTTGTCTCCTCTGGCCTGGAAAGCTTGTTTATTAAGCTGTTTGAAAGACCGTCGACATTCAGGTATAAATGTTACTTAGCCACGCCTCAGCGTATGGTTTTAACTACTTCCTCAACTACATCGAACTACAAAGAACCAATCACATTTCCTGAGCTCAACTTGATCGAAACCATGGTTTCTTTCACAACGTGCCTCTCTGCACTCGCAATTGTGACTAGCGTGCTTGCCAGTCCTACCTCACTAAGTTTGTCGAAGCGTAATAGTCCTAATGCTCAAGGAACAAATAATGGTTACTGGTACCAGTTCTGTAAGTATATCCGGATTAAGAGTGTATTTATTTTATCAAGGTTCAAGATCTCGAGTTCTCGAGCTTGATAATTGACTAACGGCGCTGTGCATAGGGGATGATGGTACCAAGGGAAACGCCGTATATACGAATGGCCCAGCTGGTCAGTATTCTGTCACCTGGACGAACGTTGGCGACTTCACATCAGGCAAAGGATGGAATACCGCTACTAACAGGATTATCAACTTTTCTGGCACTGTGAGCGCTTCGGGCAATTTCTATCTTGCAGTCTATACGTGGTCACAAAAGGGAGAAAACTACGTATGTCTTCAAATAATCCTCATTCTCACTCTATACATACTTCTATCAATTAGCAATTTCGACTTTGGACAGAGCAGTAGGCTGACACCTGACAGATTTTGGAGAACTACGGGACATACAACCCTTGCAATGATGGCACCAATATGGGGACTTTGAATAGTGACGGGAGCGATTACCAAGTATGCCTTGTTGACCGCGGCAACAACTATCTGCAAAATTGGTCCGTCCGTAAGAATAAACGATCAAGTGGGACGGTCACAACAGCCAATCATTACAACTATTATGCATCGCACGGTATGACACACAATCCTCTCAGTGCCGCTGCGTATCAGATTGTGTCAACAGAAGGATATGGAAGCTCTGGATCTGCTACAATCACGGTTTCTGAGGGCACTTCATCTGGTACAGCGCCTTCGAGTGCTGTATCAAGCCCACCAAGCTCGACAACCAAGACAACAGCTGTAGTCCACACAAGCACCGCGACTCCGCCTCCATCTGGCAGTTGTGCTGCGCTTTACGGACAATGTGGTGGTTCGGGATACTCTGGCGCAACATGTTGTTCGTCTGGAGCGTGCAAATTCTCAAATGCTTGGTATTCTCAGTGCTTGTAGTTGTTCAATCTCGGACATCTGGCAGAGAAAAAGTCGTATAACATGGACACGCAATCAGTGATTGACTTTTCACTTTTTCAATTTTCCTTCTCCTACAATTCTGTGATATCAACTTGTATGTTTTCGAATTTTCATGATCGTCCTAATGAGGCTGTCCTCGACGGAACTGTTCCGCCAGAAGCTCGCCCGCGAGGGACCAACCGTGCACTCTCTAACTGCAGGAATGATAGCATGTACCTTTGATTCAGTGAAATCTGGAACAATCTTGAAGAACGCAGGTATTGAGCGCGAGCGACTTGGGCCCATGTCAGTATAGCTCGAGTACTTTCACCTGTACCTTCTTGCACGAACCTCAATTCTACGCCATATTAACATGAATGATACAAGAGCGAAGGAGCCTAGAACACAGTACGGTGACACTCTGAAGTTGGCTGCTAGTCATTCATTTGTCTCTTTCGATCTAAGAACTCTGATATCGGTAGCTTACCTCGTGGAAGCTGGAAGATCCACAGAGACAAATCCGATAGTCACGTGGATGGCTCAACATGCGGCGGACCACCCAAAAACATTCCCAGTGACAGACAGTGCCCACTCCTGTCTAGTAACTGCCGCAAATTGATGCGTTCATACCGAATGTCTTTAACAGGAAGTTGGCAAGCAATGTACGTTTTCCGTAGCTTGTAGGATCTGGAGTGTACTTGTGATTGGGCGAGATACTGATAAGCTTATCTTTGCTGCATACGAAAGTACCAAT
>Ga0247809_1001252_pt1 | contig 11428 bp, 8 predicted proteins | sample UWRJL104311B1_FD_180951 | JGI IMG/M metagenome (GOLD analysis project Ga0247809, IMG submission 180951) | Plant litter microbial communities from Arlington Agricultural Research Station in Wisconsin, United States - UWRJ-L104-311B-1 | ecosystem: Environmental > Terrestrial > Plant litter >...
ATATTAGGACGGAAAGGCGACGTTTGATCTTGATAGATTTCGGCGAGTGTCTCGGGGTAAACTGCATCGTCGTTTTTCGACTCTTCAGTCTTGGAGGATGTAGAGGCGTTGCTTTCTTTGGTTTCGGGGAAGAATAGGTCATCTGGACCTGCTGCTGCTCGCATAATAAGTTTACAGCGCGCTTCGTAAAGGGCATCGAGAAGTGTGATGAGACGGCGTGCTTCGTTCTTTTGCAGCAGAGTGAGTATGGGAACGGAGTCGAGAATTATGGTGTGAAACGTCGATGCCAGTGTAATGTAATCTGCTGGTCCAAATGACTTGCCACATAACTCGTCGAACGCCCAGTAACATACTCCCTGATGTTGACGCAGAATAGGTACGGTTCGGCCATAAACTACGAGTGAGGTTGGCGTCCAAGGAATGATATGGCTTTCAGACCCTGGTACTGATGCTTGCATAGCAGTGTTCCATGCTTCGTCTGGTGAATCCTCGAGAAGATAGAACTTCGGCAGCAAGATTTGTCCAGTCAACGAGTCTCTTCTCAACGCGTCCAAATCGATATTCGTCTTGAAAGCAGTCCCGTGTACCATACTTTCTTCGGAGTCCAAATTAAATTTTGCGAAACTATCCACCATTTCTTCCCGCATCGCTTCTACTACGTTCGTCATCTCATCATTCATAGCCTCTGCTTCCCTGCGCCTCCAATCTCTTCCCGTCAGGTCATATATATCACATCTTGCCTTCAGCACATCAACGAATTGAGCATACTCTTGATTGGCAGGAAAATTGGCCATCTTCGGCCTACCAAAATCGATAAGCCCGCGTTGCGGGGTGAAATCTATACCAGAAGCTTTTGCCAGTTCATCTGGTAGTCGATTTGACGAAGCTATCAAGACACCTCCAAGTTGAAAGAACACTGTGAACAAATTACTGAGGATCTTGCTTGCGGCTCTATCTGGAAGTTGAAATTCGTCAAGAAACAAGATTGGTGAGTTCTCCACCAGATCTTTGGCTAAGGATAAAAGAGAGTGCTCAACACCGGCACTGCTCCCAACCAGAGTACGACTTTTCCTGAGAGCTTCGAGCTGAGCAAGAGTTTCGAGCATGAATGTGTTGAAATGCCATCTCCTCTTCTTTCGATTTGGAAGACTATCGGCCAAAATATCAAGTAACATCGACTTGCCGCAGCCAACTTCTCCATGCAACAACATTCCCTTGGGAGAATCGATACTCATAGCTTCGTCATGGTTCGTCAGCACCTTGGTCAACGCCAAAGTATCTCTCTCCTGCTTTCCCTTGAACAGCTTTGCAAACAAAGGGTTTCGACGTAATCCATGGCCTGGGACAGCAGCTTCACGATCAGAACTCGGCTTCGGTGAATCGTCGACAATTCTACTGACGGCTTTCAAACGAGATCTGTATTCCTCACGGGGAGAGTAGTCTTTGAGCTTGTAATATAGCTTTTGAAGTTCAAGCGCTAGACGATGTTGTGCCGGATCTGGGTCAATTGTCTTTGTTGCAAGAAGGGCGCGGTAGAGGACTAGTGGATTGGTGATTGTCAGTCCTGTGCCGACTGATGCTGGTGACAAGGATGGCATTTGGTTAGAGCATTACTGAAGTGGTTGATATAGAGAGTCTAGATTGAGATGATTGTAGTGAAATCATAGCGTCATTACATGGAATGATCACGTGTGAATTGAGTTCAGCATTGATGATGTTGTGGAAGAAGAGCTTATGGCTGGTTGCGAGGCTATGTGAAATTGATAGGGTGCTGTTTATGGTACAATTTCACTACGGAGGCAACTGAACTCCTTGCCGTAGCTCTTCCAGTTTATAGTAGGTTTGCGAACACGACATGTGTAGATTCGGCGTGTGTAGATCAGTTAGAGACGTTTTCAAGTAGAGAATCTACTGGTAAATGAGACTGTCGAAATGTTACTGATGTGTTCGACTCCAGAGCACTTGATGGCTTTCAAGCATAACGGCATTAAGTGGTCGTCCATTGCGAACTATGACAGTCAGATTTCTGAATTGGTTCAACATCAGGTACACATGCAGCTTGATATCGATGTGCTGGGATCTGTGCCAAGATACGCTAACTCCGTCACGAAAGAGCGACCGCCTTGAGACAGGTTGGGCAATATGAAGCTGTCGTCAACACTAAAAAACAACACACAGTTGCAGATTGCTTGCCATCGACATCTTTGCCAATCTATCTCCAGATACTCCTAGTATCACGAATACTGCGATGAGACGCGTGTCAAAACACTAAATTTCGACGCGACAAGCTCCCTCTTCATCATGTTTAATCCAATCCAAAATACTCCTGCACCTAGCATACGAAGCTCTCGACGACGACAACGATCATCAAATGAAGGCTCGATCTCCCAACCTAAAGCCAAACGACTTCGTAGTGCCTTGAACGAGAAGACCTTTCTTCCCCCAGATGCGGATCATGCGCCAGAGATACGAGAGGTCAAAGCAATGCGAAATACAAGCTCATCAAAACATGTAAACGGAGATGCTGCACCTCTACAAAGAGAAGTTGCTGTGCGGGGACGCAAACCAAGAGCAGCAGACCAGAGTAGTAAAGGCGATGGCACTCTTTTACTGGTACATGAAGTTCCTTGTAATCACATTGTGCGCGCTAACCTAGCTTTTAGACTTCGAATGATACATATACAGTCAGCAAACTCCCAGCGCTGCCAGATCGTCTTCGCGCAGATATTACTGGTATGGCTCCGTGAGTATCAACACAGGACGAAGTTAACATGTCTAGGACGTCAACATGCAATCATCGATTCGGAATCTGGCTATGCTCTAGCTCTTACCCATACTCATGCCGTTATATGGCCCTACGCGATGAATATGTCATCACCAGAAACATTTACCTTCGCCTTGCCTCATCCTTCGAAACACATCAGTGATCCTCTTCCTCTCGGAGCTTTGGTCTCAGCATCAGCATCATCTTCTGAGCCAGGGGTAGTGGTTGTTGTTCCTGCAACTGGGAAGGTTACTTATTGGGAATCTATCGCTAGTGCAGCCACATTAGATCTACGGTTGCAAAGAGGAGGCGTAGAGCTCACGATCCCTGGCTTATATTCTGGCGAGACCGTTGTGCAACTAGTCAATGCGGAATCTGCAGGTTTTATCCTAGGCATGAGCAGTGGTAGGCTTGCATATATGAGCGTGAGAGACGGCCAAGGGCGACCGATGGTGTCAGTACAATTCTTACGCAGTGGTGCGCTCACATCTGGAGGAGGACTTTTTGGAAGCATTAGGAATGCTTTGTCTGCTTCAACATGGAAGGGAGATATTGCTGCGGTCCATGCCGCCCATTCAGAGCAGGTCGGCCAGCGCGATGTTGTGGTTGCGACAACCAAAGGCAAGATTCAGGCATGGGAGGTGCACAGAGGAGGTTATTCTCTGCTCGTTGCTGAGTCGGATGCACGAGAGCCAATCGTTATGGCAGTCAAGCAAGCTGCACCTCACCTGAGCGAGCTCAATATCGAATCCTTCGAACTCCTGGATTTCGCCTTTACTTTGAATGCTACACCCGGCTCGCAAGTTGTTTCAAGTACACAACTTGCGGAAACCCCTCATGAGGATGTTAAGCTACTAGTGCTTGCATCGCTCAAAGAACGAGCGACAGCGCATTACGTTCTAGTAGAGATCATGCTTGCTTCTGATGGTCTTGCAGTCGGCGCGGTCCGAGAGATCAAAACATACACCACACCTGTCAATACCAGGGCCACTGTCAAACCGCGCTTGTATCTTCCAGACTCTGCGCTCGTTGCGTATGTCGTCTTCGATCGTGCTATTGTTGTGTTTTCGATGGAGAGACACTCAAGTTCTGACTTGGAATCACCCGATAATCAACTACGTCGGGAAAGTCATCTCGCACCACAGGCATTCGAAGATGTCATAGATCTGAGAGAAGAAGTCAACGTCGAAATCGTAGGATCCGGCTGCGAAGAACTTCGTGCATCAGCGCCATCGTTACCATCTGGCAAGGATGACTCCAAGTCCCGCCGGTTCAAACCTAGGCATCCAGCAGCTGTTCTTTTTGTACGTGGTGGCGGTGTACTTCGAGTAGCAGCATTAGATGCTCCACAACTGCCATCTCTTAAGCCACAAAAGGTCACAGCAAGAAGTAAGCTGGAGCAAGCAGTCTTCTTTGGCACAATGGAGCAAAATCCTCTAGACTTTTCTGTCCGTCAAGAATTAGACTTCTCGGCTGAAGAAGTGGGTAATGCTTCAATCGAATTGAGTCTCGATATACTGTCCTCAAAAGTACGATATATACCTTCTACTCCCGCTTCCGTTGATCAAAGTTTGCGAAAGCGCTCGAAAGCGTTACACGATCTAGCAAACTACCTTCGCGCAAGTAAGATCAAGATCAGCAGAGCAGCACGATGGACATTACTCGGTCATGCAGAGAAGATCGCGGCGGCAGGAACTATGTGGAGGATCTATGAGAGTAGCCTTCGTGCTAAATCGAAGGGTCAAAGCCGAAACCTTTTCAGGGAGCTAGTAGAGTGCATTCACGAAGAAAGCAAGACTGAGTTGGTTACAGAGTCTGGTGACTTTGATCGAGTGCGGCACTGGTTCATACATGATGTAGCCAACATGGAAATAGCTTTGTCCTGGACTTTCCAGATACAAAAGCTTGCGTATCAGGAAGGTCAGACGGACACTCCAAGTGTGCTGGATCTGATGGCTCAGGGTAATGAAATCCTTCTGGGTGCTTTGACAACAGCTCTTGATTTCCGCTCTGACAACCTCGAAAGTTACGGCCTACAGAATGAACAGCTCGAGCATGGAATACTTCAATCTGGATACGAGTTTCTGCCACAGCTTTGGACATCACACGCTTTTATTGCACGAAACGCGCTGAAGCAGAGTAGTCTGACTGCGTACTTATTGAAACAGAACTTCGAACAGGACGAGCACGATGCTCACCTGATACGTCTGTTTGAAACCCTCAGTCTTGATCAGCCTTCAATGATTGATAACTTTCTTCGGGTAAACATCGAACGGGGCAGATGGATATCTGCTAATGGGTCCCCAGCCGATCAAATATCTGCAGAGGAAACCAAGCTTGAGGTCGCGCAAGCGGAAAGAGAGCAGCTTGTGTGGCTTGCCGAGTCCGGTCTTATTGACGAGGCCATGCAACTTGGTGAGAAGTATGAATTGCTGGGTACATTGTCAGTAATCTCTTTGGATCTGGTTATGGGGTTGATTCAGGCTGGTGCACAAGAGACTCCAGCAGGCGTGACCAAGTCACAGCAGGTCCAAAATCGAATCAAAGGATATTTCGCAAAATTTGGATCTCGCTGGGCAGCAGCCTTCTTTGACGAACAAATCGCTGGGAACTACCAAGGTTCGTTGGAATACCTTTTCGAAGGGTTTCCTGATGAAGTCGAGCAACGTTACCTCTCCGAATTTCTTCACAGTAACTCGCATTACGCAAAACTTTCGTGGATACAGGAAGTCATACAGCATCAGAATGCTAAATCAGCGTCAGAAAGCCTGCTTTTAATAGGATTACATCAAGAACAACATTTATGGAGTAAGGAGATAGAGCTCAGTATTGGAAAAATTGCAAGCCTAGCGAGCAAGAATAGCGACGACTCAAGTCTGGATACGGAGGTCGTAGACAATGAGCTGGCGTTAATCAGTATTCAACAACAAGTTTACGACCATGTCTATCCTGCTGTCAAGGATTCTCTGGATGATGAGGCCGCAGACACGTTGGTCCTTGAAGTGCATGGGAGCGACAAATTGAAACATCGCCGGCAATTGGCCACTCTCCTTGAGAATGCTGTCAAGAGTCTGCTACGACAAGAACCTCTGGATGCCTTGACTTTAATCGACTTGCTTACCTTGATGAAGCCTTCGGATCAAGAGTACGACTTTCAGGGGTATCGATTCTACCTTGCACTTGAAGCTACTCGACGTGGTGTCTCGAAGCACCACGAGAAACAGCTTGTACAGCGAATCATTTGGCGTCGATGTATGCTGGAAGACGATTGGAGCCAACTTGATAATACACAATCCAAGGACGACGAGCAGGTTTCGGATGAATTACGGCAAACAGCCCTCTACGGTGCCATTGTAGCATGCTTAAAAAATGGTAGGCTGACACTAATATCGCTGCAGAAATACTGCTAATCAAGGCTAGATTTGTTGGAAAAGCCTACAGGAATCACAGCGATGACCCCCGAGGATGTACAAGGCGCCGGGATTGAGGAAGTTGATTCACGTTTCCAAAATATGGATGGGAGCATCAAAGATGGGTTTATGCGAGACTTGCGAGACGAAGATAATGCTTTGAAACCTGCGATTGAGAAATATCGATTGGAGAGGTGGTTCCAGGGAGTGCTCGACTTGGCCAAGGGTGACTATGCAGAAAGTCTAGCAGTAGAGACTGAAAGTGGCCCAAATATGGAGAGCGTGGTGACGGAGTTGCAACGACTCGAAACTGCCATCAAAGAGCAGGAAATAGGCAAGAGTGAGAGTCTTTTGAAAACTAAGTTACGGTTCAAGCCGGGCAAGGTGAGATTGAATGGATCAACCAACATGAGGGCATCAATCAAACAGTACTGAGCATAGGAGTACATATGTATTGGTAGGGTGGAGCTTTTGAGCCGGCGTTGGTAATGGCGTTGATGAAAAGCATTGTACCACTAACGTTTGCGAGATTCTTATGTAATCCTAGGTAGAAAGAATATACAGATGTCATGGCAGATACACTCGCAGCGTATGTATGTTATCAAGTTCCGGCTATTTATGGCAGCATGACAGCATGGGGTAGTGGCAAGATCTCTGGGTTTTTTTTGGTTTTTTTGGAGATGATACATGAAAAGACCCTCCATGATTTCTTTGGATCATGTATGTTTCTGGCCATGTTTAAGCTAACGTTGGAAGATGATTCAGATGACAAACTACCTCAGGGATGCCAGACCTTTGCGACAGACTCCGATGGGTCAAGATTAGACATTGAGCTGGTGATCGAAGGTTCTTTTGAGGCTGCAACTGTTTATACGACAAAGCCGATTGTAGTTGTCCGTTCACGGGAGTATCGAATAGTCGAGACTTCCACTCCATTTGACCTGTCAGCGATACAACATCATCCTTCAATACATCAACTAGGCAGCCAGCAATAATATTTCTTATTGATGTTCTGGCAATCATGCACATGCACATGCAAGATTCAAGCTTGCAGTGGCTGTCGTATTATGTCACGTGGGATGAAGTTCCAAAAGGGCCTGGATCCATCCAAGCAGGCTTGCTTGGCTGCGCTTCCCTCCCCTGATTTTTCGCGCTTTCCGCCGATGTCGATTCTAATTTCCTGTTGGTTTGCAAGGCTCCTCCAGGCTCCTTCCTCCTTCTCAAAGTGCTACCATTGCCGACGAGATCGTGAGACAGTAAAATTGAGGTGAAGAAAAAAATTAAAAGTGTCCTCATGTCGTTACGTATTGTGTGAATTGATTTCTTTTGGATGTTCGATTTGTCTCTCGTTCAATACCGTAGAGTCATTTCTCAAAGAGTCATTCATTCAAAGCAGACGACTTTTGTTTGGGTAATAGGTAGCAAGATTGCATTCTCTCACGCGAATCTCACAGCACGAGGCTGTGGTGGTGGTGGTCGTTGAACTGTGGCTAGCCCGTGAAAAATCTCAGTACCCGCCAGAACGGCCTCTCTTTTGGGGGGCTTTCCGCGCATTGGCATTGTTGAACCTCCTCCTCCTGTCAACGGTGTGAGTCCTTCTTCCCTTTTCCAACCACAACGACCTCTCTCCCAATAGCCCTCTCCTCACCCAGGATCAACACGATTGCGAAAGACGGGAGATGATCCCTGGCTGCGCTCGTTGAATCCTATTACCTCCTCTTCCTTTTTTTTAATAACGACCTGGTTGCTGAGTTCTGTATTGTTATTTGGATTTCAGGCGTCGCGTCCGACATTTGATTAGGTACACTGCATCTGGGGGGTGTGTCCATCATCAATCAACCTCTCGAAAACAACAACCTCCTCGTTGATCCTCGACATCACTCACTGTTGACAATTCGTGTTCGATTGGTTCGACTGAGATCGTCACATACAATGGCTTCGTCTTCGTCCAATGTGGTGGGTGTGCATTATAGGGTGGGAAAGAAGATCGGTGAGGGTTCGTTTGGTGTGATTTTCGAGGGGACAAACCTCTTGAACAATCAACAGGTTGCCATCAAATTTGTATGTCTACACCTTCAAACTATCTTCCTGAAGCTGCTGCTGTTGTTCTCTAGCGGTTTGTGTCGAACGAAGAGTGATTGATATGAGGTACTAATTCAAGCTCGATAGGAACCCCGTAAAAGCGATGCACCTCAATTAAGAGACGAGTACAGAACGTACAAGATTCTCGTTGGATGCCGTCAGTCTTTGTCTTCCCATGCCAGAAGTAATCTGCTAATGCATAACAGCTGGAATTCCAAATGTCTATTATTTCGGTCAAGAAGGCCTTCACAACATCTTGGTCATTGATCTGCTTGGTCCATCGCTCGAGGATCTTTTCGATCATTGCAACAGACGATTCACCATCAAGACTGTGGTTATGGTAGCGAAACAGATGGTACGATTGCTCGCAACACTGTAGATATCGTTTGCTTACTCATTCCTACAGCTGTCACGAGTTCAAACGATTCACGAGAAGAACTTGATCTACCGCGATATTAAGCCCGACAACTTCCTCATCGGCCGTCCAGGATCAAAAACTGCCAATGTTATCCATGTTGTGGATTTCGGTATGGCAAAGCAGTATCGAGATCCAAAGACGAAACAACACATTCCTTACCGCGAGCGAAAGTCACTATCGGGAACTGCTAGATATATGAGTATTAATACACATTTGGGACGGGAACAGTCGCGACGAGATGACTTGGAGGCTTTGGGACATGTCTTCATGTACTTCCTAAGAGGTGGACTGCCATGGCAAGGGTTGAAAGCAGCTACCAACAAGCAGAAGTACGAGAAGATTGGAGAGAAGAAGCAAACAACCGCAATCAAGGATCTGTGCGATGGCTTTCCAGAGGAGCTCAACAAGTACCTCAGCTACGTTCGTAATCTTGGCTTTGAGGACACTCCTGATTACGACTACCTGCGAAACCTGTTCACGGAGGCATTGAAGGGTACTGGAGAGGTCGAAGATGGGGAGTATGACTGGATGAAGCTGAATGGAGGCAAGGGCTGGGAGGCGATGAAGCAACACCCATCTCAGCATATGCTACATCGACCGGACGCAGTCCCAGGAGCATCTGCACGAGAGCTACACGGCACGACTCGAGGAGGAGCCAGCACACCAGGAGTTCCAGGCCATCTTACTGCCGCCCGTTTAAACGCGGCGCAGCCCCCTCCTCCATCCCCTTTAAAGGCGGGAGCGGGGAAGAGTCGCGATCGCCCAAACGCACCAGGCGGGTTGCAGCCAAAACGACAGAGCGGAGTGGCAGGTGGACTCCAGGACGTCGCTACTCCCGCAGGCTCAACCCAGGCCCAATTTCAAAACAGCTCGAACAATCTGCCACAACGAATGACAGCGCAGCCGGCGATGAACGCCCAGGCACAACAACAGCAGAGTAGACCAGCAGAACCTCAGCCATCAGGTTTCCAAAAACTCATGAAGACGCTCTGCTGTGGTTAGTTCTCCACTGGCTGATTCCTATCAACATCACTTCTGACATATTTCAAGGCTAAACACGTTGAATTTGCCATTCTTTGTCAATAATCTCATCAAAGCGTTGGAGGTTCTCAGCATATTGGCGTTCTGGTCATCAATTCGTGTCCAATTGCTCCGCTAATACTCCGTATGCTCCAACATCAGCAATACATGTTCACAGCCGACCACACACTCCCCTGTGGTTGTTACAATCTGATGTGTTTATATACTGTCCACTATCAATCGACGAACTCCCATTTCTTTGTTACTCACGGTCTGGCGTTCAGGATTATCATGAGAAGGTTCCTTTCTCAATAGCTTAATATCTCCCTCACCAACAACCCCTTCACACACACTCTCAACCAGCAGCGTTCTCTCTTCGAGATTTCAAACTCAACGTATTAAGACCTGGACCCTTTCCGATAGTATAGGACATGTTTTGAAACCATGGAAGGGAATTATGATGTTTGTACTTCTTGTTTTTCTACTTGTTCAAGCGAAGCAATGGCGAATGGAAATGTTACATAGATGCATTGGGATGGATGGACAAGAGCCTGGAAATCTCACAGTGTAGTCAATAATAAATTAGATTCAAAATCTTGTGTCCTTGCATTGTCCATGTTTGTGTACTCATTACATTCTTGCATCATACATCTCTCTTTTATCTTTTCGTCGAGCTTCGGAGAAAATGCAACCTCTCAGGATGGCACTCTTTAATAGTACTGGAATGACCTAATCATTCCGCCTGTGCTTGTACATGATTCAAACCCCCGTCCCATACTCTTTTATGTCAATTTCTGCTTGATGAAGAATGATCTCAAATGTGACAGTTGCCATGCACAGGTGACTCCCAATACCGCCAACTGGATCAACGACCACTTCACGACCCTAGCATTCGTAGCCTCAGACTGATCTCTGAATTCAGCTTCACGTTCCTACATCACACATTAGCATGTCATCCAGACATCTTGATACTCCCAAGACAGACTCACCCGTTGAAACACTTGCTCCCTCCTGATATCCTGCAATCGCCCATGTAAATCCTGCACCCTGTTCACCAAATCACTGATCTTACCCTTGTCCGTACTTTCGATCTGGCTCGTCTCTCCAATCGCGAGGTCCAAGGTGAGTTTGATACCGCTTGGGCCGTGAGACTGTGATAGCCAGGATGATTTGCCGCTGTTGGATGATGGAATAAAGCAGATTCTGTGGTCGCCCGAGTCTGCGGCCGTGAATGTGAAGCGGCCTGAAGAGGCGCCCTTTTGTGAAATTACGCGGTGGTCGTTGTCGAAGACTTCCTGTGCTGGTTGTTAGTATGCTTTTGTGTGGTATGTTGGAAAGGAGAAAGATGGGTGAGGTGCATGGCTTTGTATAGGAAGACGTACATCTACGGAGATGAAGATGTTTAATCCATCATGTTTCGCCCATCCGTTCAGGTTATCATCCCATTCCTCTGCTGTATAGTGTCCCACGACCAGTGTATCCTTTGGTAGTTCCTCGAAGAAACATTTTGGCGCAGTGCCGTAGATGTAGAAGAATAGGGAATTGACTGGTGCAAGGAATGCACTCAGTGCTACGATTGGAAGGAGAGATCGCATTGTCGGTGCAGTGTGTGTTTGTCGGGTGCTGAAGGGGAGGGCATGGATATCGTGAATTGTCAGTTGGAGATAGTTGTTCTCTCCTGGGATTTGGTTTTGTCACGTGCTGATTGTGGAAATCGATTTTGGAAGTCGCGAT
>Ga0247809_1001253_pt1 | contig 11424 bp, 6 predicted proteins | sample UWRJL104311B1_FD_180951 | JGI IMG/M metagenome (GOLD analysis project Ga0247809, IMG submission 180951) | Plant litter microbial communities from Arlington Agricultural Research Station in Wisconsin, United States - UWRJ-L104-311B-1 | ecosystem: Environmental > Terrestrial > Plant litter >...
TCTCAAATCCTTTTCTTTTGCTGTATTCTGCCAAACGTAATGCTCTTATAAAACGAACCCACATTCCTCTTTTTGGGTGCATGATTTCGCACATTGTTTCAACATCCATATCAAGATTATTCAACCAATTTGCCACCATCAAACATTCTTTTCGGGAATATTTCAATTTCAAATCTTTTTTAGAGGCAATTTTTGCCTGCGCGCTTGTATCTAAAGGATTATAAAAATGTGTTGCGTTTTTAGATGTTCTTTTGATGATGGTTTTTGGCTCAATAATTTGCAACAATCCTGTATTCTTAAACCATAAATATCTTAGGATATCCGTTGGCGATTTAAAATATTGAGACGCATTTTCGGCTTGACCTTCTTCAATTAAAACATCAATTACCAACATCAAAGTTTCCTTCATTGCTATATCCACTTTTGGTAAAGGCAAGTATTTTAATGCTGTTTTTAAACTATCAATTTGTGTAGCATCTAAAGCGGTTTTTGATTGCAATAATGATTCGTAGAAATCTTGCAATTCCTTTTCTGACCATAAATCCAAAACTTTTAATTTGCTTCCTTGTCCGTAATTTTCGATTTTTCCAAATTCAAACGGAGTTCCGCAAAACGGACAACCATTGTATCTTTCTAAAGGAAAAGTATTGTTTGGGATAATATGTCCGCATTGTAAAGTTGTTCCGTTTTTAGTTTGAAAAACGTTTCCGAAATACGTGATAATATGATCTAAAACAGATTCGCCTGTTGGAATATTCCATTCTTTTACTAAAGGTGTCCAGTTTTTATCTGTTCCTAAAACTTCTTTTAAGATTTCTAAAACTTCTAATTTATAATTCGGGTTTACATTATTTAAAGCGTGTAATAAAGCTTCGGAAAACGTAAATCCGAGTTTTGAAACATTGGCCACAAAAACCGATGTTGATCCTGATAATTTTTTAATATCATTCGCAATCATTTCTGATGGAATGAAAATAGCGTTTTGACGCAAACTAATTTTTAATAATTCTTGTGTTTTCATTTTTTTAATTTTTAAAATTTAGATAATCTTGTTTCTGATTTCTACCTAAAAGATTTTGAAGTAAGAAACACTTGACCTGAAATTGGAGTGTAATTGATGAACTGTTTTATCTGATGGGTTTCCCCGAGAAGTAAGTTAATCTTGACCCTCCTTTTTTATTAATGATGATTTTAAAACTTGTTCGGACTCGAACCGAAAGTTACCAATTGTCTGAAGTAAGTTTTAATTGACCATTAATTGTGAAGCAGATGGGATTCGAACCCACGACCCGGACATTAGAAGTGTACGAAGTAAGTTTTGATTGACCTTTGAAGGATAATTTCAAAACTACCTGCTCTAACCGCTGAGCTACTGCTTCATTTTAAATTGAATAAAAAGGTAATGGTAGAAGTGTATACATTGGAAAGTGTTTTCGAAGTAACTCAAACTTGACCTGTTTTATTCTTTTTTATTTGTATGAACGTTTGTTTTTATTTTCTGAACAAAGATTTCTAAACTCTTGCGCAATTATTCTGCGTAGTAAAATTTTTGTTTCCTTTTAAGGAATACTATTTGTTTTATTTCCTGAACAAAGATTTCAGAACTACTGCGCAATTATTTTGCGCAGTAAAAAAAGAATTTTATATTTGAGTAAAAAACAATATGAATTTAGATCGAATCTATTCTGAATTACTCTCTAATATTGGCTTTTCAGCAAATGAAATTCAGAAAAACTGGATGGATTTAGAAAAAGCATATTCCAAAAAACCAAGGCATTATCATAATCTTACACATATAAAAGATATGATTGCGAGTTTTGAAACGTATCGTGACAAAATCCAAAATCCAAATGAAATATTATTTTCTATTTTTTATCATGATGTTGTTTATTCGGCTTCCAAAAAAAATAACGAACTCAAAAGTGCCGAATATGCTTTGTCAATTTTGCCTGAAAATACAACACTAAATAAACAATTGGTTTTTGATGCCATTTGTGCTACGCAACAACATCAGCATAATGAAGTTGAAGATATTAATTGGCTTATCGATTTTGATTTAAAGATTCTCGCCCGTGATTGGGACGATTATCAAATTTACTTTGAACAGATTAGAAAAGAATATAGTATTTATCCTGATTTTCTATACAAATCAGGAAGAGCTAAAGCTTTGAAACATTTTCTGGAGAATGAGTTTATTTTTCAAACCGATGAATTCAGGAAATTGTATGAGGACAAAGCGAGATTTAATATTGAAAAGGAAATTTTGTTGTTGACGTAGATATTACGTTATGTTAAACCCGACAGGTTTTTAAAACCTGTCGGGTTTGCCTTCAAAGACGATGATACCGAACAGCATATTGTAGAGACGCACTGCTGTGCGTCTCTACGATAATAGGAACGAGAAGATTGGAATAGAAAATTTAATAAAATAGCGCAAAATTTTTCTCTCGCAGATTTAGCAGATAAAGCAGATTTTTTATCCCTTCTTATCTTTTAATCCGTGGCATTAAAAAAACTTCGCGTCTTAGCGCCTTCGTGGCAAAAACCTTAAAACTATGTCTCAAAACAAGAACGCCTTAATACGCTACAAAACGATCGACAAATGTCTGCAAAATAAATACCGGCAATGGACTTTAGAAGATTTGATCGAATGCTGTTCTGAAGCTTTGTTTGAATATGAAGGACGCGAAAACCCGATTAGCAAACGAACGATTCAAATGGATATTCAGCTGATGCGCAGTGAAAAACTGGGTTATAATGCACCAATTATTGTTTATGACAAAAAGTATTATAAATACGAAGACGAAGAATTTTCGATAACCGATATTCCGCTGACGGAAACGGATATGAATGTTTTGACCGAAACAGTTTCGATGTTGAAACAGTTTAAAGACTTCTCTTTGTTTAGCGATGTATCGGACATTCTGCAACGTTTGGAAGATAAAATCTATGCCGAGAAATCGCATACGAAACCCGTTATTTATCTGGACAAAAACGAAGGATTGAAGGGTTTGCATTATCTGGATGAAGTATATCAGGCCATTATCAAAAAGATTGTTCTTGTGATTACGTACAAATCTTTTAAATCGAGAGAGGAAAATAAATTTCATTTTCATCCTTTTATTTTGAAGGAATTTAATAACAGATGGTTTTTGGTAGGAAAGAAAAAAGGTTCTCAGCCTATTGCCAATTTGGCTTTAGATCGAATTATCTCTATTGATTACGATTTTAATCTTCCTTATTTAGAAGAAGATTTTGATGCCGATTTGTTTTATAAAAATGTAATTGGCGTTACGGTTAATACAGGATCACAACCCAGACGAATTGAACTTTGGATTGATCCAGTAAACGCCCCGTATGTTTTGACAAAACCTTTGCATTCTTCGCAGCGACTAATTAAACAAAATGACGATCAAAGTATTATTGTTCATATATTCCTTACTCCTAACTATGAAATGGAACGCATTCTATTAGGTTTTGGTGATGGTATTGAAGTAATCAAACCCGAAAATCTACGAAATCGTATGAAAAAGATCCTCGAAAAGGCAATTTCGCGCTATAGTACTGAAGATAAGACTGAATTAAACGCATGATTTTTTATAAAATGTAGAATTAAATCTTAATTTAAAACCATAAAACGATTTTTACAGCATTAAATTTGTTAAAACTTCAAAAAAGAATAGTATATTTCAATTAAAATTAAACCATAAACCACTCTAAATCAGAGTTATTTTTTTACTAACCAAAAATTTATCATAAATTAATATGCATGCATAGTATTTTTTGATTATATTTGAAATCGATATAGTTACATATGAAAGAGAAAACAATAGATTATATTTTGAGAGCTACATGGCAAGCTGTATCAAGAATGTACAACGAAGAAGCTGCAAAATACGATGCCACAATGGCGACCGGATTTGCACTTTTGAGTATTGACAAAGAAGAAGGAACTCCGTCTACTGCTTTAGGTCCAAGAATGGGAATGGAAGCTACGAGCCTGACCAGAACATTAAAATCGATGGAAGATAAAGGTTTGATTGTTCGAAAGAAAAACCCAACGGATGGACGCGGTGTTTTGATCTACCTGACGGAATTTGGAAAAGAAAAAAGAGATTTATCTAAAAATACGGTGCTGAAATTTAATGAAACGGTTAGAAAACATGTTTCGGATGAAAAACTAAAGCATTTTATTGAAGTTTCTGAAATTATCAACGAATTGATTCAGGACAAAAATATATTTAATCAAACAGAAAAAATAGAAAATGAATAATACCACTTCATTCATAGTAATGAAAAGGTTTATCCCAAATTCAAAAAACAAAAACAAATTTTAACGACTTATGAAACGCACAATTAAAAAAGTTGCTGTAATTGGATCCGGAATTATGGGTTCAGGTATAGCTTGTCATTTTGCCAATATTGGTGTTGAAGTTTTACTTCTTGACATCGTACCTCGTGAACTGACAGAAGCTGAAGCTAAAAAAGGATTAACACTTGAAAGTAAAGCCGTTCGCAACCGTGTGGTAAACGAACATTTGGCGAATTCATTAAAATCGAAACCTTCTCCTATTTACAGTCAAAAATTTGCTAGCCGAATCACAACTGGAAATACTACTGATGATATGGCAAAAATTGCCAATGTTGACTGGATTATTGAAGTTGTTGTAGAGCGTTTGGATATCAAAAAATTGGTTTTTGAACAAATCGAGAAATTCCGTACACCGGGAACTTTGGTTACATCAAACACTTCTGGTATTCCAATTCATTTTATGAGCGAAGGAAGAAGCGAAGATTTTCAACAACACTTCTGCGGAACTCACTTTTTTAACCCTGCGCGTTACTTAAAATTATTTGAAATTATTCCTGGTCCAAAAACTTCTACTGAAGTATTGGATTTCTTGAACGAATACGGTTCTAAATTCTTAGGAAAAACTTCGGTTGTTGCTAAAGATACTCCGGCGTTTATTGGAAATAGAATTGGTATTTACGGTATTCAGAGTTTGTTCCATTTGGTTAAAGAAATGGGATTAACAATTGAAGAAGTGGATAAATTGACTGGTCCGGTAATTGGTCGTCCAAAATCGGCTACTTTCCGTACGGTTGACGTTGTTGGTTTGGATACTTTGGTACACGTTGCCAACGGTATTTATGAAAACTGCCCTAACGACGAACAACACGAATTGTTTAAACTTCCTGATTTCGTCAACAAAATGATGGAAAACAAATGGTTAGGAAGCAAAACAGGACAAGGTTTTTACAAAAAAGTAGATAAAGATATTCTTTCTTTAGACTTAGATACATTAGAATACCGCGCTGCTAAAAAAGCAAATTTTGCTACGCTTGAGCTAACAAAAACTATTGATAAACCAATCAATCGTTTTAAAGTTTTAGTAAAAGGAACAGACAAAGCGGGAGAATTTTACCGTAAGAGTTTCTCCGGAATGTTTGCTTATGTGTCAAACAGAATTCCTGAAATCTCAGACGAATTATACAAAATTGATGATGCCATGAAAGCTGGTTTTGGATGGGAAAATGGTCCATTCGAAATCTGGGATGCGATTGGTGTTGCCAACGGAATCGAAATCATGAAAGCAGAAGGTTTAGAGCCTGCTGCATGGGTTACTGAAATGTTGGCTTCCGGAAGCGAAAGTTTCTATTCTGTAAAAGAAGGAGCAACTTATTTCTATAACATTCCAACAAAATCACAAGTAAAAGTTCCTGGACAAGATTCATTCATTATCCTAAACAACATTCGCGAAAGTAAAAAAGTTTGGAGCAATAGTGGAGCAATCATTCAGGATTTAGGAGATGGAATCTTGAACTTAGAATTCCAATCTAAAATGAATACCATTGGTGGCGATGTACTTCAGGCTATCAATAAAGCAATCGACTTATCTGAAAAAGAATATCAAGGTTTGGTTATTGGTAACCAGGCAGCGAATTTCTCTGTTGGAGCTAATATCGGAATGATTTTCATGATGGCAGTTGAGCAGGAATATGACGAATTAAACATGGCAATCAAAATGTTTCAGGACACGATGATGCGCGTACGTTACTCTTCTATTCCAGTTGTAGTTGCACCTCACGGAATGACTTTTGGTGGTGGATGCGAAATGAGCTTACACGCTGATAAAGTGGTTGCTGCTGCAGAAACGTATATGGGATTAGTTGAATTTGGTGTTGGTGTACTTCCTGGTGGTGGTGGATCTAAAGAAATGGCTTTGAGAGCTTCAGATTTATTCCGCAAAAATGATGTGGAATTGAACGTTCTTCAAGAGTATTTCTTAACAATCGCTATGGCAAAAGTTTCGACTTCTGGTTATGAAGCTTTTGACACGGGACTTCTTCAACATGGAAAAGATGTTATCGTAGTAAACAAAGATCGTCAGATTGCTGAAGCTAAGAAACATGCTTTGTTAATGGCTGAAGCAGGTTATACACAACCTATCAGAAGAAGTGATGTTAAGGTTTTAGGTAAACAAGCACTTGGAATGTTCTTAGTAGGAACTGACCAAATGGAAGCTGGAAAATACATTTCTGAGCACGATAAAAAAATCGCTAACAAACTGGCTTATGTAATGGCTGGTGGTGATTTATCTGAAGCGACTTTAGTATCTGAACAATATTTATTAGATATCGAACGTGAAGCTTTCTTATCTCTTTGTACAGAGCGTAAGACTTTAGAGAGAATTCAGTATATGTTAACTAAAGGAAAACCACTTAGAAATTAGAAAATAGAACAAAGAGAATAGAATATAGATTTCAGACTTTGTAAAGTCTATTTTCTATACTCTATCTTCTATAATCTTAAAAAATAGAACAAAGAGAATAGAATATAGATTTTGAGACAAAGTAATAGTCTATTTTCTATGATCTATTTTCTATACTCTTAAAAAAACAAACAAATGAAAACAGCATATATCGTAAAAGCTTACCGTACTGCGGTAGGAAAAGCACCAAAAGGGGTTTTTAGATTTAAAAGACCTGATGAATTAGCAGCAGAAACTATTCAGTTTATGATGGATGAACTGCCTGATTTCGACAAAAAACGTATCGATGACGTTATGGTAGGAAATGCCATGCCGGAAGCAGAACAAGGACTTAACGTTGGACGTTTGATCTCGTTAATGGGATTAAAAGTGGAAGATGTTCCTGGTGTTACAGTGAACCGTTATTGCGCTTCTGGATTAGAAACTATCGGAATGGCAACTGCTAAAATCCAATCAGGAATGGCAGATTGTATTATCGCCGGTGGAGCTGAAAGTATGAGTTTTATTCCGATGGGAGGTTACAAACCAACTCCGGATTATAAAGTTGCCGCTGCAGGTCACGAAGATTATTACTGGGGAATGGGTTTAACTGCGGAAGCGGTTGCAAACCAATACAAAATCTCAAGAGAAGATCAAGATGAGTTTGCTTACAACTCTCATATGAAAGCTTTGAAAGCGCAAGCTGAAGGGAAATTCGACAAACAAATCGTTCCGATTACTGTTGACCAGACTTTCATCAATGAAAATGGAAAAAAAGAAACTAAATCATACGTTGTAAAACAAGACGAAGGTCCAAGAGCGGGAACATCTGTTGCTGCTTTGGCTGGATTGAAACCAGTTTTTGCTGCCGACGGAAGCGTAACAGCGGGTAACTCATCACAAATGAGTGATGGTGCTGCTTTTGTTTTAATCATGAGTGAGGACATGGTTAAAGAATTGAATCTTGAGCCAATTGCCAGATTAGTAAATTTTGCTTCATCTGGCGTTGAGCCAAGAATTATGGGTATCGGTCCTGTAAAAGCTATTCCGAAAGCGTTGAAACAAGCTGGTTTAGAATTGAAAGATATTGACTTGGTTGAATTAAACGAGGCATTCGCTTCTCAGTCTTTGGCTGTAATTCGCGAGTTAGGTTTAAACCCTGATATCGTAAACGTAAACGGTGGAGCGATCGCTTTAGGCCACCCTCTGGGATGTACAGGCGCTAAACTTTCTGTTCAGTTATTTGATGAGATGAAACGCAGAGGTAGTAAATACGGAATTGTGAGTATGTGTGTGGGGACTGGACAAGGAAGTGCGGGGATTTACGAAGTTCTTTAAGATAATAAGTCTCTTTTTTGTCATTCGCCGAAGGAGACTCGAGCGATAGCAAACAGACGAAGTAAATCACGCTAGTGATTCGACAAAGTAACGTTTAGTTTGTCATTCCGACGGAGGAGGAATCTCCTCGACAATTATCCGCATAGTTTTTCAATCGTTGCGGAGTTACTTGCGGAGATTCCTCCTCCGTCGGAATGACAAAAAAGCCGGAAATATTAAATTATACAAGGTTATAAAATAAAAAAATATACAAAAAACAAAAGCAATGGCAGATACAATCGAAAAAAACGTAACCCGTGGTGGTCAGTTTTTAGTTAAAGAAACAAAGTGCGAAGATGTCTTTACACCAGAAGATTTTTCGGAAGAGCAATTAATGATGCGTGACTCTGTAAAGGAGTTTGTAGACAAAGAAATTTGGCCTAACAAAAATCGTTTTGAGAAAAAAGATTACGCTTTTACGGAAGAAAGTATGCGTAAAGCAGGTGAACTAGGACTCTTAGGAGTTGCAGTTCCTGAAGAATACGGCGGATTAGGAATGGGATTCGTATCTACAATGTTGGTTTGCGATTACATTTCTGGTGCTACAGGATCTTTCTCAACTGCTTTTGGTGCTCATACCGGAATTGGAACTATGCCAATTACACTTTATGGTACTGAAGAACAAAAGAAAAAATACGTTCCGAAATTAGCTACCGGAGAATGGTTTGGAGCTTACTGTTTGACTGAACCAGGTGCAGGATCTGATGCAAACTCAGGAAAAACAAAAGCTGTTTTATCTGAAGATGGAAAATACTACTCAATCACTGGACAAAAAATGTGGATTTCGAATGCAGGTTTCTGTAGCGTTTTCATCGTTTTTGCCCGCATTGGAGATGACAAAAACATTACTGGTTTCATTGTAGAAAATACTGCTGATAACGGAATTTCTATGAATGAAGAAGAGCATAAATTAGGAATCCGTGCTTCTTCTACTCGTCAGGTTTTCTTCAACGAAACAAAAGTTCCTGTTGAAAACATGTTGTCTGAAAGAGGAAACGGTTTCAAAATTGCAATGAATGCTTTGAATGTTGGACGTATTAAATTGGCTGCTGCATGTCTTGACGCTCAAAGAAGAGTTACTTCTGGAGCTGTAAAATATGCTAACGAAAGAATTCAGTTTAACACTGCGATTTCATCTTTTGGCGCTATTCGTTCTAAATTGGCTGAAATGGCAACTAATGCATACGCTGGAGAAAGTGCTTCGTACAGAGCTGCAAAAGATATCGAAGACAGAATCGCTTCTCGCGAAGCAGAAGGAACTTCTCACCAAGAAGCGGAATTAAAAGGTGTTGAAGAATATGCTATCGAATGTTCTATTTTGAAAGTTGCAGTATCTGAAGATGTTCAGAACTGTGCTGATGAAGGAATTCAGATTTTTGGTGGAATGGGATTCTCAGAAGACACTCCGATGGAAAGTGCATGGAGAGATGCTCGTATTGCCAGAATCTACGAAGGAACAAACGAAATCAACAGAATGCTTTCTGTAGGTATGCTGATCAAAAAAGCAATGAAAGGCCACGTTGATTTATTAGGACCTGCAATGAAAGTTCAGGAAGAATTAATGGGAATTCCATCTTTTGATACTCCTGATTTCTCTGAATTATTTGCAGAAGAAAAAGTAATCATTGCTAACCTGAAAAAAGTATTTTTAATGGTTGCCGGTAGCGCTGTTCAAAAATATGGTCCGGATTTAGATTCTCACCAACAGTTATTAATGGCTGCTTCTGATATCTTAATCGAGATCTACATGGCTGAAAGTACTATTCTTAGAACTGAAAAATTAGCCAAAAATCAAGGTGAAGCTAAAGTACAAGAGCAAATTGCTATGGCAAAATTATACTTATACAAAGCTGTAGATATCGTTCATTCTAGAGGAAAAGAAGGAGTAGTTTCTTTTGCTGAAGGTGATGAGCAGCGTATGATGTTAATGGGATTAAAACGTTTTACAAAATACACCAACATGCCAAACGTAGTGGCATTAAGAGAAACAATTACTTCTAAATTAGTTGCAGAAAACGAATACTGCTTCTAATAAAAAAATAGTTTTTAGCTTTTAATTTGTTTAAACCCGCACTTATCCGAAACAGTGCGGGTTTATTTTTTGTTTTTTATTTTTTCACCATATAAGTTATATAAGTTCATTTAGAAATAGAGGTACACAGCAGTGCATATAAAAGAGGTCTGCCCACATTTTAACAGATTAAAATAATCTCTAAAATCCGATTTATAAGTCGCAATATTTTTGCAATGATTTGCAAATTTTCATCAAGATTGACTTTATAACATAAGTAAAATGGTTATATTTAGCATTCAAAAAACTAAAAAAACTAAAAAATGAAACGAATTAACCTTATCATCCTTTTGTTATTGGGCATTTTTACCACAAATATCTTTGCACAAAAAAACAAAAAAATGGACATCATTGCTTACTACACGGGCGATGATAAACTGATCAACGAATACGAAGTCAATAAACTAAATCAAATTATCTTTAGCTTTTGCCATTTAAAAGATGGAAAACTAAGCGTTGATTCTGCTAAAGATTCAACCACAATTAAGCATCTGGTTTCTCTAAAAGCATCAAATCCACAGCTTAAGATTATTTTATCTCTTGGCGGCTGGGGTGGCTGTGAGCCTTGTTCTGCTGCATTTTCAACTCCCGAAGGAAGATTGACTTTTGCAAAATCAGTAAAAGAAGTGAGCAACTATTTTAAAGTAGATGGTTTAGATTTAGATTGGGAATATCCGGCAATTGAGGGACTGCCTGGTCATTTATTCCAGCCTTCTGACAAACCTAACTTTACAGAATTAATCAAAGTTTTGCGTTCTACTTTAGGCAAGAAGTACGAATTAAGCTTTGCTGCAGGAGGATTTCAGAAATTTTTAGATGAATCTATAGACTGGAAAACTGTAGGACCGTTAGTAAATCGTATCAACATTATGAGTTACGATTTAGTAAACGGTTATTCGACTGTTACAGGACATCATACTCCATTATACAGCACTAATCCTAAAGAGGAATCTACAGACAGAGCAGTTGAATTTCTATTGAAGCAAGGAATTCCAGCAGAAAAATTAGTTATTGGTGGTGCTTTTTATACCAGGACCTGGAAAAATGTGGAAAATATAAATAATGGTCTGTATCAGGCAGGAGAACATATTCAAGGTGTTCCTTTTAAAAGCTTTGCCGATACTTACACAGAAGCAAATGGGTGGAAATACTTTTGGGATGATAAAGCTAAAGCTGCTTATTGGTACAACGCAAAAGAAAAAACATTTGCAACCGGAGACAACT
>Ga0247809_1001254_pt1 | contig 11409 bp, 9 predicted proteins | sample UWRJL104311B1_FD_180951 | JGI IMG/M metagenome (GOLD analysis project Ga0247809, IMG submission 180951) | Plant litter microbial communities from Arlington Agricultural Research Station in Wisconsin, United States - UWRJ-L104-311B-1 | ecosystem: Environmental > Terrestrial > Plant litter >...
CTGAATAACTTCATTATTATATTTAAATAGTAAAAATCCTGATTATAAATATCAGCCCATCTATGAGTAGAAAAATGGGTGCTGTATAAAGAAAATGGTAGCGGCATTGCCGCTTGCCCTAAGAAAAAAGGATCAGGCCTTTGGTGGCTGAAAGATATCAGCAATATGCTGAGATAAACAAAAAGAGGGTTCAGTAGGATATTCCTTTACAAAAAGGAAGGAATAAGTTTTAAGTGATAAAGACGCTGTAATTACGGCTTGCTGGAAAAAGCCTCTTTGGTTTTCACGTTCGCGACTTTTTTCTTTTTCTTCCGCTTGTTTGAGTTTACGCATGAGGTAACATTTACCGTTACAGTGCAGTTGCGGCTTGTCTCTGTTAACGCATAACTCGGAGACGATATATTTCTGGTTCAGTTCAAAGCCGGCATACACAAAAAGCTGACTGCTATTTGCAACAATAGTGGCTAGAATTAAAAAATAAGCAATAACGCTCCTGAACATGCCGGCAAAGATAAAACATCGTGTTTTAAAAAACACGCCATTCTAAGATTTCTTTTTAGGAACCTTAGCCCCTTCTTTCTTCGCTTCCGAAAGTCCGATTGCTATTGCCTGTTTTTTAGATGTTACCTTTTTACCGCTACCTGATTTCAGTTTTCCTTCTTTCATTTCATGCATCACTTCTTCCACTTTCTCTCCTGCTTTTTTTGAATACCTTGCCATTTTAAAATGAGTTAGTTTGAAACAGAGAATTAAACAAAACCATGGTTATTGTGTTTCATTTTTTTATAATAAAGGGCCAAAGCATATACTTAAATCAAATTAATATCCATTTTAATCCAATAACTATCTATATTATTTATAGATTTGATTTATAAGGGTTAGCATGTATCAGGATAGTTTTCATTCCGCAGAAGACACCACACTTCTGCTACAATTGAGCGAAGGAAGCAAACACGCTTTTGATATTTTATACGATAAATATTGGCAGCAAGTATATAATGCTGCCTATAAACGTATAAATAAACCTGAGCAAGCGCAAGATATTGCACAGGATGTTTTTGTTCAGTTATGGATCAGAGGTAATAAATCTCCGATAGAAAATTTGCCAGCCTATTTATTTGTTGCAGCCAGGAATAGTGTTTTCAAACACCTTGAAAAAGAAGGCAAATACTCCTCATTACCTGAAACAGCAGAGCAACTCGAAGATCCTTTAGACAGAGCAGATGCAGACTTATTGCATGAAGAATTTTTAAAGGCATTTAATGAATTGATCGATGCACTTCCCGCACAGCAACGCATTATTTTCAAAATGCGCTTTGAAGAAGACCTGAACAGTCAGCAAATTGCAGATCTGCTGGAAATATCTCCAAAAACAGTACGTAATCAACTTGGAAAAGCGCTAAATACATTAAGATCATCGCTTTTTTTATATTTCCTGTTAAATATGATCTGATTAGAAAGAATCATTGATTATTAGCTAAAGATTTCAAATAATCCCATTTAATAGTACTCCTTTACCATTTCAAATAGTATTTAAAGGACAATTCTACATCGCTAAAGACCGCATTAAAAAAAAAGATCAAAATATTTTCAAATTGCATGGGCTATTTTGAAAATTCTGACTCATGTATATATAAAGCACAGACATGAAGGACGCTCAAAGGGAATATTTTATTGAAATTTTGAAGCAATACAGATTAGGCAATGCTACAAAGCAAGAAATTGCATTCCTTGAAGCCTACTATAATGTATTCGAAACCAATGAAGAACTGATTACTGTTGAGAACCAACAGGAGTTTGCACCGATAAAACAGCTCATCAAAAATAATATAGATCAGCAGATCATCTTACCCCAAAAAACTTTTCGCTTAACTCCTTCACGGACCAGATATATGGTAGCTGCAGTTGTCTTTCTAGCTGTTTCAATTACTGCATATTATTTTACAACTAGTTCTGACCACGTGGATACTCCTGGCCAGCAATACAGCCATATTCTTCCCGGTACAAACAAGGCAACCCTTACACTTTCCAATGGTCAGAAAATATCGCTTGATGATGTTGCCAACGGAGAAATTGCGCAACAAGCAGGCATCAGTATCACCAAAAGCGGTGATGGACAGCTCATTTATACCGCAGTAAGCGGTGATAAGGCCATACCAATTGCTCAAAACACAATTTCTACGCCTAGAGGCGGACAATATCAATTGATACTGCCTGATGGCACAAAGGTATACCTGAATGCGGCTTCAACGTTAAGCTATCCCACCGCATTTCAGGATAAGGAACGCTTAGTAGAGCTGAACGGTGAAGCCTATTTTGAGGTAGCAAAAAATAAATTCCTTCCTTTCAGAGTAAAATCAAGACAACAAATAGTAGAAGTGCTGGGGACGCATTTTAATGTCAATGCTTATGCTGACGAAGGTGCTATCAGGACAACGCTTTTAGAGGGTGCTGTAAAAATATCAGCAGGAATTAATACACAAATAATGAGACCAGGGCAGCAAGCTATTTTAAACAAAAATACTGCAGATAAAATCGTTATCACGGAAGTCAATACAGATAAAGTTATTGCCTGGAAAAACGGTGTTTTCTCCTTTGAAAATGAAGACTTGAAATCGGTTATGCGTCAGATATCACGCTGGTATAATGTAGAAGTTATTTATACAGGCGTCTCATCGGATGAAAAATACTACGGTGAGATTTCCAAAAACAGTAAACTGGGCGAAGTATTTGAAATCCTTGAGCTCAATAATGTGCATTTCGATGTAGAAGGTAAAACTATAAAGGTATCCCCTAACCACGGATCTCCTGTTAAACAGTAAATATAATCAACTAAATTTTGAAACAAAACCCCTTTATGATGATCAAAAATCTACTCAGACGCTAGAACCATGACAGATCAAAAACCGGAAGTGTCTCACCACTCCCGGCACAAAAGGTCGGCAGTCCCCTCTTTGAAAACAGGACTGCATTTTATTCACCTAATCTTATCCCAAAAGTATGAAATTAACTTTTCTTTACAACCCCGTATGTCAAATCCGGAGGGTAAAGTCTAAATTCCTTTTAGTCATGAAGTTGACTGCTATATTACTCCTATTCGGCGCAATGCATTTATCAGCTGCCGTTTATTCGCAGAACGTAACGATCTCCAGGAGAAATACCACTCTGGAAACCGTCTTTAAAGACATTAAAAAGCAGACAGGTTATTTGTTTTTCTATAACGGAAAGGTAAATACTACCAGTCAGCTCCTCAATGTTGAATTAAAAAATGTGCCATTGAGTGAGGCTCTTGCGGTATGCCTGGCAAATAATAATCTGACCTATAACATTGTTAATAATACAATTGTGATCAGAAATAAGGTTAATAGCGCTCAAAATACAGCCTTATCAGCAGATAAAAGTATCACCATCACAGGGAAAATTCTGGATAATGACAAGGGAGAACCTATTCCTGGTGTAAATATTACGATAAAAGGCAGCAAGAATTTACGAACGCAAAGTAATGCCAAAGGAGAATTTCAACTGGAGGCAGAAGAAGGTGATGTACTTGTATTCACTTACATTGGCTTCAAACCGAAGGAAATCTCTGTGAATGGCGCTGAATACTTAACAATCAGACTTGATGCACAGGTAAACTCCATGACCGATGTAGTAATCACAGGTTATCAATCTATCAAAAAAGATAACTACACGGGAAGCGCTGTCGTAATTAAGGGCGAAGAGCTAAAACGTTTAAATCCTCAAAATATCTTAAAAAGTATCCAGTCTTTTGATCCTTCATTCAGAATGATTGATAACAATCTTCTGGGATCAGATCCCAATGCATTGCCAAAAATTAATGTAAGGGGTGCAACTGCTCTTCCCTCGATAAATGACGATATACTGGATCGTAATAACCTGTCAAGTGCATACAACCTGCCAGTATTTATCATGGATGGTTTCGAGGTTCCGCTTCAGAAAGTATCAGATTTGGATATCAACAGAATAGAGAGCATTACCTTACTGAAAGATGCCGCCGCAACTGCAGTATATGGATCCAGAGCCGCAAATGGCGTATTGGTCATTACCACCAAAGCACCAATCCCGGGTAAGCTACAGCTTTCGTATAATTATGAGCTCAACTTCACAGCACCTGATTTATCAGATTACCATGTATTGAATGGAGCACAAAAACTGGAATATGAGAAACTAGCTGGTTTGTATATCACTGGTAATTCTACCGCAGCAACTCAGGAAGAGCTTGACAAACAGTATTATGCGAAACTTAAGAATGTGGCAAGCGGGGTTAATACTTATTGGTTAGCACAGCCGCTAAGAAATACCTATGGTCAAAAGCATTCGTTGTATGCTCAGGGAGGTGATTCGACTTTCAGATATGGGCTGGACCTCCGTTATCAGACTTCCCCGGGCGTAATGAAAGGATCTACGCGCGACAGATATAGTGCTGGTATGAGTTTTAATTATAATCCGAATCGCCGTTTATTATTTAAAAATGAAATCACAATCACACAGGTGAACGCAGTGAATTCCAATTATGGTGATTTTGAGACTTATGTCTACATGAACCCATATTACCCCAAAACAGACGCATCCGGCAACCTGATCAGGGAGATTGCCAATTGGAAAATTGATACACATGCGCAAGGGGCAGATCAATATAAGAATGTTCCTGTTTACAATCCACTTTATGAAGCAAGTCTAGGTAATTTCAGCAAAAACAATTACCTGGAGTTTATCGATGCTTTTTCTGCCGACTGGAAGATTTTACCAGATTTGCGGTTAAGGGGATTGGTGAGTTTGAATAAAACAAAAGCAGTAACGGACAGATTTGTTTCTCCCCTCAGCAATACTTTTATTGAAGGGCCATTAGATGAAATTCAGAACCGCGGAAGTTATGATTATGGCAGTGATGACCTCTTGAACATCGACGGAAATGTGACACTGCAATATAATAAACAACTAGGCAGTCATATCTTTAATGTGGTTGCAGGTGCCAACGTTACTTCCAAAAAAAGTGATATCAAAACCTTTCAGGCTATCGGTTTTACAAACGACAGATTTACGAATATAGGTTTTGCAAGAAGTTATAAAGAAGATGCAGCCCCTATCAGTGGCATCGCATTGGACAGACTGGTAGGTTCATTTTTTACGGGCAATTATTCCTTCCAGAATAAATACCTCCTGGATGCCTCATTTCGTGTAGATGGCTCTTCGAAATTTGGTAGCGACAGGCGGTTTGCCCCGTTTTGGTCGGCCGGTATAGGATGGAACGTACATAACGAGGCGTTCATGAAGGCTCTTCCCGCGATATCCCGGTTTAAACTAACCGCTACTTCCGGACAAACCGGTTCAGTGGAATTTCCAGCCAATCTTGCGAAATCTATTTATACTTACCAAACCGCTAACTGGTATTCTACCGGAATAGGTGCTACTGTTGACGGTTACGGTAATGAAGATCTGCAATGGCAGAAAACGATCAGTTATGATTATGCGCTGGATCTGGGATTATTTGATAACAGACTGATGATCAACCCAAGGTATTATTCCAAATTGACAAAAGGTATCCTTACTGATATCAATATCGCGCCTTCGACTGGTTTTACGACCTATAAAGCCAACCTAGGCGATATTACCAATAAAGGTTTCGAAGTCTTTTTAATGGCCACAGCCTATAAATCCAAAGACCTAAACATCAACATTACTGCTAATGTTGCCCACAATAAGAACAAGATCGTTAAGATTTCCAACTCTTTAAAAGCCTATAACAATAGGGTGGACACTACTCAGGCGAATGAGAAAAACAACCTTAAATCTACTCCTCTGCCCCGTTACATGGAGGGACAATCCATGAATACGATCTATGCAGTGAAATCATTGGGCATTGATCCTGAAAATGGAAAAGAGATTTATGTAAAAAGAGATGGATCGCTTACTTATGAGTACGACATTGCTGATACACAGCCAGTCGGAAACACCACACCTAAAGCTGAAGGCAGTTTTGGCAGTAGCATCAATTATAAGCAGTTCCTGCTGAGCTTTAGCTTCTTTTACAGATTTGGCGGTGATATCTACAACCAGACATTAGTAGACCGAGTAGAAAATGCTGATCCGAGATTTAATGTTGATTCTCGTGCCTTAGAGGAGAAATGGGTCAATCCGGGAGATGTTACCTTTTATAAAAATATCATGAGTACGGACAAGAGCTTTGCCTCTTCCCGTTTTATACAGAAAGATAACCTGATAGAGCTGAGATCTGTGTATTTGTCGTACGACCTTAAAAAGAACGTTGCAAAGCGATTCGGTTGCCAGTCGCTCAGAACCGCTATAACAGCTAACGATATCTTTCGCTCATCCAGTATAGAGGTGGAAAGAGGGATCACCTACCCTTTTGCACGCAGCTTAACCTTTTCTCTACTGGCCACATTTTAAACATTAAAAGATGAAGAAATATTTATATATGATCGTATTGCTGATGGCACTGACATCATGCAAGAAGTTTCTGGATGTAAAACCAGAATCACAGATTGACAAAAATGAGTTATTTACTACAGAAGAAGGATTCAAGGAAGCGTTGAATGGTATTTATACACTTTGTGCCTCGCCGAAATTATATGGTGGAAACCTGACTTTCAGCAACCTGGATATTCTGGCGCAGAATTATCAGTTTAGTGACGCCGGGTATCAGAAAGTTGCTAATTTTAACTATGCCTTTATTGATGTGGTGGATAAGAACAATGAGATCTGGTCATCTGCTTATCGCGCAATTGCTAACTGCAATAATATACTAGCGGTAATTGATGAGAAAAAAGGTATTTTGACCAGCAAGAATCATGATCTTATTAAGGGAGAGGCTCTCGCTTTGCGAGCATACATGCATTTTGACTTGCTGCGCATGTTTGCTCCTTCTTTTAAAAGTTCTCCCACAGCAAGAGCTATCCCATACGTGACTACAGTTACCACAACCAGTACTCCATTTTCAACTGTAACCGAGGTACTGGATAAAACGCTGCTTGATCTCAACGAAGCAAAAGTATTGCTCAGAACGTCAGATCCAATTCTTTCACTTGATTATTCGGTAGGTTATCCCGGAGATGATAATAATCCGGAAGTAAATACACCAGACTTGTTCCTGCAGAACAGGAGACACAGACTCAATTATTTAGCTGTTACAGGAGAATTGGCGAGAGTTTACTTGTATAAAAATGACATGGCAAACGCCTTGTTAAATGCGGAATTAATTATGCTCACTAATAAGTTTCCATGGACAAATTCGGCCGATTTCCTGGAAACGGATGTGACAAAAAAAGACAGAATTTTTTACAAAGAGCTACTCGCCTGCTGGGCTATCCCCAAAGAAAGGCAATCACTCATAGACTTGTTTACCAAAGATAATCCTGCTTATAGTCCTACCCTGCCACAAATTGAAGAAATATACGAAAAGGCCGAAGTTGGTGCCGACGATTTGAGATTTAAACAATGGTTTATAGACCGGACTGCACTGAGCGGACCAAGAAGAGCCATTTTACAAAAATACCTATCTAATGTTTCACCTATACCTAACCGTCATCCGCTGGTTGCACCAGCTTTACGTTTAAGCGAAATTTATTATATCGCTGCAGAAGCGAGTTTCGATACAGATCCTGCGATAGCAATGGAGTATTTTAACATCGTGAGGAGAAATCGTGGTATAGGAGCTGATGTGACCAACGTGACAGATAAACAGGAATTTATAGAATTGCTGATTACCGAAGCAAGAAAAGAATTTTATGGGGAAAGCCAGCTATTCTATATGTACAAAAGATTGAACCATGCTGTTAGAATTTCAGCAACACAAGCTACACCGCCTTCTGATAAAGTGTTTGTTTTTCCTCTCCCGGTGGATGAGGAAGCTTATAGAAATAATTAATCTGACAAATTATGAAACAAAATATATTTTTTGCCTTTGTGCTCTGCTGCGTAGTATTAGCCTGTAAAAAGGACGATAAACTCACCTACGACTCAACGGACAACATTTACCTGAATTACAGCAATACAGACAGTCTGATCTACACTTTTGCTTATAGTATTGGAGTAGAAAAAGACACGCTGTGGATTCCGGTTAAGGTTTCCGGAAAACGAACAGATAAAGACCGGAATTTTGTGATGGACATTGTGAAATCCGGAACTACAGCAACGGAAGGCTTGCACTATGAACCATTAAAACCTTTTTATACATTGCCGGGCGACTCAGGCCTGATCCATGTTCCCCTGATTCTGAAAAATACAGATCCTGAACTTCAAAATAAATCAGTATACCTCACACTGCGTGTTTCTGGCGGCAGCGATTTTAACAGTAACCTGCCAGACACAATCAGGAGTAAAAAGATTTTATTTTCTAATCGGTTAGAATTGCCGATATGGTGGCAATATTGGGCAGAAATGGGAGCTTACACAAGAGTGAAACATCAGCTGTTCCTGATCAGCTCCGGTACAGTAGACCTTCCGGTAAGGACCAATCCAAACTGGTACCTGGAGATACCAAGAACATTGTACTATATTGAAAATACGAGGTCATTTTTAAACCGTCCCTTTGAATGGGTAAAGGATCATCCGGAAAAAGGATATGTGCTGACAATGCGGACAGACGGCACAGGTGATTATGATTTCTATAATGCCAAATCCCCTAGTCAGAGATTTCACCTGAAATATTTCAAACAGGCAGATAAGTACATATTCCTCGATGAGAATAATGGTCAGATTATTTTATAATTCTAATACTCGAAGACAATGAAATTAAAAAATATACTACTATACACTCTGATTATCTTTTCGCTTTTTTCCTGTAAAAAAGATATAGGTAATTATGACTATACTCCAATTGCCGAGCCAACGGTAGTTAACCTAGAAAATGCCACTTTCAAAGCTACTGTCGGAGACACCTTGGTTGTCCGCCCCTATATAGATCTTCCAGATGGCGTTGCGATGCAAGACCTGGAATTTGACTGGGAAATACTGGTGATTGAAGAAACAAGAGTGGATAAATATACCGGCTATCCTTTGAAGATTGTCTATAACCTTGCTCCGGGTTTGCGTACTGCTAAATTAACAGTCAGCAATAACAAAACAGGAATGAAGTATTTTATCTCTTTCAAAATTCAGGGTGGTACGCAGTTCGCTCTCGGGCAGACAGTGTTGAGTGTTGAAAATGGTATCACTAAATTATCATTTATTAAACCTGATAACAAAACTGTACTTACTGATTTGTATAAGTCATTAAATGGTGAAGATCTTCCGACAAATGCAGTTCAGTTATTTGGTCGCCCGAGCCCTTATCAGCCTACGGTGGCAGAGGATTATTGGGTAATCAGTCCGGATCCTACGCAGAAAAGCGTAATCATAGATGGAAATACCATGTTGAGAAAGAAATACTTCCCTGAACACTTTTTTAATCCACCAGCCTCACTCGTTGCAGAAGGTTTTGAATCTGCAAAAGGTTTTGCCACAGGAATAATCAATGGTAAATTATATATCGCAGTCACCTCTACGGCACCTTTTGCACCAGATTATGGCAAGTTTTCTAATCCGCAGGCAGGAGATTATGTGTTGTCTAAGTTCTACTCCAACACCCCTCAGTTCTATTTTGGATTCGACAAAAAATCTACCGGCTTTGTATCTTTCAATAGCGGCGGAGATTATTCCGGAGCCAATTATATTGTAACAGGTGATGCTTTCAATCCAAAAAACATCGGTATGACAGATCTGATCTATATGAAGGCTGTTCCAGGTACCTCTTATGCTTTCTTCAAAGATGCTGCCGGTGCCATCTATGAGCTGTCGTTTGGCATTGATATGAGTGATTATATCAACAAAAAAGAAATCACACCTAAGTACAAGCGCCTGTTTAAAGGAGCCACGCTGGTCCAGCCAGATACAAAATGGCAAAAATCACAGGCGGATGTGTTTTATTTTACATCGAATGATAAGATCTACCGTTACAATCCGCTCAACGAAGATCTCCGTGCATTAAATGCAGATTTTGGAGGTAAAAAAGTAACTATGATACAGCTCAATGCCGATAATGATACCATTACGGCAGGTGTGGAAGGTGCTGTGATCACTGTAGACGTTTCCGTAGGCATTAACGGCGTAATCACGAAAACTGTTACAGGTATTCCAGGATCACCTATCGATATATTCATTAAGAAGTAAAATTACCAACCGACAATTATGAAATCAATAAAACATATCATATTAGCGCTAAGCTGCTCGCTAGCGCTGTTAACATTATCATGCAGTAAATCTAAATCTGTGGACGAAGAACCGGCTGACCCTCCAGGTGCGCCGGCAAAAACCTGGCAGGAACACTGGCCAAACCATGATATGCTGGTGACACGTACTTTTTACGATGATAATCTTGTGGTATATTATGATAATGACATGCTGAGATCCGTTACCTGGGTCAATAAAACTCTGGCGGACTCATGGATCTATGTGAAGAAAAATTATGGCGCATTCGGTGATGATGGTCGCCTCTACGCGATCCTCCACAGGGTAGTCGACTTCTCCATTCCAGGTGGTGGTGGTCACCCTGCAACCTATCTCGATGCCAGCCATGATTTTCACAATGCCATAGACGTTGGCCTGGGCAACTGGACTTACCCCACTGGTGAACCTATTGGCATCTGCATTCATGAAATCGGACATATCGTTGAAGGCGCTAATAATGGTGTTCACGGATCACCATCATTCCCGATCTGGGGTGATAGTAAAATCATGGAAATTTTCAACTATGATGTGCTGATGAATATTGGCAGGGAAGATGAAGCGGCAAGGGCTTATGATGAGTGTATGGCCGGTACAGATATTTTTCCCCGCGCAGGTACAGCATGGTTTAAAAACTGGTTTTATCCAATTTATTCCAAATATGGTAAAGGCGCCGTGCTGAGCAGGTATTTTGTACTGCTCTCTAAAAATTTCCCTCAGGTCAATAAAACATATACGCGGGACATGAACTGGGGCGAATTTATACATTTCTGGAGTGGTGCTGCCGGCGTAAACCTGAAAGAACAGGCTACCATTGCCTTTGGCTGGACTGACGAACTGGAAGCCGCGTTCGTCAAAGCGCAGAAAGATTTTCCAAATGTTACCTATACCAATCCACTCAATTCAGGCAAATAAATTCTCACCTCATCATCCGGTAATTCAGCCGGAATAAAAAATATTAAATATGAAACTCAACCTGCTAATAATGACTGTCCTGATCCCCTTTATGGGGACAGCACAGTCCAACAACTTTACGATGACCGGCAAAATAGGATCACTAAGTGCCCCTGCGATGGTTTATATTGACTACATGGATAATGGTGTAAGTCATGAAGACTCTACTGCACTGGTCAATGGTGTATTCAAATTTAGTGGCCATATCAATGG
>Ga0247809_1001256_pt1 | contig 11405 bp, 8 predicted proteins | sample UWRJL104311B1_FD_180951 | JGI IMG/M metagenome (GOLD analysis project Ga0247809, IMG submission 180951) | Plant litter microbial communities from Arlington Agricultural Research Station in Wisconsin, United States - UWRJ-L104-311B-1 | ecosystem: Environmental > Terrestrial > Plant litter >...
GGATAAAAAAAGAGGGACAAATAATATTAGAAAGAATAAACGTTTCATTACTTTTTATATTTTGCAACAATTAATACTGGAAAGTGATCTGAGGGGAATTTACCACCAAAATTGTCAGTCAGTATCCCATAACGCTCTACCTCAAAATGTTTAGTCAGAAAAATATGGTCTATCCGTTCATCGGAGTTCCGGGTGATATTAAAGCCGTTAAAGGTACCATTTGGTGCATATCTCAACTTTGCCCTATCCCAGGCATCCTGCAACAAGCCAGCGTTTCTCATTACTGCATAGTTTTCATCATATTGTGTAAAATTAAAATCACCACCTAATGCAGCAGCGTTATCTCTTGCCAGCTCTTTGATTTTTTGTAACAGTAACACCACACTGTTTTTACGCGCAGTTACCCCTACATGATCAAGATGAGTATTGAAATAGAAAAAGGTAGTGCCCGACTTCAGGTCTTTGAGCGCTACCCAGGTACAGCCCCGCGCAAATTTAGCATCCCATGCCTTTGCTTTTTTTTCAGGATCAGGTGCCAGCCAGAAATTATTACTGTTTTGTAGCTGAAATGCAGCTGATTTAAAAAATATAGCCGAGCCATTCTGGCCGTTATATTTACCTTCCGCAACGAGTGTGTATTCCGGCAATGCAGCTGCAAGGTCTTTCAACTGGCCAGCATCAGCCTCTTGGATCCCAAAGACATCAAAATCGTGAAAATGTATCAATTGAGGAACCAGCAACTTCCGTTGCTGCCAGGTATTTGCAGGCGCATCCTTTGCCATATCGCCGCGGATATTATAGATAGCCAGCCGGTATGACTGGGCTGTCAGCACTCCGGCACTTAAATTTAAGCACAACAGGAGGATTAATTGTTGTAACATTTAAGGAAAATTAGTTTTTATAAACAGAGAAATCATCAATACTTAAGCGTCCATTTGCTATAGAAGGATCATCTTTAGGTGAACCTAAAGCCAGCTTATGAATTCTAAACCTTACATTTCCTTTTACGTCCAGCTCTACTGTTGCAGCCTGTTTGATTTTACTTTTCACCTCAATGAGCTCTCCTGCAGGATTCCATTCCTTACCTCCATCTGTTGAATATTCCAATTGCAACTGGCATGGTTTATCAGCTTTTGCACCATAAGAGCTGTACCAGTAGATCACTTTAGATGCACCATTATTCAAATCGAAGTTCATTTGCACATAAGCAGGTTTAGTATTATTGCCTACTAATCGCGCTGCATTTTTACCACTGCTTGGATGATCGTTTACGAAGCTGTCTATCCTTGCACCAACAAATCCCCATTTACCAGTATTGAGCTGGCTTACTGAATTGGCATAACCATCAGATTTAATCTCCTGCCCTTCAAAACTCTCCGGAAACTTGGGATATAAACTCCCTTTTTGTGCATTTACAGTATGGCCAAAGCCTATTAAAAACAGGACTACCAGCTGAAATTTTATTGATCTCATATCACTATTGATTTTTACGATTATGATGCCTGCATAAGCTATTAGCCTATGCAAGCATCAAATTCATGTTATAAATTTTGTATTTATTGTGCAGTTACCTTACCGCCTAATCTAAGCGCATCTGTTGATGTTGAAACTGGTGTGCGACCGATTGAGAATGATCCTGAACCGATATTTGTGAACCCCCAGCAATACATCCTTAAGGTAATTGTTGTACCGGAACGCAGATTTTGGAGGTCTGGTGTTTCATACACATAGTATGTAGGAACCGCAGCACCTTCAGTATTCGTATCTTCCGCCAGCACATCGCCCGTACCTTTAGTCTCCAGAAAGTTGACACCGTCTAAACTGTAATACCATTTATGGTATTTAGCACCGGCAGCTGTTCTTCTTAACCTGACATCAATGGCAGATAGCGAAAGTTTATAGCCTGGTTTTACCGAAAGCACAACCTGGTAATAAGAATTTTGTGAAATGGCAAGCTCTTTCGTCGAAGTAATAACCGGGCCTGATGAATTGGATGCAAAAGCTCGAGCCAGTGCGCTTGCATTTAATCCCGCACCACGACTCAATGTACCTACATTCAAACCATCGTTAACAGTGGTAGCTGCAGCAGTTACCTGATTACCTGCAGATGCCGGCGTACCAAACTGCCAGCTCATCACATTGGAAAATGTAGGCAATGGAATAACAATAGGCCCTTCAACAGGATTCATATAAACCGAGAAATCATCCATGCTTAACCTGCCGTTCTGATTACTTACGGTAGAAGTACCAATACCTTTTTTACCGAAACGGAAACGTACTTTACCCCTGATATCCATTAAAAATGTGTATAATTTTTTCACCTTACTGGTGGTTAAAATATCATCACCCACCTGGATCCAGGTAATTCCGCCATTCTGCGAATATTCTAATCGCCAGGTAGAACCTAAGTCGGCGGATGCACCATAAGATCCCGCCCAGACAGTTACTTTTGTTGCGCCATTCAGTAAATCATAATTCATTGCGCACCAGGAGTCGGACGCAGAATTCTGGTTCATCCTTAAGGCATAAACCCCGCTTACCGCCAGATCATTGGCTTCTTTATTTAAACCTGTATTCGTCAGCGAGTAACTACCTGTCGATAGCATGCCTGTTTTCGCAGCGTATCCGGCTGCAGTTATTGCAGCATCGCCATTTTCAAACGTTTCTGCAAATCCATTGTACATGGTTCCACTCTCATCAGTAACAGAAGCTGCATTAACAAGCCATATCTGTTGTCCTGAACCTTCGCTTACCGCATTATCTACCCTTGCTATTCCCACAAAAGAGGCATTGAGCGGTGTCGCTTTACTGGCAAAATCTGCCGCCGCTTCTGTATGAACGGTACCCACCTCACCGGAAGATTCTCTGATTCCGGTATTGCCCGATAAGGTAGTTGCTAAAGAGGTCACATCTACATTTGAAATTTTAACCAGTGTGCTTTCATAATCTGAAAACTTAGCATTAAGGGCTGCGAGACTGAGTTCAGTAGCCGCTGTAACCCTGTTTTCAGCAACTTTAGTTATACTTCCCAGTCCGGGTAACACCAATTGCAGTGCACCTGCATTCCTGGTAATTCTGGCATTCTCTACCATCACGGTTATGGAGTCGCCAAATTTGTAAGGGATTCCGGTATCTGCGCCAAAATACAGCTCGATACCTCTTTTTAGTCCCCTGCTGGTTTGCTGAAGTACAATCGTTCCTTTTGGCACATTGCCCGAAGCTGCATCAGAAATGACCACTCCAGTTACTTTTGTGGCTCCGTTCATATTAGCAACATTCAGTACAACCTCTTCTCCTTTGTAAATTTTCCTGATATCGAGTAAGGATATATAGTCACCCGGCGTACCAGATGCCGGATTGATATCTTCCTTTAAACATGCTGTAAACAACAGCATCAATAGCATAAGCGCGGCATGGCCAACTTTGCTTGTCGTATATTTTAAATGCTTCATTGCTGTGTGTTTATTGTGTTTGCCACCAAACTTTACTGTTCAGATCGTCTGGTCCTTGGTTAGCTATTGCTTCCTGATAATGAGCCCTGTTCAGCGACTGAACCAGGACAGGATAATATAATCTCGATGGCATTTTTCCGCCGTTGGCCAAACCTGTTCCCGGAAGTAAAGTAGGAAAGCCCGTTCTGCGGTATTCAAACCATTGCTCGAAATCGGTATAAAACAGGGTGAAATACTTCTGTGCCATAATCTGTTCCATCTGCTGGTCCTGACTTCCTGCCGACTGGTAAGCGATGGCATCGCTGGTTAAATAAGTACTGCTCATGGTTAATCCCCAATGTTCAATACCTGCTTTTACACCAAGGTCGTAATACGTTTTTGGTGTTCCCGGGATATAACCTTTTAGTGCGGCCTCTGCAAGAATGAACTGCAATTCAGCATAGTTCATGATATTGCCAAGCAGCGGTTCCAATATTAAAGCCGGATTCAGCGTAGAGCGTGCAGGTGGTATTTGTCCAACCTGGTAACCACTCGGGATACCCACATAGTCATTGTCATACCTTGTTGCCCATAAGGCAAGTCTCGGATCACCATATTCTTTCAAAGTATTCACAAAAAACTCTCCTAATGAACCTGCAGAATTATAGTCCGTAGTAGTAAAACCTGCAAAAGGGGAGCGCAAAGGATAAGTGAGCCCCGTTAACCTTAAGATGGCCGACTCAGCATTGCTGGTAAAAATAGGATAAAGCGTAGGGTTCGTTACCACCTCATTGATTTTAACGACCGGTGTTTTTCCATTTGCAATGGCATCTGATTTTGCGGAAACACGCATCAGCAGACGCAAATATAAAGAGTTACCAAATTTGCGCCATAGCTCCAGCTCTGCCGTGGGACTAGCGGCGCTGCCATACAGCGCATCAAGTCCTTTTTGTTGTGTAGTTAATAACTGAGTGCTTGCTAAACCTGTCAGTAAAGTATTTGATTCTTCCAGTTTTCTAAACAGATCATGGTAAATATCCTTCTGCGCATCAAACTTTGGCGTCAGTATATTATCAGTTTTACCCAGATTTGCCTTCGAATAAGGAACATCTCCATAGGTATCTGTCAATAAAGAGCTCACCCAAACATCCAGAATATTCGCTATCGCCATATAGGCTTTAGACTGGCTGGCTACGACTGCAACATTGGCTTTGGCCAGGTTATACATATCCGCAAAGTTTGTTTTTTGCAGGTACCAGTTGTTCCACATATAATCAGATTCACTTGGGCGAACAATATAGCGCTGGATTTCAATGTAATTGCTGCGCTGAACAAATACCTGCATTAATTCGTTATTGATCCGGTGACTGCGGTTGATATTCCGCTGTACCACATCATACAACGCAGGATTAAGCAATCGCTCTGGCACAGCAACAGCAACACCATTTGGATTCTCATTCAGTTCTGCATAATTCTTAGTACATCCCATCGCCAGCGCGGAAAAACAGCCGGCGATCAGGATAAATTTCTTTATTAGTTTCATGATATAATTTTTAAAATCTCACGTTAAGATTAACACCAATTGTCCTGGTTGCAGGAAACTGGCTGATTTCAAATCCCGACTGGATCAATCCGTTGTTCACCGTCCCAAACTCCGGATCAAATGATGGCCAGTTGCTGATGATAAACAGATCACGGCCATACACGCCCAAACTGGCAGCCTGTAGTTTTAACTTTTTAACAAATTTTAGTGCAAACGTATAATCGAAACGTGCCTCCCGAAGCTTGATAAAATCAGTCTTAAACAAGTTGGCTTCCACATTATCGATCGTAAAGTGTTCTGTATAATAAGTAGAGATATCTGTAGCAATGACATCGTTTTTACGGTAACTGCCATCGGTATTTAAAATTACCCCGTCACCTATAATACCATTATACCTGCCAGGCAATGTGCTGGTCAGCTTACCTAGTGTTGCATTCAGGGAATGTGTATGAGAATAAGCTTTCGCACCAAACTGAGCATCAACTAAAACATTAAGTCTGAACTGTCTGTATCTAAACTCATTGCCAATACTACCTTTCCATTTTGGGTAAACATTTGCAAGCAGTCTCGATGTCTGCGTTTTAACGGGATAACCATTTTCATATACGATCTGGCCATCTGGCGAACGCAAGTAACCCAAACCATATAGATCTCCCATACTACCACCTACCCTTGCTTCGATAGTTCCTCTTGAGCCGGGGCCGGTTTGCAAGATCAATGTTTCCACACTATCGGCCAGCGACAGGATTTTGTTCCTGTTCATGGTAAACGTAGCATTGATATTCCAGTTGAACCCGCCTCTGTTATGTTTAATCGGTGTACCAGTTAAGGCTACTTCCAGACCTTTATTGCGGACTTCACCAGAGTTTAAAATAGAGTAATTATAACCCGAAGAGCGGTCTATCGGGACTTTCAGAATCTGGTCGCTGGTATTATTCTGATAAACAGCGATATCAGCACCCAGTCTTCCGTTAAAAAAACGGATATCTGTTCCAAACTCTAAACTCCTTGAACGCTCAGGCCTTAAACCCGGATTGGCAATTGCAGAGGGGTTAGACAAACCCGAAGGGAAAGTTGTTTCTGAATCATAGATATATGAAGTAAGATACGGTGTTGTTCCGCCGCTACCAACTTCCGCATAAGATGCCCTCAACTTTAGTAAGCTGAAATAAGAAGGCAAGGTAAACTTATCAGACAGCACAGCGCTTAAATTTGCCGAGGGGTAGAAAAAGCCTTTGACCTTACTATTACCAGTCACCAGTGTACTCGACCAGTCTTTACGACCCGTTAAATCGAGGTACAAAAAATCGTTATAACCAATACTGGCAAGACCATATAAACCAGATACACCAAATTTACTTTTGGTCACAAAGGACAGTGGCACGTCCATGCTGTTAGCGAAATTATAAATCCCCGGTGCAAATAGCGTCTCTGCTCTGATTTCATCCTTATTGTAGGTATTTTTCAGTGCACTTCCGCCAAATGAGAAACTCGTACTGAACTTGCTGAAGTTTTTCTTGTAGTTCAGTAAAAAATCAGAGTTAATTTCCTGGTTGAATATATTTTGTGTGCGATACATTCCCTCGTTATAGTTCTGTGTATCCTTTGGTCGCTGTTGTGAACGTGCATCATAACCCAGATCAAGGGAGGTGCGTACCAGCAGGCTTAAATTTTCTGTAAAACTGTATGTAGCCTGCACATTTCCAGTTACCGTATTACGGTTATCTTTATTCAGCATTTCATTGGTAATCAGATACGGATTATCTACAACGCTTACAAAAGGACGATTCTGAACCAGTCCCTCCTGTCCGGGAAGCCAGTAAGGCTGAAACCAGGATAAATCTGCATTGGGCACCTGTCTCACCATCCAGTACATGATGGTCTGGTTATTATAACCCATTGCAGGGAGGTTATCACTAAACTTATTTGTATACGTTGCTTTTGCAGTGATCTGAAGTTTAGGCGTTACTTTCTGCGTTACACTCAGTGAAACTGTGTTTCTCTCATATCCTGTATTTGGTATGATCCATGAATTGTTTACATTGGTATAGCCCAGACGAGCTGATGTTGACTTTGTGCCACCCTCCAGGGAAAGTGAATTGGTTAAGGTTCTGCCTACTTCAAAAAAGTCCTTCTTATTGTCAGGATAAGCAACCCATGGTGTCCTGGAAGTACCAGTAGTCAATGTATTCGGGTCAAACTGAAAATATTCCTGCCCGTCAAACTTAGGACCAAAAGCCGCACTTGTGCTCCTGGTACTCACACCATCCACACTATTACCATAAGAATAATAATCTGCACCACTGGCACCCTGACCGTATTCATTCTGATAATCCGGCCAGCGGGAAACCGATTCAAAAGAAGCATTGGAATTGAAAGTCACTCCAATTCCCTTCACTTTCGGATCGGCAAGTTTTGTGGTAATGATAATGGCTCCGCCTGCGCCACGTGCACCATATAAAGCAGTGGCACCCGGACCTTTTAATACAGAAACACTTTCAATATCTGCAGGATTGATATCATTAATGGCACTGCCATAATCCGTTGGAGAATCTTCCCCCAAATAGGCCGATCCATTTCCCGTTACCCGACCACTTGAGCTGCTGATCACTACTCCATCCAAAACAATAAGGGCTTCCGTGCCTCCCGATAAAGAGTTTTCACCTCTCAAAATGATTCGGTTAGATGCCGCGGGGCCTCCATTGGAGCGCAGAAGATTCAAACCTGCAACTTTCCCGGAACGTGCATCAGTCCAGTTATTTGATATTGCATTGGTCAGGTCTTCTCCTTTTACTGTCGTAATGGAGTAACCTAAAGCCTTTTCTTCTCTTTTAATACCCAGAGCTGTGACGACCACTTCATTCAGTTTGGTGTCCTCCAGTTCAAGTGCGATATTAACTACCGCACTGCGGTTAACTTTTACTTCTTTTCTTACAAAACCAATATAACTGTAAATCAAGATGGCCTCAGCGGTGGGCACATCGATTTTATAGTTTCCACTTTTATCAGTCAGTACAGCTACAGTGCTATTCTTAACCGATACGCTTACTCCCTGAAAGGGAGCCTTCCTATCGTCAGTTACCGTACCCGTTACGCTAAAGCGCTGCTGTTTCTGACTCGCAGGAGCAGCAGTACGTTTTGATATAATGATATTTTTCTCTACAATTTTAAAATCCAGCTGTTTTCCTTCCAGCACTGCTTTCATTGATTCCTGCACTGAAGCACCGGCAAGATTTACAGATATCAGGCCGGTCCCTTTAAGCATTTCAGCATTATAAAGGATATTGTATCCGCTTTTTTTTCTCAGTTCTTTGAATACTTCCTCCAGAGAGACCTGATTCTTTTTTATAGTTATTTTTTGTGCAAATGCTGTGTTCAATGCAAAAAAGCAAATAAAAGCGAGCACAAGGGGTATTCTTATCACTAATAATTTAGTAAAATTTTTATACATTTGAGATTAAGATTATTGAATTAATTGTTAACAGCGGTTGATTTAAGCCTTAGAAACATTAATCAGGAGCGCTTGGTACCGCTCCTGATTTAATAAAAGGCATCATTTGCCCTAAGGCATTACAATTACCCTCCTTCCTTCAATTTTAAAGTGTATAGCTCCTGTTAATTCCAGCGTTTTGAGCAATTGTTCAAAATTCTCAAACCTTGAAATTGTTCCGCCAAAAGTTTTATGCGTTACATCGCCACGGTAAACCACCTCTATATCATACCATCGGGCAATCTCTTTCATCACCAATTTGATATTCAAATTATTAAACAGAAAAATGCCATTTTTCCAGGCCAGTGCTTCCATTGCATCTACTTTGATCACCTGAATCTGGTTTGACCCATAGCCGGCTATTGCCTGCTGATCTGGTTTTAAAAGTGCGCGCTGACCGTTTTTACTGACCTCCACTGCACCTTCTACCAAAGTCGTTTTTACGGCATCATTGTCTGCATAGGCATTCACATTGAAGTGGGTACCTAACACTTTTACTTCAGTGCCATTGGCCTCCACTATAAACGGGAGATGTGGATTTTTAGCCACTTCGAAATAGGCTTCGCCAGAAATGCTGACTCTGCGTTCCTTACCATTAAAAGCTACCGGATAGGTAATGCTTGAAGCACTATTCAGCCACACTACAGTACCGTCTTCCAAATGCAATTGGTATTCTCCGCCTCTTGGCGTGGTAATGGAATTCCGTAACATCACATGGGTGTCAGCTGTATTTTTATCCGCGTGATAAATTAACTGTCCGCCATTCTGTTCCACTGATGCGCCATTCTGCACTGCTAAGGTTTTCTTCACAGCATCTTCTAAAACTAACCTCGATCCGTCTGCTAGTGTGAGCACAGCTTTTTTTACGCCAGGTTTTATCTCATTCGAGGGTTTATCATTTTTCGCAAATTGTGAGGCAGATACATTATCCTTTACCGCATACTTGTAGAACACCAGTCCGCATGCAAGAACGAATATGAGAGACGCTGCATACAAATAAGCAGCACGCCATCTATAGACTGGCTTAATTACCGGTTTCGGGGATGGATCGGCTTTAAAAAGCGGATTTCTTGTTATAGATTGGTAAATGTTGTCTTTAGGAATAACCAGATTGTGATCTGGTTCCATGTTTATCCAAAATTCCTGCATTAATTCTTGCAAGGCAGGGTCTTGCTCTTCTTTACTGATATATGCAGACAGTTCTTCCAGGTCTTCCACGCTGATAGTATGCTCAGTGTAGGCCTTCAGAAGAAATGTTAAACGATCTTTATTGCTATTCATCCTCAATTATTCAACGGCTTGTAACCGTTATATAAAGATTACGGATGAGCCGGACGAGAGGACTAGTTGAAAAAGAAATATATTTAAAAGAGTTGAATGAATAGCAATGCATATAAAACACCCTGACTTTCAAACTGCGCCCGTAATGACTTCAATGCAACTACCAGATGATTTCTTACTGTATTTTTAGAGATATTTAAACGTGCTGCAATTTCTTCATAAGTCAGCTCTTCAGACCTGCTCAGTTTGAATACCATTTGCTGTTGTTTAGGCAGCTCAGCGATCGCGTGATCAGAAAATCGTTTTAAGTCAGACACAAAGATTATCTCTTCCGTATGATTATCTGTTTCTGTATTTATTTTCTGCAGGTTTGCTTTGAGGATATTTACTGTAGCCGCTTTCCTGAAAGCATCAAATACCAGTCGATGGCAAATGGTAAACAGATAAGGTGCAACCGGCAATTGTTCGTTTAATCTTTCCCTGGTTATCCAGATCTTTAGAAAAGTTTCCTGTACAATCTCCTCGCTCTGCTCTTTATTTTTAAGATAGGAATAGGCGTACTGATAGACTTTACGGTAATATGCATCATAAACGCATTTAAAAGCGCTTTCATCCCCTTCACGAAAGCGAATGAGCAATGCTGCATCTACAACATTAACCGCACTCATCGTCATATCCACTTAGAAAATAATCAGATGGCTGAAACAGATGCAATGTATTCCATGAAAATATATTCTTACGATTGCGCATCGGAAACAGCTGATTTAGCGCCAAAAGTATAATCGGGATGTTTATTCTATGTTAAGTCATTACTAAGTTTAAACATAGGATTTGATCATTAGGTATTCATCATTTAAAATCCTGTAGTATTGCCTGGTTATACGAATCTGAGTATCAATTGTAGAACTCCAATGTTTAACGTATGCTGGATAAGCTTTAAATACACGAGGGTGTCTCATAATTGAAATTGTGCTTCTTAGAATTGAATATTTGAAAAAGGCTCCTGTAGGGGGTACGAGTAAAAACAAAGAAAAAGAGGGTGATCATTATTTACGATACACCCTCTTTTTATGTAATTTCTGAGCGTATTACTCAGATTTATGTGGCGCCTGCCCTTCGTGGATTACCCGCTCACAGGACTTTTTTTTCACTGAAATATAAATCTCTTTCTTATAACACAATTTAAGGAAATGATTTCTCATTGCCAATTTTAGTTATTAACATTTTGTGAAATACAAATTTGATATAGCAAATGATAAACCAAACCCTATTAACGGCTTAGTTTTTGAAGGAAAAAAACTAAATAATTTATTTATGATACATACAATTAAGCCCTTCCTTTCTAAACTAGCCGTTGCTGCTACGCTAACACTTACATTCACGCTTCAATCTTGTAATGAAGATCCTGACAGATTTTTTGGTGTTGCTGTCTTAAACACAAATACCATCTCCGATTTCGGAACACCTATCCTGGCAAAACATATCAATGATGAAACCGTTGAATTTGCAGATATTCCTTCCAGTAAAAAGAAAGGCGACGAGGCAGCACAGTATGTTGCAAGAAACTTATCCTATATGGAAAAATCATTGAAAGATATCAAAGCCCTGGGTGAAGGCGGTGACGATCGTAAGGAGATTAAAGCACAATCCATTGCCCTAT
>Ga0247809_1001258_pt1 | contig 11385 bp, 11 predicted proteins | sample UWRJL104311B1_FD_180951 | JGI IMG/M metagenome (GOLD analysis project Ga0247809, IMG submission 180951) | Plant litter microbial communities from Arlington Agricultural Research Station in Wisconsin, United States - UWRJ-L104-311B-1 | ecosystem: Environmental > Terrestrial > Plant litter >...
CCAAGCGTGACCGCATGGGTCACATCCTCCCCAGCAATGCAGTACTCGACGAAGCGGCCCACGCGGGCAGCACGCCCCTCGGGGCCAAGAAAGGCGCAACACTATGAGCGGCGACGGATCCCCCGAGATCACCACAGACGGAACGGGCCTCAAGGTCACCATCGTGGCCGGACAGTGGCACACCCAGATCGCCGACGGGCTGCTCGCGGGCGCACGCCGCGTGCTCGACGCGTCGGGCGCATCCGTCACCGTCGTCCGGGTGCCGGGCAGCTTCGAGCTGCCGGTGGTGACACGGGCCGCGCTCGACGCCGGGGCAGACGCCGTGGTGGCGCTCGGCGTGATCATCCGCGGGGGCACGCCCCACTTCGAATACGTGTCGGATGCCGCGACCTCGGGTCTCACGCAGGCGAGCCTGCTCACCGGCAAGCCCGTCGGTTTCGGACTGCTGACCCTCGACGACGAGCGACAGGGGCTCGACCGGGCCGGGCTCGCCGACTCGAAGGAAGACAAGGGAGCCGAGGCCGCCGAGGCGGCGTTGGCGACCGCGGTCATCCTGCGCGACCTGGCGGCGCACGCCGGTTGAGGCGCCGGGGCGGCCGCCCGCCCCCTCCGCCGCCGAGAGTGCAGTTGTGCACGCTCTTCACGCGGAGAACCGTGCAGAATTGCACTGTCGATCTGCTCGTAGGGCGCAGCCGAGCCGGCCGCTCAATCGGCTCAGTCGAGGAACAGCGCGCGCAGCCGCTTCGTGGTGAGCACGAGCCCGACCGCGATCATGACGACGTAGTACAGCACGTGACCGAGCATCGCGACGCTGAGCGCTCCGGTCGTCAGCCCGCGCACCAGCTCGACGCCGTGCCAGAGCGGCAGCGCCTGCACGACCCACTGGATCGGCTCGGGATACACCGTGAGCGGGTAGAACGTCGCCGAGAACAAGAACATCGGCAGCAGGATGAAGTTCACCCAGTCCATCTGCTGGAAGGTCTTCATGTACGAGGTGACCGCCATACCCAGGCTCGCGAACCCGAACGCGATGAGCAGCACCGCGGGCAGGGCGAGCAGTGCCGTCCAGGCCAGGTTGAGCCCGAGCGCCTGCATGACCACCATGAAGCCGACCGCGTAGAGGGCGCCGCGCAGCAGGGCGAGCAGTATCTCGCCGAACGCGACATCCAGAGGCCCGAGCGAGGTGGAGAGCATGCCTTCGTAGAGCTTCGAGTAGTTCATCTTGAAGAAGACGTTCCAGGTCGAGTCGAAGACCGCGCCGTTCATGGCCGAGACCGCGAGCAGGGCGGGCGCGATGAACGCCGCGTACGGCACCTCCTCGCCGGTCGACGTGGCGACCGTGCCGACGAGCGCGCCCAGGCCGATGCCCATCGACAGCAGGTAGAACACCGGCTCGAAGAATCCGCTGAGTACGACCCAGTAGTTCGAGCTCTTGGTGGCGAGTAGGCCGCGGGCCACGACGGCGCGCGAGTTGCCGGCGTAGAGCGACCCGAGCAGTCGCGAGCGCGCGGCGGGAGGCACGAAGACGGGGGCCGTCGGTTCGATGGTCATTTGTCGAGCCTCCGTTCGACGATGATCTGTGCGGCACGCCAGCCGGCGATGGTGAGCGCCGACAGGTAGGCCACGTGCAGCCCGGTGAGCCAGATCGGCTCGGCGAGGCCGTAGGCGAGAACGCGCCCCAGCTCGGTGCCGTGCCAGAGCGGCGAGATCCAGCCGATCCACTGCAGGTAGACGGGCAGCTGGGCGAGCGGGAAGAAGGTGCCGGAGAACAGGAACATCGGCGTGATGATGAAGCGCATGATGATCGCCATCTGACCCTTGTCCTCTTCGACCGTGGACGTGTACGCCATGATCAGCACGCCGACCGCCGTGCCCGTGAGGGTGGCCGTCGCGATGCCGAGGGCGCCGACCGCGGAAGGCACGGCGCCGAACAGCAGCATCACGCCGAAGTACAGCGCGCAGGTCGCGACCATGCGCAGCACGACCGCGACGATCACCCCGTTCGCAATCTGGGCGGATGTCACGGGCGCGGCCCGCGCCGCCGAGAAGACCGGGTTCCACTTGAAGGCCGCGAGCACCGGGTAGGTGAACTCCTCGGCCGATACCGTGACGGCCGCGCTCGCGAGCAGCGCCGGCGCCACGAAGACGAGGTAGCTCACCTGGCCACCCGCGCCGTCGCCGAGGTTCGCGTCGACGAGGCTCGCGAGCCCGACCCCGAGCGCGAACAGGTAGACCACCGGATTGCCGATGCTGGTGGCGACGATCGTCGAGCCGTAGGCCCACATCAGCCGCAGCCGGTGTTCCGCGACGTACCAGGTGCCGAAGCGGCGGGGGCGCAGCACCGAAGGCGCGCTCATTCGATCAGCGTCCGTCCCGTGAGACGGAGGAACACGTCTTCCAGGCTCGACCGGCGCACGAGGCTCGTGATCGGTTCGAAGCCGCGCCCCGACAGGTGCGCGAGCACGCCCTCGCCGTCGGCGGCGTAGACCAGGATGCGGTCGGGCAGCACCTCGACCCGGTCGCCGACGTCGGCGATCTGTTCGGCGACGACGGCGTTGCGGTCGGAGCCGAACCGCACCTCGAGCACCTCGCGGCTCGAGTGCCGGCGGATGAGCTCGGCGGGCGACCCCTCCGCCATGATGGTGCCCTTGTCGACCACGACGAGGCGGTCGCACAGCTGCTCGGCCTCGTCCATGTAATGGGTGGTCAGCACGAGCGTCGTGCCCTGCTCTTTGAGCCGGAACAGCCGGTCCCAGAGGATGTGGCGTGCCTGGGGGTCGAGCCCGGTGGTCGGTTCGTCGAGCAGCAGGATCTTCGGATCGTTCACCAGCGCGCGGGCGATCGTCAGGCGGCGCTTCATGCCTCCGGAGAGGTCGTCGACGCGCGCCTTCGCGCGGTCGGCGAGCTGGGCGAACTCCAGCAGCTCGTCGGCACGCTTGGCGACGACCGCCCGGGGTATGCCGAAGTAGCGTCCGTAGACGAGCAGGTTCTCGCGCACCTTGAGCTCTTGGTCGAGGTTGTCGGCCTGCGGCACGACGCCGAGCTGCGAACGGATCTCGGGGCCGTACTGGTTCGGGTCGAGACCGAGGATGCTGAGGTCGCCGCCCGTGCGGGTGGAGACGGCCCCGAGCATGCGCATGGTGGTCGACTTGCCCGCGCCGTTCGGGCCGAGCAGGCCGAACGACTCCCCGGGCGCGACCTCGAACGAGATGCCGTCGACCGCAGCGGTGTCTTTGTACTTCTTGGTCAGGGCGCTGGCGGTGATGACGGAGGCTGGCACGCTGTCGAGCCTAGCCAAGACGTATGGTGCCCGGTACGCTCAACCCATGATTTTTCATCAGGTCGACGTCGTGCGCGCGGTCGCTACGACGGCCGCGGCTGTCGTCCTCCTCGCGGGATGCGCCTCGCCTTCAAAACCGGCAGCCAGCGCGGGGCCGACCGCCCTCCCAACCCCCTCCCCGACTGCCACCGCGGAGCCGCAGCCGGCCCCGCTGCTCGTCATCTCGGGCACCGTCGCCGACCAAGACGGCCAGTCACTCGCCATCACGCTCACGACGACCTCGGTGCGCACTCCCACGGCCCAAGACCGCGCCGACTACGCCGCGACCCGGTGTGCCACGGCGTATCCGGAGGACGACCCCTTCGCTCTCGCCGAGACCCGGGTGGTGACATTCGCCGTCGAGTCGGTTGGCTCTGCCGGATTCGCAGGCTGGACGGACGCGCGAGGCGTGCGGGTCGCCGGCAGCCTGTTCGACGGACCGATCTGGGCGAGCGAGGCGCACGGCGACACCGACTGCCACCAGGACTCCCGCATTGTCCGACCCGGCAGCGGCGAAGTGCGCGCGCTGGTCTCTTCTACAAACTGGAATCCGCCGCTGCCGGTCGTCGGCGACGGCGCGATCACCCTCGCAATATACGGGTTCGATGCGGTGAGCGTCGACGACCGCGGCCAGCAAACTGGTCTCACCGCGGTAGAGGACTGCGTGACCACCGCCTCGGAGGAGTTCGACACCCTCGCAACCGACATGTGGAACGCTCCGTGGGGGCGGTCGCAGAACCTGCCCGAATACTGCTTCTATGGTCGGAACGCCGGGGACTAGTCCACACTTCACGATCAGAAACGTTTCACAGTGTGAAATAAAGGCGTAGGGTTGGCGGCATGGACTCCCCCGAACCCGGCATGCGCGAGCGCAAGAAGCTGCGCACCCGTCAGGCGATCGAGCTCGCGGCCATCTACCTCGTGCTCGAGCACGGCCTCGACGGCGTGACGGTCGACGCCATCGCCGAACGCGCCGACGTGACGCCGCGCACGTTCTTCAACCATTTCGCCGACAAGACCGATGCCGTGCTCGGTCTCGCGCGCGACCAGGAGATCGCCCCCGACATCGACACCGCGGCGATCGACGCCGATTCGCCGTTCGCCTTCGGCGCCGCGGTGGTGCGCGCCGGTATCGCGACGCTCGACGATTCGACCGTCGACACCGACAAGCGCCGCCGCGAGGTCTTCGCGCGGCACCCGGCGCTGCTCACCCGCGAGATGGACAAGATCGCCCTCATCGAGGGCTCGATCACCCGACACCTCGAACGCCACCTCGCCGAGCACGGCATGCCGGCGGGACGGGAGCGCGAGGACTTCGCGCTGGCGATCACCGTGACGGTGACGGCCGCCGCGCGGCTCGCGTTCATCCGCTGGAGTCGGCAGCCCGCATCCGCCATCGAGCTCGTCTCGTTCTTCGACGACGCGGTCTCCACGCTCACCACGATCCTCCGACCAGGAAAGACAGAATGACCACCACCGCGAAAGACCCGGCCGTCGCGCCGGCGGCGAGCACCGCCAAACCCCGCATCGTCCCGATCTTCGTCGCGCTCATGGTCGCGATGCTGCTCTCCTCGCTCGACCAGACCATCCTCGGCACCGCGCTGCCCACTATCGTCGGCGAGCTCGACGGCGTGCAGCACATGCTCTGGGTCGCGACCGCGTACATCCTCGGCGCGACGGTGGTGATGCCGGTCTACGGCAAGCTCGGCGACCTCTTCGGGCGCAAGACGATCTTCCTGGTCGCACTGTCGATCTTCGTCGCCGGCTCGATCCTCGGCGGTTTCGCCACGAACATGGAGCTGCTCATCGCGGGCCGCGCCATCCAGGGCATCGGCGGCGGCGGGCTGATGATCCTCAGCCAGGCCATCATCGCCGACGTCGTGCCACCACGCGACCGAGGCAAGTACGGCGGCTTCATCGGCGCCGTCTTCGCGTTCTCGGCCGTCGTCGGCCCGCTGCTCGGCGGCCTGTTCACCGACTCGCTCACCTGGCGCTGGGCGTTCTGGATCAACATCCCGCTCGGCATCGCCGCGATCGCGGCCGCCGCGGTCTTCATCCGCCTGCCGAAGCGCACCAACCGCGAGAAGCCGCGCATCGACTACCTCGGCACCGCACTCATCGCGATCGCCACCACCGGCCTCGTGCTGGTCACCTCGTGGGGCGGCACCGAGTACGAGTGGGACTCGATCGTCATCATCGGCCTCATCGCCGTCACCGTCGTCTCGGCCGTGCTGTTCGTCTGGGCCGAGACGAAGGCGGCCGAGCCGATCATCCCGCTCTCGCTGTTCCGCGACCGCAACTTCACCATCACGACCGTCGCCGGGCTGCTCACCGGCGTCGCGATGTTCGGCGCCATCGGGTACATGCCGACGTTCCTGCAGATCGCCAACGGCATCAACGCCACGGAGTCGGGCCTGCTGTTGCTGCCTATGCTCGTCGGCCTGCTCGTCACCGCCATCGGCAGCGGCCTCCTGATGTCGAAGACCGGTCGCTACAAGTGGATGCCGATCACCGGCGCCGCGCTCATCGGTGCCGCGCTCGTGCTGTTCTCGACGCTCACCGCCGACACGACCCCGCTCGTCACCGGCATCTACCTGTTCGTGCTCGGCGCCGGCCTCGGCCTCACCATCCAGGTGCTCGTGCTCATCGTGCAGAACTCGGTGCCGCACAAGGTGCTCGGCACGGCGACCGCGGCGAACGCGTTCTTCCGCGAGATCGGCGCCACCATCGGGTCGGCGGTCGTCGGCAGCGTCTTCGCGACGCGCCTCACGCAGCAGCTCGCCGAGACCTTCGGCACGAGCGAGAACGCGGGCGCGAACTCGCTCACCCCGGCCGCGATCAACGCCCTGCCCGACCAACTGCACGACCAGATCAGCGCGGCCTACGCCGACGCCCTCACGCCGATCTACCTCTTCCTCGTGCCGCTCATGGTGATCGCCGTCGCCATGCTGTTCTTCATCCGGGAGGTGCCGCTCGCATCGACGGTTCCGGTCATGGAGGGCATGGAAGACGACGGGCCGGATGACGCGGAGCCGGCCGCCCCCGCCGGCGACGGCCGCGGCAGCGAGCAGCTGCGCGCGGGCGACGAGCATAGGCTGTAAGCACGGGCGCCGGAGCGCCGAGAAAGAAGCACTCATGAGCACGACCACCTCATCCCGACCCGCCCGCGGCGGCGGTTCCGCACGCGGCGGCCGCGGCTCGCGCGGCGCGAAAGACGACGGCCCCCGCGCCAAGTTCGGCCAACTGCTGCCGTACCTGTTCGAGCACAAGAAGGCGCTCGGCGTCGTCATCGCGCTCAGCCTGCTCGCGGCCGGGGCGTCGCTCGCCCAGCCGCTGCTCGTGCAGGAGGTCGTGAAGAAGGTGCAGGAGGGCGACCCCCTCGGCAACCTCGTCTGGGTGCTCGTCGCGCTCGTCGTGCTCTCGGCCCTGCTCAACGGCTTCCAGCACTACCTGCTGCAGCGCACCGGAACCTCGGTGGTGCTCTCGGCCCGCCGCCGGCTGGTGCAGCGCATCCTGCGCCTGCCGATCAGCGAGTTCGACACGCGCCGCACCGGCGACCTGGTCTCGCGCGTCGGCTCCGACACGACGCTGCTCTACGCCGTCATCACCCAGGGACTCGTCGACGCGCTCGGCGGGGCGGTGCTCTTCGTGGGCGCGCTCATCGCGATGCTCATCATCGACCCCGTTCTGCTCGGGCTCACCGTGGCCGTCATCGCCGTGTCGATCGTGACCGTGGTACTCCTCTCCGGCCGCATCCGCGTCGTCAGCCGCAAGCAGCAGGAGAAGGTGGGCGACCTCGCCGCCGCCGTCGAACGCGCGATCAGCGCCATCCGCACGGTGCGCGCCTCGAACGCGACGGAGCGCGAGATCGCCACGATCGAGAAGGACGCGCAGGGCGCATGGGCCATGGGCATCCAGGTCGCGAAGATCTCCGCTCTCGTCGTGCCGATCGCCGGCATCGCGCTGCAGGTGTCGCTGCTCGTCGTGCTCGGCGTCGGCGGTTTCCGCGTGGCGAGCGGCGCGATCGAGATCGCGAGCCTCGTGGCGTTCATCCTCTTCCTGTTCATGATGATCATGCCGCTCGGCCAGGCCTTCGGCGCGCTCAACTCGGTCAACCAGGCGCTGGGCGCACTCGGCCGCATCCAGGAGATCATCGAACTGCCCAGCGAGACCGAGAACGACTCCAGGCTCGCGGATGCCGCGGCCGCCGACATCACGACCGACGCCGCCATCACGTTCGACGCCGTCGAGTTCTCCTACCCGGAGGGCGCGAAGAAGGACGAGATCGCGAAGGCCGTCGCCGAGGTCGTCGAGACCTCGCCGGTCGCGCTGCCCGTCGACCGCGAGCAAGACCTCACCGTGCTGCGGGGGGTCTCCTTCGCCGCCGAACGCGGCAAGCGCACCGCGCTGGTCGGCCCGTCCGGCGCCGGCAAGAGCACCATCCTCGCCCTCATCGAGCGCTTCTACGACCCGACGGCCGGCGTGGTACGCCTCGGCGGCATCGACGTTCGCGCGCTCGACCGTGAGTCCCTGCGGTCGCAGATCGGCTACGTCGAGCAGGACGCGCCCGTGCTCGCGGGCACGATCCGCCAGAACCTGCTGCTCGGAGCCCCGGATGCCACGGACGAGCAGTGTGTCGCGGTGCTGCGCTCGGTCTACCTGATGGAGGTGCTCGACCGCAACGAGCTCGGCCTCGACGCGGCGGTCGGCGAAGACGGCGTGATGCTCTCCGGCGGAGAACGCCAGCGGCTCGCGATCGCCCGCACCCTGCTCGCGGCTCCCCCGATCCTGCTGCTCGACGAATCGACGTCGAGCCTCGACGGCCTCAACGAGCAGATGCTGCGCGAGGCGATCGACGCCGTGGCGGAGAACCGCACGCTCATCGTGATCGCGCACCGGCTGTCGACGGTGGTCGACTCCGACCAGATCGTGGTGCTCGACCACGGCCGGGTCGTCGGCGTCGGCACGCACTCCGAACTCGTGGTCTCGACCCCGCTCTACAAGGAACTCGCGAAGCACCAGCTGCTGGTGTGACGCGCGCCGCCGACGATTGAGTAGGTCGCGCAGCGACCGTATCGACATCACCGGCCGGGTTTCGATACGCGCCCTAGAGGGCGCTACTCAACCAGCACACGCGCCCTAGAGGGCGCTACTCAACCAGCACACGCGCCCTAGAGGGCGCTACTCAACCAGCACACGCCGTGAGGCGCTGCTCAACCGGCCGCGAGGGCGTACATCGCGACCGCCGCCGTCGCCGCGACGTTGAGGCTGTCGATGCCGTGCGCCATCGGGATCTGCACCACCGTGTCGGCGGCCGCGATCGCCTCCGCCGTGAGCCCGTCGCCCTCGGTGCCGAGCACGAGCGCGACCCGCTCGGGCGCCTCGGCCGCGAAGTCGCGCAGCGAGACCGCGTCGTCGGTGAGCGCGAGCGCCGCGACGTGGAAACCCCGGCCGACGAGCAGCTCGCGGGTGGTCGCCCAGTCGCCGACCCTCGTCCACGGCACCTGCAGCACCGTGCCCATCGAGACGCGGATGGCGCGGCGGTAGAACGGGTCGGAGCACCGCGGCGTCACGAGCACCGCATCCGCCCCGATCGCGGCGACCGACCGGAAGATGGCCCCGACGTTGGTCGGGTCGACCACGTTCTCGAGGATGACGATGCGGCGCGCGCCCTCGAGCAGCGCGGCCGGGTCGGGCAGCGGCGGTCGGTGCATCGACGCGATGAGTCCGCGGTGCAGGATGTACCCGGTGAGCTCGGCGAGCAGTTCGCCCGGCCCGGAGTAGACGGGCACGTCGTCGCCCACCAACGCGACCGCCTCGTCGACGGTGCCGCCGAGCGCGAGCACGGCGCGCGGCCGATGGCCCGCCCGCAGCGCACGTTCCAGTACGAGCGCCGACTCCGCTATGTACAGGCCGTGTTCGGTGCGGCTTCCGTTCTTGAGTGCGACGTCGGTGCGGTGCGCGAAGTCCGAGAGCCGCGGGTCGGCGATGTCGTCGATCTCGATGACAGGCACGCTCAGCCGGCCGGGCGCACGTCGACGAACAGCACGACGTCTCCGTCGCGCTCGACGAGGGCGGCGCTCGCCACCACCGTCTCGTTGGCGGCGCCGAGGTACTCGACCACGTTCTCCCCGTCGAGCCGCGTCGCGAGCTGCTCGCTCGCGGCGTCCACCTCGCCGTAGCCCGCGAGCGGGAAGTCGGGCAGCGTGTCGGGCGGCAGCAGCAGTTCGGCGCTGAACGACCCGTCGGCCTCCGCAGAGTCGAGCACCTCGGTGCCCTCGGGCAGGTCGATGCCGGTGTTCTGTTCGACGGTCGTCAGCGGGGCGACCGGCGGGTTGCCGCCGACCTCGATAACGTGCGCGACGGTGCCGACGGCGAACACCACCACGATCACCGCGAGCACGGCGCCGAGCAGCAGCGCCGCGATCGACAGGGCCGCGCGGGGACGGCGCTCCGCGACATCCGTCGACTCCGGCAGGTCGTCGAGCGAGCCGAAGACGGTGGTCTCGTCGGTCATGGTTTCCGTTCGGTGAGTTCGTCGAAGGGTCGCGTCGGCACGCTCAGAGACCGCCGGAGAACGGGTCGGGGGTGAGCACGTACTTCGTCTCGAGGTATTCGTGGATGCCCTCCGAGCCGCCCTCGCGCCCGATGCCCGACTGCTTCACGCCGCCGAACGGCGCGGCGGCGTTCGAGACGACCCCGACGTTGAGCCCCATCATGCCGGTCTGCAGCGACTCGACGAGGCGCTGCCCGCGGGCGAGGTCGCGGGTGAACACGTAGCCGACGAGCCCGTACTCGGTGTCGTTCGCGAGCCTGACCGCCTCGGCCTCGTCGGAGAACGGAACGATCGTGACGACCGGGCCGAAGATCTCTTCGCGCAGGATGTCGCTTCCCGCGACGATCCCGGTGAGCACCGTCGGGCGGTAGAAGCTGCCGGGGCCGTCGACCCGCGAGCCGCCGGTGACGAGCGTGGCGCCCCGCTCGATCGCGTCGCGCACGAGCGCGTCTGCCTTGTCGACCGCCCCGTCGTTGATGAGCGGCCCGATCGCGACGCCCTGCTCGGTGCCGCGGCCGATCGTGAGCTCGTTGACCCTCGCGGTGATGCGGGCGGCGAACTCGTCGGCGACCGACTCGTGCACGATGAACCGGTTGGCGGCCGTGCAGGCCTGCCCGATGTTGCGGAACTTGGCCAGCATCGCGCCGTCGACGGCCTTGTCGAGGTCTGCGTCGTCGAAGACGAGGAACGGGGCGTTGCCGCCGAGCTCCATCGACGTGCGCAGCACGTTCTCGGAGGCCTGGGTGAGCAGTTTGCGGCCCACCGGGGTCGATCCGGTGAAGCTGAGCTTGCGCAGCCGCGGGTCGGCGATGATCGGCGCGGAGACCTCGCCCGACGCCGACGTGGTGATGACGTTGAGCACTCCGGCCGGCAGCCCGGCCTCCTCGAGCAGGCGCGCGAAGTACAGCGTGGTGAGCGGGGTGAGTTCGGCCGGCTTGACGACGACCGTGCAGCCCGCGGCGAGCGCCGGGGCGATCTTGCGGGTCGCCATGGCGAGCGGGAAGTTCCACGGCGTGATGAGGAACGACGGCCCGACCGGCAGGTGCGTGACGATCATGCGACCGGTGCCCTCGGGGTTGACCCCGTAACGGCCGGAGATGCGCACGGCTTCCTCGCCGAACCAGCGCAGGAACTCGCCGCCGTAGGTGACCTCGCCGCGCGACTCGGAGAGCGGCTTGCCCATCTCGAGGGTCATCAGCAGGGCGAACTCGTCGGCGCGTTCCTGCAGCAGGTCGAACGCGCCTCGCAGGATCTCGCCGCGCACGCGGGGGGCCGTGGCGGCCCACGACGCCTGGGCCGCGGCCGCGGCATCCAAGGCCCTGATCCCGTCGTCGGGAGACGCGTCGGCGATGGTCTTGATGACCGCTCCGGTGGACGGGTCGTGCACGTCGATGCTGCGTCCGGAGGTCGACGGCACCCACGCGCCGCCGATGAACAGGCGGTCGGGCACCCGCGCGAGCAGGTCGGTTTCGGTGGTCATTCGTTCTCTCCCTTGCTCGACGTGTCTTCG
>Ga0247809_1001259_pt1 | contig 11377 bp, 17 predicted proteins | sample UWRJL104311B1_FD_180951 | JGI IMG/M metagenome (GOLD analysis project Ga0247809, IMG submission 180951) | Plant litter microbial communities from Arlington Agricultural Research Station in Wisconsin, United States - UWRJ-L104-311B-1 | ecosystem: Environmental > Terrestrial > Plant litter >...
AAGCACAATCCGAAATGGTAGCAAAGTTCAGTAGTTGACACGGAAGATCAGGTCATGACTATGCGTTTGGTTGTCATTCCGTTGGCAATCTTTTACGAGATAATGCAGTACCCAGGATCTTACGGCACGTTGACTTGTGCGGAGATCACGTATCTGAGAAGTACCAATACGGCAATGACGTCCAGCTCTCTGGCCTCTCCGATAGATCTCGCGATCGACCAGCTCTACCCTTCCTGTGCACCCACCCTCGACAGTCTACAGCTTCCACACGACACGATACGGTGGGTTCAACCAGGCTATCAGTATGGTAGTGATGTCGAGAAACGACCGTCGTACCTTCAAGCAGCTCGAAGAAACACTACTGATATCATTTATTGGAAGGATATCTTGGAAAGAGGGATGGGTGATGAGTCAGTAAGACTCGAGGCAAGGATGAGGTATCCTGAAGAGCAATACGCTTTCATTCGGCTTATCTTTGGCTGGTGCGGGTTGGCATGCTTGCTCTTTCATATTCCTGGTGTAGAGGTTTGGCTGTGGTGGACTAGGGACGAGACGGAGAGGTTGAGGAAAATGGGAGACTTGAGAAGGCGTGCTGGTGCACGCCAAAAGAAAGTAGAATAAGGCATACCATTACTACTCGACGCAATTCTATTCACAGAATTACAAATTCGACTCATTGTGGTGCTCTCAATTATGATTTAATGAGACTGGCTGAGCGTAACTTTGACGTGGACCTCATTACTCCAGCCAGGCTGCAACTCCAATTGCTTCCAAGCAGTCTCCACATCAATTTCAAGCACATTGTCATCTTGCTTACTGACTCTCACAGTCTCGATGGGAATAATCTTATCGAGAATCGTTACCAGTATCTTGTCCTTCCATGATATTGCAGGGAGTGTGGAGATGTAGACACCTGTGTTGGACTTGTTAGAATTGTTAATTGATAATCACACTCAATGACTTACCAAGAACACCCAAAGCCTTCAAAGCAGTCTCCAAGACGACCTGTCCGTTGTCGGATTTGGTAATGGTGTAATTGTTCACAGCCGCGGCAGCAGCCATCTTCCCTACGAGTCCCAAATTCGCCAACCAAGTCGTCTCATCTTTTTCCTCGTCATAGAAGCCGCGAAGTGGATATGCTGAGAGAATTTCGTATCCACGAACAACGAGACACACGTAGATTAGGGAATTTTCGTCCACGACTTGAAGTGGTTGTGATATTTTTCCGGTTGTATGGGCACGTACGACGTAAAGTTGTGCTTCTAAGACACCAGGAAATTGACTAATTGGGATGAGTTCGCTGATTGGACGTTGTGAGACGTTGAAGAAGCCTATTATACCCGTCCCGGTGACTGCAGGACCTATAGTATGTTAGCGGCGTTGTGTGACACATTCTTGTCAATGCTTACCATGATATGTGCCAACTTGCAACAACGTGTCGTCGTCGTAGCTGGCATAAGGCACCAGGCTCTTACCCACGACACTTGTCCTAAAGATCACGGTCTTTCCTCTTGTCGTCGTTCCAGTCATTTGCGCAATCAGGTCCAGATCATGCACACCTGGTACATCCGTAATATAAATTGGACCACCACTAACACATCTTGCGGCGGCATGAAATCCAGAGTACTCATGAATGGTCTGAAACATATCCCAATCTGGAATTACATTCAGATGTTGTGTGAAGATGGCGTTGTGGGCATTGACAAAGATATGCCATGGGTGACTTGAAGGTATTTCGGGGAAGAAATCGTCTGAGTTGCGAACCAAGATTGGAAGGCGATTTTGTGGGAGCTGAGCGTGAAACAGGATGTCGGGTGTTTGTGACATGCACGAGATTGCCTTAACGCTGAAGTGTCGATAGTGTGCTATCGACCAGGCATCTGAATATGCATTGATCAAGTCTCGGCGATGTTTTGCTGAAATAAATGCATCGGTCATAAATTGGGCGCTGTATCTGTCAGCAATGATTTCATGGGAACATTGTTATTTATTAGTAATACTTACTCTGTCTTCACGCCATCAATTCCACAATCCGATAGAAATTGATAGAAGTCATTATAGAACCTGTTGACATCCTCATGTGCTACGACTGTCATACTGCCACCCAATGGTAAATTCCGTCGTTCAGCATCCTCTCGCACAACATCAACAGTCTTGTAAGTTTTCGCAATCTCGCCATCTGGGGCAAGGCCACCCCAATATCCAAGAAGCGCATGCCATACCGCAACGTGTTGGATACTGGGATGCTTCTTCCTGATTAGATCGACAGTGTGTTTTAAACCATTTGGAAACGCTTTTGGTTCTGCTTGAAAACTTTTCCAACCATGTTGGAATTGACCATTACCACGATAATCAATATCCTGCCAGTTGTCATCGATGATGAAGTTAGTCACATTGATCTTGTGGCGTGCCAATTCGTCAACAACATGAAGCACCTTCTCTTCTGTCAATCTTTGGCCGAGAGCGTTCCACGTGCCTTGTATAATCAGTATATAAAATTGAAGGACTACTAGAGAACCCACAGTAAGTCAAAGCATCGTACCAATTCTCCTGCCACACCTTTGCTTCTGGTGGATCATCTATTGCTGACCATTCTTTCTGGGAATCATTTCCAGCCTGTGCTGCAGCTACAAGACTTCTAGCATGATACATGACAGCTGCATTCGCAGACTCTAAATCATCGCCTAAGCCTACAAGCACCTTTACAGTCCTGGCAGTATCGCCATCGTTTCGGATCTATCAGCAATCGAGTGAGATAAGATCATGCAAAAACATATCACGACTTACATGTAACGAGATTCTGCCATTTCCATCATCCTTGAACACTGTCATCACGTCATCTCTACCGCTGATAGCCAGTAGAACGATGTGTTTCCCATGGTTGCTGAGGAAAGAAAGCATAATGCCGTCCTTGTCTAGTTGGAAGTGATTTCTTCCTTGTCGAGGTGCGAGCCATGGTTGCCACAAACGAACTAATCCAAACCATCTGGTCAAAATGAGCTTAAAGTTGAGTGAAGATACGATCACTAATTACCTTAAATATTTGCCGCGTCCCCAAGGCACACCAAAGATGAGATCTCTGAACGTCGACTTCTCTCCGTTGGCGGCATCAACTTTGGCATCCACTTCCCACAGTGTAGTACCTGGAGACTGACTTCGATGATTCTCAGACTTGAAATCAGGACTGAGATCTTCGATGTAGTCTTTGAGACTTGGTGAAATGGCACTTTGAGCAGTCGTCGACTTCAAAACCACATTGCCGTCCTGAGAACCTTGGTGGTCCTTTGCCCACTTCCAAGACTGTTCTGGTGTGGCGCGAAACTTGACGGTAAAGCTTCTGGGTAACTCAATTGCAGTTACTGATTTGAAATACAGGTGAGTTGCTGCTTGTTGCTCACTGCGTAAGTATGTTGGACTTGTGTTGACACGACGCAGTGGGGTATCCTTCCACTCCAAACCATTGGACGACCACACAGACACTTCCCACGCATCGGAAGCACGACTCTCATCTACTTCCAACAAAGCAGTGAACGTGATTGTCTCACTGTTGACAACAGAAACCTGTCCTAAAGCAGGATATGTAGAGATGTAAGTCATCATACTTGGATCGTCCTTCCTTGGTGCTGGCTTCTGCGGTAAAATGTATTTCGCTTGAAACACTTCATTGCTAAAGGTACCGATTTCTGGAGTCTTTTCATTTGTCATGATGAGAACAAGATAGTATGTCTCCGTACGAGGGTGCCTTTAAAGTGATTGATATAGTAGGTCGTGGTACCAGTGGATTATGTCACCAGTTCTTGGCATGTCACCAACACCAGAGACCACGATCCCATTTCATTAAACACATCAACTATTGACATGATATGTGCCGTGTTGTACATACATGCAGCGAAGATTCTCACATTGCACGTGCGTTATGATAGCTAATTAGATCACTCAATCTTATTGAGTAGATTGTTTGAGGCTGTGATTCCGGGTGGTTTAAAGATAACAATCTTGATTCTTGTGTGACTTTACCATATGTCGATCATGCAGACTAGCAGATTCTTCTTACGTTATGAGTAGCACTGTCTATAGATCTATCTAATTCACATCTGACATAGACGCATCAGAATCAGATCCATCCACGTCTTCGTCATCCGTATCATCTTCATCTTCCTCCTCCTCATCTTCGCCGCCTTCAAGACCGTAGTCGTTATGGAAGTGAGAAAGAGGCTGTGACTGGACCTTAAACCCAAGCTCCTTGAAGTTCTTAACAAGGTTCTGCACACAACAATCAGTATCGACTCTATAATTATTTTGCGGTAGTAGCACATACCTCTTCCATAATAGGTGCACCAGTAACGACAATGTTTGTCTTCCCAGGCAAGAAAGCCGGCATCAGAATATCCCTCATGACATCTTGAATTTCCTTGATACCTACCCTTCTGATCTTCTCCATAAGAAGCTTATTGTAATCCTCATCAACACCTCTGATCACACTATCCACAAACTTGAACTGTCCCGCTGCAGCCATCGTTGCCTGCTCATCTGCAAATTGAACCACAATTCCACTAATTGCGCCCTCTAAGGCGTACTGTTCGAACTTCTCAGCATCATCGATGTAAGATTGGACAACGGCTTTCGCAGCTACAAAAGCGCGATAAGCATCTGGAGAACGATAGACAGAGAATTGGACAAAGCCCCCATCAGGGTCGCGCTTGAAGGATGCGCCATATGCGAGACCGGTGCCGCGGACAGCAGTCCAGAGAGGTCCCTCGACAGCTTCGAGGAAGGAAATTGCGACCATCAATGCGGGGAGTATGGGGTCGTTCGGAGAAGTTGGGCCCTTTGCAGAAGATATCAGGAAGGAAGAGTCAATTGTTGGCATCGGCACGATGACAGTGCCATATTCTCCGGGGTTCAGTCCATCGTGACTTAGTCTCTCTTTCATCTTGACAATAGGTAATAGAGGATGGGATGGATCCAGTTTGGAAAGAAGCGGCCTCCATGCTTCGACAGGGTTTGGCAGCTTCTCGATGTTTGCCGTAACGAGGGCTCGAAGATTGCCAAAGGTAAATAAAGAGTCTCGGAGTCTCTTGAATGATGCAATAACAGTGCCTGGGTCTTTCTTCAACAATTGTTTGAGGCGCTTGTAGTATACTGCTTTAACCAAGATGCCTCGAGCCTTCACGCTTGAGTCTTTGTCCAGGTGTATTGAAGCATCGACTGCATGCATCATGCTGTTACCATTTCGCTTCGTCTCAGGCACATCGGCTAATATCTTGGCCATCCCTGCATTCAATCTGGTTGCATCGAAGATGCTATCAAAGATCATGGTTCGTATCCACTCTATCGCAGCAGCATACTTCTCAGGCTCAATTTGGAACTGTATGACAATGCCTTCGGGATCGGAAATTCTGCCCCCACCACTCATGGAGTAGCTGATAGTGTCTTTCTCTAACTGGGTCACGACATCTTCAAATTCTGTTCTATGACCATCACGATCGATAGGAGTATTGAAAAAGTTGTCCATGAACAGCGGAAGCAACGGGCGTAGCTCTGTTGGGACCTGTGACGTCCCGATGAGCAAGGACAAGTGCACGAAGTTGGTCGGAACATGCTGATACTGGATGAACAGTGGACTGTCGCTGTCATCTCCGTCGATAACTTTCTGAATGTCATTGGCAGGAATGCCAAGTTTTTTCGATAGACCTGATCGCGCAGTCTTAGTATCAATGAATCGGATTGATTCGACTCCTGGCACAGGCCACTTCTGTAACAATGCATTCGGAATTGGCGTGTCGTTCTTCTTTATTGCAGCCTTCAATTTTTCTGCAAGCTTTTCTAAACCTGCTCCACCAAGTTCCGCTTTCCTCTTCGCTAGTCTGGCTTCTTCTTTCTCTTTGATACCCTTGGACATCGTCTTGGATGGAACACCGAGCAGCGAGATGTGATTTGCATCTGACAGCCATTTGCGGAGAAAGTCTCTCCATTGTTTATCTGTCCACGTCTCCAAAACATCGTATTCGCTAATGTGGCTGAGATCATGCAATGTAGATCCATCTCTCTTGCCAAAGAGAAAGTCGTTGATAACGGCCGTGGCGTAAAGATTTCCAGATCCTTCTGCCTGAGCCTTGATTTGTCTTCGCTCTCGCTTTACGCAATCAAGCATGTATTCCATGTCCAGCGGCTTCGCCGCAACCTCTTTGAGCAGCTCGAAGAGGCGCTTCTCTACCAACTCGAGCTTCTCTGTCGCCACTCCCGACGGCTGAAACCAAATGACGCTGTCAGGCCGACTATCCCACCAGTAGCCAATACTGCTGGCTAGTTCCTCCTTTTCCACCATGACATTCTCCAGAATCGAAACGGAAGATCCAGCCAAGTAGGTTAGTAGAACATTCAACGCTCCTGTAAACAGAACATCATTACAATCTGGTCCAAAGAATCCAACAAGAATATCGCCTATAGACTCGTCTTCTTCAGGAAACTCAACCTTCTGCACAATAGTTTTAGCTATCGATGGCGGTTGGGCGGATTCTGTCCACGGGCTACGGAGATTTAGGAATGAAGCTGCACAACAGGCTCGAGTACGTACCGCTTAAAAGGAGCGTCTGGTGATGGTATATCTTCAAGAATACCACTTTCAAACTCGTCTAAAATTTGAAGCATTTCTTCTTGATCAACCTCACCGATCAAAACCAGACACAGGTTCTTGGGTTGATACATTTCTTTGTGAAATTCACGAATACGTTCTGGTGTTAGTACTCGTAGATTCTCCATTAGCCCACCTGTTTCGTAGCGGAAGCCGACATTTTCGGGGTATAGTAGTCTTCGAGCAGTAATATCCATAATTTCGCCGCCGTTGTTCTGTACACCTTGCATCTCGGAGTACACAACACCAGCATCATTGCCCTCTCCATCGATGTGATGCACTTCCGTATAACAGCCTTCTTCCGTGAGAGTCGGGAGAATCACATGCTCCAGATATACCGGCAAGATTTGTGCAAAGCCTTCCCAGCCAGCAGTATCCAGTGTATAAGCTGTGTGATCCGTAGCCGTCCAAGCATTCGTGTTTGAATATGCTCTTGAGGCTAGCTTATCAAGTAGACCTTTGTACTGATAGCTTTTTGAGCCCATGAAAACAAGATGCTCAAGGGTGTGAGGCGAGCCAGAGTCATCAAAGATTTCTGTGGCAAGTGCAAAATATCCTTGCACCTTTGGTCCTTTTTGATCGACCACTATCACAGTCATGCCAGTTCGTTCTGAGACATAATGTGAGAGTGAGACTGGTGCATACTCAATTTTGAATTTCTGTACTGTCTTGAAGTACGTTTTCCTGGTTTGGGATGGCATGGCGAATCCAAAATATGGCGGCTGATAAATCGAATAATCTGGGTTGGGAGATTGGTTTGATAAACTAAGGAAGTTCATTAGATCTATGAGGTTTCTTCTAAGAAAGAGAACAAAAGTGAGGAAAGTTGCATATTGAGGTGTATAAGACGTTCCACAAGATTGTGCTGTTAAAGTCAACCGTTGAGACGGTGCAAACTTCAATCCGAACTCCAGCTTCGACTCCAACAGCGACTCAAGCGCGAGGAACGAAACGTGAGCGCTGAGAATGAACAGCAACATACATTATCTGACCATCAAACTCATAGTGAGCGCTACCCAGATCAGCGCCGAAAAGCAGAACAACAATGGCAAGAATATCCCAAGACCCCAACATCATACGTAACTTGCTGCAAGTTTCGAGCTTTCTGAAGGTGCGACTCAAATCATAGAAAGCGAAAATATGTAATGTTGTTGCAGATAGAATATCAAAGGCACAAAAGCTTACCTGTGAGTAGCACGGAGGCAAATGCTTCGTGTAGCCTTGAAGCTTCTTCTAGCTGCAAGGAATGCGACCAACGGCTTGAGTGAGCGAAGTTGTAAAAACGTGCCGCCAAGGACCATGAACAAGCTTCGCAGAAGTCGACTTGGAGGAATGATTAATGACGAATCGTACAATTAAGATTAGATATACAACCAACAATCTGATCAGGGTAGCAGGCGCGCTTCGTAAGTCAAAGTACACACTGTGGGGCGTTTACATTCTCTTGGCACATGTCGATGCCAAGATATGTCATTCGTCCAGATGTTAACAATTCAACAAGATCAAAGAAATCGTGATAACTTTGCCAGATGTTGCATGACGAGTCAAATATTACGAACACTCGTACAAGCAGTTTAAAGGACGGGATATGTCTTCTCATGACACTCTTGGACAGACACTGGTCGGCTTCTCTTCAAGGGGCACATTTCCAGATGACGAAACAGTATCCGCAACTGCGGTAGACGCTTCCAATTTATCTTCAGCTCTACTCGCGTTAGAGAGAGCAAAAGAAGAACTTGAAGTAAGCCTGCTGTTGCATATCTACGTAGCCAATTGCTCACATAGTATCTAGGAAGACATACGTCAAACGAGCCATGACTCCGCGGTACATGTAGATGAATGGATCGTCAACGCAAAATCGCTGCAAGAAGAGATAGAGGCTTCGCGGAAGTTGGCAGTGGATATTGTACAGCAGGCAGCTGCAGATGAGCACCGAGAAGAGATTATTCGACAACGCGAAATATACGAGGACTTTCTAACACGAGAGGTCTCATTCAATGCTCAGCTTCTGGCTGCTTTGGTATTGGTTGCAGACATACATGGGCGTTTGGATAAGGCGGAACAACTCATCGAGGAGAGGAGAATATTGGATGGCTTGAGAGCGCTTGAAGGTAGGATTTCCAGTGCAATCGCCCACATCTGCTGACGGTACAGATGTTTGGGGCTTGATGACAAACATGACTCTGGACCAGTCTACCAGAGCAGTACGCATGCTCGAAGAGAGAAGTTATGAGTTGAAGGCGACTGCTCACAGTCATCTTGACACGTTGTGGAGGAGTCTCGTTGTCGTTGACGATTCGAACAAAAGTTTAACAATAAATGGCTCCTTGGCAGGTGCACCAGGTACTCTTGCTGAAGCAGTGGTCGCCCTCCAAGCCTACAAAGAACTCGACAAAGCAGCAATCAAACTTGCAAGATCCTTGAGCCAGATGATGCTGACGCCGCGGGTTCATCCTCCTTACACTGAACTTGTCATTACACCAGTAAGCATGACCAACAATGTCCCTATCGAGACTGACTCAATGACATAGAATTCTATAGCGCTCGGTCACCACTCTGCCCAACCTAACCTCGAAGCACTTTTCCAGGACTTACAAACTATCATTCTATTCCTTAAAGAGGCTCTGCCTAAGCCATTCGCCAATGCAGTTGCTAAAGAACTTATGGCCGACCTGGTTGTACAGATCAAGGAGGCCTGGCTCGATCATGCGGTGCCTGCTTCTCTGGACTATATGGATAATTATACCACGTGTCTAGAACAAGTTCGCAGCTTCTCTGACGCTCTAAAAACCCTCGAATGGCCTGGTGCAGATACATTCGATGATTGGGTTCATAGTGCACCAAAGATATGGTTAAATAAGAGGCGAGAGGATGCTCTTGATCAGGTGCGGAATGGACTATCAGGTGGTAAGTAGTAATCCATCATCGCACACTACTACAACATTGTTCCACCGAACTTTGCTGATCGATCCAGGTGTGCGTAGTCCAAAACGAGCACAAAAGGTGGAAACACGAACAGTTCACAATCATGAACTGCCTGTTGCGGAACAGGATTGGGGTGCTTGGGGTAGTGATAATGAGAATGATGGCGTGGCTGAGAACTCTCAATTCAACAACGGCTCCGGAGTTGATCACGACATGCAGGAGTCCTCAATTGCAGCCAGCCAAACCAAACCGCGAGAATCTTTGGCATCGGAAGGTGACGATGATGATGCTTGGGGTTGGAACGACGATGAGGATATTATCGTGGAAGAGCCCCTAGGTCAGAAAAATCATCCGTCAAAGCACACAGCGCAACTTGATCAAGCCAACGTACCAGTAAACAACAAGCATTCAACCAGACAGGTCACTATGAGCGAGGATTACTGGACATCGGGGCTTCCTCAACCAATCATGGACATAATCAAGGAAATTTACGAAGATGGAGCAAAATTATTACAGCCAGAGTATGCATATCCCCCTGCTTGGAAAAGAATTGCGTGCATGTGGCATATTGCAAAATATAATCCAAGACTACCACAAAATATGGCACATGTCACGATTTTGATGGGACCTCACCGCTTTCGCCGTTGCACCACTCTTCGTTGTTCGTATAGAATCGCTAACATTGTCTCACAGGAACTCAACCCTTCCAGTAGCACCAGTGGCGGCCCAGCTCTTTGCTATTCCAACACTCGTTCTAGCTCTTTATCGTGCAGTCGGACCGTTGTTCTACAATTCCCACGATACTGGCAATCTATATATATATAATGATACTCTTTGGCTTGCGGACGGCCTGCGACAATTTGTAGACGAGTGGCGAGAGCGTCCCAATCTCCCAGCACGAGCAGCGCCGTTGGTTCGTCTGGACAATGAGATCACTGTGCTAGAGAGCTTTGGGAAGCGAGCGTACACTCATGAGTTGAATGCTCAAAGGATTGTACTAAAGGATCTTCTTGGGGGTAAGCATTGAAATCTGGGCGACGTTGAGTGCAGTATTGGTGAGTAGCGATGTGTATTCGATCTGCAACTAGACATGCTGCTTCGTGGCGATATTATACGGATGTCTCATGTTCTAGATCAGGCGTTCAATGCTGTCGTCGACTACAAGCTATACTGCATTACCTCATGCTGCTTTCAAAACTACCATACTGATTATTTCCAGGCACTCACAACTTCCTACAAGACGAAGGAGTCGATCGTCACGAACTCATCGGACGCTCCGAGACTGTGGTCAAGCACATTCGATCTCGTGCCCAAGATTGGGAGAACATACTCAGTCCTTCCGCGCTTACCTCTACCATCGGCACTCTCGTGAATTCAGTCGCTATTCGTCTTATTAATGATATCTTCGACATGTCTAGCATGAGTGTCACTGAGGCGGAAACCGCCGCTATGGTAATCTCTATCATCGAGAAGCTTGATGATCTCTTCTTACCCAAAAGTACTGGAGCAAGCAATGCCTTGTCATCATCTGATCAGGCGATCCCACTGACTTCTCAGTATGCTGACCAATGGATGAAGATGAAGTTCCTCAGCCAGACTCTGCAAAGCAATCTTACTGACATCAATTTCTTATGGTTCGAGAGCGACCTTAGTCTGTATTTCACAGCGCAGGAAGTGATCGAGCTGATAGAGCTCAGTTTTGAGAATAATCCTGGCGTCAGGAGTCAAATTCGACAGATTCGCGAATCACCCCATCCAAGGAGTGTCGACTGAGAACTTTACTGAAAGTCATTTCCAAGTTTACGACGCAGTGGTCAG
>Ga0247809_1001260_pt1 | contig 11372 bp, 9 predicted proteins | sample UWRJL104311B1_FD_180951 | JGI IMG/M metagenome (GOLD analysis project Ga0247809, IMG submission 180951) | Plant litter microbial communities from Arlington Agricultural Research Station in Wisconsin, United States - UWRJ-L104-311B-1 | ecosystem: Environmental > Terrestrial > Plant litter >...
TCGCTTTCGAGGATACACGCTATTCGGTCTCATGCGGCGTGTGGTCCTTGTGGAGGCTCGCCTGTAGTAGTTACAATTAGTATATGATAGGGAGGTCGTAGAATGTTGCTTCCTCGGCTGTGGTTACATGGTCCAAAGATCTCTCTCAACGCGCAATACAACCCTATACGTCCAACACGCGGAAAGAGGGATTACAAGCTTACAGCAGTGTTGGAATCGACATTGACCAGTTCTGCGACTATGCACAAACCAGAGTCAAGCTTGAAAAAAGCTGATCAGACGAATTGCGTTATACAACACTGCTGTTTGTTGCAAGTACTCTCTGTTGGACCAGGGTCTCCTTGTCCACGTTGGCTCTTTATCATCGCCCATAGCTGGTAGACACGTACCTGTATATGAACTCGTGTGCAAAGCAAGCAACATCTATCCAGACACTCGACACAATCCTGCGAATTTTGTTGAAAGGTTTGAGTTGTTTCTTTGAGAGTTGCAGTTGGAAGAGTGTTGATGCCTTGGCAATTCTGGAGCTTCAGATACCTTTGTTGCGGGAAAGCGCGACTCTTAAATGCTGGAGGTAGGATTCAAGTGGGGTAGCAACAACCAATCGGCAGAGACACAGTGCAGATCACCGTCGACCGTTTGCATCGTCAAATGTTCACTGTTACCAGTACCTAAGCTTGCGAATCGACAACGAGGACAGCTTCTTCATATCTGACACAGCGGCAGCAATCCCTATTCAATACACTCCTCACGATATCTTCTGATGGATGTGATCTGAAGGTTGAGCGACGCTGAGAAATGAGGTCAGTGTTCAGCCGTACATTCAGCCACTGTCCAGACCTCCGTTTGACGAACTTCATACCACTAACAAACGGGAAGCAAGTTTTGTCCCTTACTACATCTATAAAAAACCAAAACGATGAGTACATAGTCAACACGATGGCACAATATCATAGTACAGTCATCAATATCTAGTGACTCATCTATAACATGTCACTTGATAGTTAATACTACCGGCGACTATAGGAGGCAGTTACATAATCTCTGACAGTCATTCTGATACCGCAAAATTGATGTTTCGCAACTGATCCTGACCTTTCAATATGAGATCAGTGATATAAAGTAACTCATTCGATCTAGCGTACTATCTGACGATTAAGCTGTCTCGACTTCCAGTCAGCCAAACGAAGGAGTGGTGCCTGTGTTTCGTGTTCTGCAGAAGCATGCTAAGCAAGTCCAGACCTCAAAGAATTATCATTAATTACAATATGCAAGGTATCAAAGTAGGGTATAACCTCAAAATATACTGGTCAACCTAGCCCAATATGAATTCCGATATAACGCAGCTCAAAACGTCTACATCACGCCGCGACTCCAAATCTAAAGTCCTTCACAAGTCGATGCAATGCACAACTCCCGCTACCCAATGCCAATCCAGTTCAGGTGCAAACGTCTCCATCTACTGCGGCCGCGCTCCCGTGGCCATTATTGAGCTCTCCATCGATTTATTCCTTCCAGAACCGGTATCAATAATGCTGGTCAACATATGATTCTCATTATCAGATTTGTTAATTGTTTCTCTGCCTGATGTTGCGCCTTCCCACTGATGTATACGCTTAAGAAGTTCGGGATCATTATCGTCGCCAATAAATGTCCAACTTTCTTCAAAGTCCTCAGCTTGATCGTCGACAGACTTGTTGCTCGGTTTCTTGATCAGGGACTTGGCGTATTCGAGATCACGATAGAGTGATTGGATCGCTGTTCCAACACCATCCTCCTACATCGAGGTTAGTCAAAGAAAATAAAATGAGTATGAGATACATACACTTCGGATCTGCTCGCCCAATACTTTTGCTTTGATGATCATTCTCTCACTGTGCGCAGCCTCCCAAAGCGCCCTAGAAAAGACGCTCACATTCATCTTTCGCAGATGAATCCCCACACCAAGATCTTCAACACGATTACCGAAGAAATACTGATCACCAAAGAATGGTTTGATGATGGTCGGCAAGCCAGCTCTCAGACTTGCACCTGTTGTTCCCGCTCCGCCATGATGCGCAGCTGCGTCAATCTGCTTGAACAACCAGTCGTGAGGAGCAGATTTGATTTGGAGTATCTCGGGTGGTAACGAGACCTCTACGGTTGTTGCTGTCTTGGCGTCGAGACGATCTGACCACCCTTTGGATAGAATACATCTGACATCGGCTTTCAGAACCGAGGCTACGATCGTGTTTGTAAGTGCTGCCGAGTCAGCTACCACGATTGACCCAAAACCAACGTACACAATCCTTTTGCCATCGCTTCGAGCTTTTTGGATGAAGTCTGTCAGATCTTTCGGTGGCTTCCAGTCTCCAGCTCCCTCATCTAAGAACCAATATCCAGTCACTCTGATCCAATCACTGTAATCCAAGGGGGGCACCACAACAGAGGGACTGACCATATACAGGAAAGGCACCTTGTTTGGTTGCATCTTTTCGAGACTTGTTGCTCGTAATCCAAGTTCGTGCTTTCTCCATCGATTGACCTGCCCAGCGATTGCTTTCCAGAACACGTTGTCAAACATGACGTAGGTGATGTAATTGTAAGCACCACCCATTTTGTGCTCTGGCACTGCAAAAGCATGAGGGTAAGCTCGAGTTCTAGTCCATGGCATAGAAAAAGCACGGAAGTATGGTATCTGCAGGGCTTCTGCGATATGGATGCCTCCCATAGCACTAGGACTTTCAATCAAGAGATCTGAGCCTTGACAAGCTTGCCATCCTGATGATAGAAGTTCGTCAATCCAACCGCGGAATTTTGAGGAAGCTTCTCGCAAAAACGAATATGTAAACATGCCATTTTCAACACAGATTCGCATCAACTCCGCTGGATCACCCTCGACCGGACGGAACTCGATGCCGTGGCCTTCCACCCAGTCCTTGAATTCGTGATGCGTTGCAATACGTGGCTTGTGCCCCTCAGCGATCAATCCTTTACACAACGCGATGTATGGCTGCACGTCACCACGGGATCCGATAGTCAAACATGTGATGCGCAAAGATTCAGTCGGTTTGAAGTTCAGTATTGATGCCCGAGGATCATCAAACATGATTGGCGGCTGTTCTCCCTTAAGTTCCTTGGTCGTCTTTGGTAAATCTAGGTCGTGCTCATCGCCATCTTGTTCTTTTCTAGCTTGCTGTAGTGCTCGGTGCTCTGCGCTGGCTTCTTCTGCGCTCTGCTTCTCCTCCATAGAGAGCAGTCCAGACTCTTTCAAATACTTCACCGTCTCGAGATTCTGAATCAGAGTGATTGCGCAGTCATCCCGGATATCAGCGAGGTTGAACTCAAAGAAAAGTTCTTCATGACCTCTGATCACCACAACCAAGCCAGAGTATCCAAACCGAAAGCCTTTCTCTTTGTCCACGTTCTCGATATCCTTGAGTGGTAGGATCAATTTCGTGCGTGTACCAGGTAGCAAACTTCGGAAACAAAATGACCGGTCACTGATGTATATCTTTCCATACAATGGCAAGACTTTATGCAGGAATCCGAAATATGCGGCTTGAAGCTTCTCGGTATCGGGCAGGGCAAAATGGTCTCTGAACCTATCACCAGATCCTGCAGCTTCATCATCCTCGTCATACGGCTCATCGCCTGTAGCAAGCTCTGAAGGTTCGTCATAATGTTTTTTCCCACCTTTCCACATGCCAGACACTTTCTCGACATAGCCCATCGATTCTGTTGCCAATAAGGTACTCATGCGCTTCGAGTGCTTGTTGACAAACCCAGCAAGCCCCGCAGCCCGCTGAAAAGGGTAAGCTCCTGCTTTCATTAGACCCTGATATGGCGTTCCAGTCGCCGTGTCTGGTTTACCAGTACTTGACGCAGCATGCGATACAGGTTGCGTAGCTGCTCTTGGTGTCGGCGGAATGCTCCCATGATTGCTACCTTTACGTACAGGGTGCGAAGGATTCATGCCATCTAGCCTCAGTCCGTTATCGTTCTTAGGAGCTCGACTTGCTGACGATGAGCGCTGTATGGTTGGACTCAGAAAGACATCACTTCCCCTCAGAATTTGACTTGCAGAAGCTTGTGTTTCTTCACTGGCTGAAAGCACAGCGGCAGAAGATGAAGGCTCTTCCATCGAATGCACATACGAATCGGATGAATCTTGTTTTTCTGAAACACGTCGTTGCCCAAGGCGATTCCTGCTCAAACTGCGTCGAGAGGCGCTTACGCTACGCCTACCGCCATCCATATTCATCCTGCTAAGATCCACACTTCTACGACCAAGCTTGGTAAGATCCATGCTTCTTCTGACATCAGAGCTCGCACGACTGATGTCTGCGCTTGGTCGAGCACTTATACCTCCTCCGGGACTCAGTAGCGGGGAGAGTGTTGCCATAACATCCTCCTTGAGAACCAGTCCGGTCGTGTTGAGAGGTGGAAGCCCAGAAGGACTCGGATCTCTTTTAATCTGGGAGGAATTGCGTTTCGATCCTGTTCCTGATGGACTTGCTGCGCTTGTGTCTACCACAGGCGGAGAAAGGAGATCGTCCGGCACTTGAGCGTTTTTGGCTGCAGTATCCTCAGCCAAGATGCGCAACACATTCAAGGCTTCTTTTCCGAAACTGAAGAACGAGAAGAAATACTACACTCATCAGCAGACATCGGAGAAAGGAAAGAAACATCAAAGTATCGACTTACCTCGTCGATTGCATAGGTCTCATCGTTATCAATGACTCGAATTTTGCAGGTGTCTGCGAAATCAATGATTTGACTATCCTCAATGTCGATGATGTTGTCAATCGGCAGAGAGATCTTAACACTGTCACCATCGTTATGTGACCTGAATATGATCTTCTGAAGCGCTTTCACCCACTCCTTTGCACTTGGTGCACTATCCGCCTTGAAGTTGAAATTTCTTTGATGCGTCACAACTGTGAAATGCGTTGCGTCTTTCCCCTTTTCCTTATCCGATACTGTTGCGGATATGCCATATCGCAGATCAATATTTCCAGCAGGAAAGTAGAGGTCTGACGGGTCAGAATAGTATGATAAGACATCACCTTTCAGGCGGAACCAGTATCGGTTGTACTTAGGATTCCGTCGACCTGACTTCGACAAGTATCCAGATTTGACAACTTCGTTCTGAAAAGTCAGTACTTGTCTCACACCTTTGACGAGAGAAACATACGGATTTCTTTGGCAGATATGCGTAAAAGCAAATGTGCTTAGTCGTAATGTACATATAGCCCTGTAATAAGACACTTTTCAAAAGCCAACAAGGATATTCTAGACAACATTAGCACAATAAAAACTTCTAATTTTCGTAGCCTGTACCTTCTATGACATCTTCCGCTTGATCGAAATTAAAAATCTCCATCAGCTGCTGAGCTAATGTTGAAGGATGTTCCTCTCTCAACATATCCCTCGAGTTCCGCGAGATATCTGAACTCTGCCTGGACGACATTTCTCTCTTCGCCTCTAGCATTCTACTCATTACCGGCGACTCCCTTGATCCCGACTTCGATATTCGGAACGTGGGAGCAGGCGAATGGCTCTCAGGACTAGACTGCGGAAGCTCATCATGTCTCGATGACTTTGACTTCGATTTCGAGGATCCCAGCTTTGAAAATGACTGCAACAGTTTACTTTCGGAGAACTTCCTTCTATGCTTCCCTGAATCCTTCCCTGCCTTATCATTACGCGTCTTTCCTATCTTCAACCCAGTATCCAGCTCCTGTTTCTTATCGTGTTCCCCATCGTCCGCATCCTCCTCATCACTAGACTGCACGTCAAACCTGGCGTTGAAATCCACCTGCGAACCAGCAGCAGCGATCATACCAAACACAGACTGATTCATATATGGATTTCCTCCTGGCATAGCCGTAATATCATCATCCGCATCGTCCCCATCTCTAAATCGCTCTGGTATGCTTATTGTTGCTTCATGGCCTTCCCTTCTCTTCTTCGTCAACTTCCGCCCAACACGCTTCTTCAGGTCGGATTCGGACGGCATGTTGTGACGGCTGGGGAGGGAGATATGGTAGTCGTGCCCGGTTGTCGTGACTGCGTGATATGCTATTACACTGATTTGGTTGTTGATTTATGATTGCTGATAAGATAGGCTTTTTGGTGAATGCAACCTCAGGAACTCGATGATGCATGTCATCGTCACATGCTTGTGGACATCATTCAGTGATCAGGAATTGCAGTCAGCAAGGAAACAAAATAAGGTAGACTACGGTTGTGATGTTTATTTTGATTCGGTATTGCAGGTCTGTCAGCTGCACAAGATACAACTTGAGTCAATCACGGTCACTGCTTTAGGCACGCGGGGCATAGCTCTTTCACCACCAACCCCACCATCAACAACGGTAGAGACCACAGCGCTTGTTATGATAAGTTATCCGTGACCTACTTGATGTGATCATATACGTGATTTGCTATCATTGATTTGGACGTCATGTCTACCGTCATACAGTTGTAGATTGGCTTTCATCGATTAAATACATCATGTCCTCACCAAGAAGAATCGCGTTTATTTACTCCAATAGGCTCCTGCCATCTTCCAAGATCCCCAACGCCGCCAATCTAAGCTATCATTCGCTAACACACAGTAACCATACAATTCAAGACCCCCGGGAGTCAGAGCGAGATTCCTCCAATATCATGTTCTATTGCCACAAGCACAATTTCCCACTGGCTGTCCCCCCTGCCACCCAATCTCTCGTCGGGTGAAATTGTGCTACAGCAGGAACCGCCGAAATGCCTTCACCACTAAGTTGAGCAAGTTGCTCACCATCTGCACTGAAGACGTCTACAAATCTGTTCATGTTCCCAATCACAAATTTCTGTATTCCATCCTCAGGCTGTGCTTGCCATTGTGGCTTCAAGATGGTGACCCATCTTCCAGTCTGGTTGTTGTGCTTGATAATAGAAGTTGGATTCATGGCATCCTCATCAAGATCATGGCCAACTTTAAATGAGCCAGCGTCAAGGAAAGAATGAATTTTTATGGTGTCGTCATATGAAGCTGTCGCTACATGACCAGCTGCGGAAAATGACGCATGCGAAACGGATAGTCGTGAAGCATGCTCTCCCAGTAGTAGTGGCAATCTGTCGTCTCCTCTTCCTGTGATCTTTCGCAGATCCCAGATCTTCAGCATGCGATCGAGTGAAGCTGTAGCAAAAAGATGAGGTTGCAACGGATGCAACGAGAAGCCGCCGATTTTCTTATCAGTAAGCTGATATACATCAAAGTCATTCTCTGTTCTCATATCATGACGTCCAAAAGAGCCTTCCAGCGTTGAAAAGTAAAGGAGGTTGGGGTCCGTATATGGTATGGCAATGCTGGAAATAGGCAAGGTGTCTGCGTTTCCGGGTGGAGCAAAGACTTCTGTCGCAACGCCCTTCTGCAGGTCAAACTTGCGCACTGAGGAGTCATAAGACCCAGTGTATACATTGTTGCCGTCTGGAGGGAAAATAAACGATGTGATCGTTCTTGAGTGAACTTTGAGTGCTGTGATTGCAGGAAGAGCAGGTTCAGCTTCTTCGTCATCTTCGTCAACCTCAGGCCCAGTCTGAGACGCATCGAAAATTCCCATATTGCCCATTTTGTCACCAGCAAAGATCAACGCTTTCTCTTGGGTAGGATGGAAGCCCATTGCATATATTCGCTCAGGAGTGATTTTGATGTCTGAGGCATGTTAGTACGACCAACATCGTAGACTGCGGAGGTAATTCATACCACTCGGTAACCATGGTTCATATAAGTCAAGTCCACTCATCTTCTTCCTGAGGTCCTTCAAAGCTTCGTCTGTGGTCTCCTTGATATCTTCTTCCGTGAATGTCCTTACATTTGGCTGTGCACCTCGCATTATACCAGCCAGAAAATTGTCTCCTTTACTATAGTTCTTCCCATCAACGACCACATCCTTGAAGTTGAGATCTCCCGAGATGCGTTGTCTCTTTGCAACGGCAATCTCCTTCGCAAACTCATATTCTACCTCTGCTTTCCGTTTCAAGGTCTCACTGTCTGCTTCTAATCCAGCAAGTCGCGAACTCGTTCGCGTTGGTCTGATCTCTTCTTTCTTCACAGCGACAGTGCGTTTACGCGGAGCAGAAGACTTTGTACGTGGTGCTGGCTTCGGAGGCGCGATCTTCTGTGCGGTAGTGCTGAGATCCTTCAGGATTGCTTGATTTGCGGCGATGTTTTCGAGTCTTTTACGCTCGAAGGCGCTGATCTCTGGTTTCTCTTTCTTCACAGGTGCCATTGTGAGTGCTTGTTGTGTTGATACGTTACTGAATGGCTTGACCGTGGATGTAAAGATGAAGTCATTGATGCGACGCGTAAAGTGTGCAACGTGACTACGCGATTCTGAGGCTTGGCATACTCAATATTTCTCCTGCTTGAGTTCTTTACACCTGCTCAAGTATCGAAGACATATGATCATCTTATTGTGTAGCATTCCTACTTTCAGCGACACGAACATGTCTAGAAGGGTCTTGCAGACAGCTTGCTTAAATGTGACGTCGGAATCTCTCACTCCCTTCCTCTATCAAACTCGAACTCTACTCCAATCCTCACGAAATGTAAAATCGTTGATCAGCTCACGGCACATTGCGCAACGCACTTTCAGCCAAGTCTCATCATTATGTGAGGGTTCCAGACCATCCGCTGAGACACTGGAGAGTCCGCAGAAAGCCGCATATCAAGCGCTTTCTGCCTCTCAGGATGAAGCTCCTACTGATGAAAGGGTTGCCCAGATAAAAAAGTATGGGTCAGGCCGCACACCGTCGAGACCTCTTCGGCGTGTTACGACTGCATCTACGGCAGATGGTGTCCATCGGAAAACAAGAGTAGAGGATCGAGGAGCTCTTCGAACGTCGACACGGGAAGCCAGACAACAGAGAAGTCAAGATGATGCTTTCTTCGGTCATATGACACAAGGAATCGACTTTGAGCAAGGGGCTGATGAGATGTGGCATGGCGGCAAAGATGAAATATCTGACTTAGCAAGATCCCAACCGCTAGGAGAATCGACAATCACTGACTCCGAAAGATATGCTTTCCAAAGAGTTTTCAAGGACATATTTGGAAGGACGCAAGGTCAAGGCGCGACGATTCGAAACGATCCTGGACTTATGACTACGAGCACCTCGAGCACCTCTGCGGCAGCTCCTAGTACGACCAAGCTATCTCGCTGGGAATTGGAGGAGATGATCAACCGATACCCTGTGCCATTGCGCGCAGCAGCCGCACGAGCAATGGGTCTTGACCAGGTGGAAATTGATGGCGAAGAGGAAGCTATAAATATCGAGTCGAAGCTCGATCTCGAACGACTCGAGACTCTTCGAGGGCCAGAACGCCAACGTGTCGAGACGCTGATGAAGGGAGCGTCATCGGATTTTGAGCTGTGGGAGATTATGGAAACGGAGGTCTTTTCTCTAATAAGGAAACTTGGCCTCGAAGATGCTGGGGAAGTTCCGAGATCCTCTAACACGAAATCAACCAAAAACAAGAGGACGAGCGCCCAAAAGAAGGACGTTGACGCAGCTCCAGAAGCTTTGCATTCACTCGGGACATTTGCTGTAGATGATACTGGAGTATCACCATTGGCACTGTATGGCCCACTGTACCCTGCATACCTTCTGCTTGGGATCCGTTTGCTGGACAGATATTTTTCAAAGTCCTCCTCCCTGACTTTATCGGTTCTGCCCAAAATCAAATCGTTGGGTGTCATCTCACATGTCCTGGGTGCCAGTAGCCAGCTGTACAATGAACTCATTCAGATTTATCGCTACAGGCACGACAACTATCGTGGCATATTGGGTTTGCTAGATGAAATGGAGCACGGGGGTATTGAGTTTGACAAAGAGACTTTGGATATTGTCAAGGATATCGAGCGCACCCAAGCGAGCGTGAAGAGAGGGGAGAAAGGCGAAGTCCTTCAGGTGCTTTGGAACTTCCCAGAATTTGCTCCAAATAAGTTCAAAGCTTGGAACGAGAAGATCACAGCAGCCTTGAAAAAGAAGGAGCTTAGTCGAAGAGTAACAGTCACATATTGAGTGTCTGTTCGGTGTTTGTATATTATCAGATCTATGTGCTATATCATGTACAAGTGGTCTTGTGTATGATAGATTGTATATATTGGCTATATTAAGTAAACAGGATGTAATGCTTGCCATATCACAGTTGTCGACTAAACTTGGTGGAATGCAAAGGTGGACTTCGTTGTGGTACTTGCCTTGTATGTCAACTCGGCGGAAATCTCGTATCACAATAAGCTTGAATGGGTTCTCCAAAGATGGCTCTGTCCTCTTGAATTGCATCGTCCAGGTAGAAGCCTCATTAACCCAGTTTGTATATGGCGGGAAGGACTTGGCACGCTTCCTCCATTGCAGACCAAATTCCGGCTTTTGTATCAGAGAAATCATTCAAGTTAAACTTGTAACTCGGATGCAATTATACTGTCATGGAGTCAGCTTGCAAATATACAATTTATCATCCGTAGTCTTGCTTATCCCACCGACCATTCTTTCTTGATCATACATTGACAGACACTATTACAACGCGTTGGAACGTTCATCACGACGCGGTCGCTCTTAAGTCATGATAGTGCGGAACAATCATGCCATATCTTGAATACTCAGGTGAGCACCTGGAACTTCAATACTCGTTACTGCTACCAGGCATTCGACTAATGTGCTGCAGATGACGAATTACAATTAGACCCGTACTCGCAAGCACCTATACCAGATACTCCGAGTCGCGCAAGCTTTGTAAACACACCACGAAGTACAAGTACGGAGAGCGAGTCGGACGAGGGATCACGATTACGATACCCCATTGTAGATCAGAATGGAGACACACCTGCATCCGAGCAAACCTCCGGACAGGTAACACCTGGCTGGATTGGGGAAAGAAGTGCAAGACTTTCGCGGAACGAAGTCTATACTATGTATCAAGAAGCAGGCGGAACTTCGAATGCACTGCTATCGCCTTCAACGCAGGGGCCTCTCAATAAGTCCGCCAATATAAAGAGTCTTCCCATTCGACAACTCGTTCTCCCGCGATCGCAATATGCTGGGCATGTTCCACCTTTACCTCGTTGTAGTGAATGGCGAGCCGTAACAGATCTTCTCCAGATAGGACACATGACTAGTGAGGATGAATTGTCACGGTCAAGTCCTACAAGCAAAGGTGACTTTGAAGAGATAGAGCTTTCTGACTTCGCGATGTATCTTCCAGGCTCTGCAGTACACCACAAGTGGGAATTACGATCGCTTCAGTACTTAACACTGGCAGCACACCCTTACTTTCTGTTCGATGGTGTACTGTGTATCGGCAGTGAATATCGATATGTCACACAGGTGCCTTTCCAGGT